>ERZ1090881.862-NODE-868-length-13578-cov-6.255565_pt1 | contig 13578 bp, 10 predicted proteins | sample MGYA00478470_ERZ1090881 | MGnify/ENA primary metagenome ERZ1090881 (study PRJEB33644, sample SAMEA5815736) | chicken gut metagenome | biome: Chicken; feature: Gastrointestinal Tract; material: Caecum | place: Ireland | collected 2019-01-01 | study: A study of the...
TTGGCATAAAATAAAAAAGGTATGAGAACTTTATTAATATATTTATCGCTTTTCTTCTTGTCTATAGCCTCTATCCATGCCCAGAGCATGAAAAAGATGGCGCAAAAGACAGAGTTTGAAAGCCGCCTGGCAAAGGAGGCGCAAACCGTAGAGTCCATCGAAAGCGATTTCACCCAATTGAAATATCTCGATGTATTCGATGAGAAGGTTACTTCCAAAGGGAAGTTCTACTACCAGAAGACCCATAAAATCTGCATGGAATATTTCCGCCCGATGGATTATCTCATCGTGATAAATGGCAGTAAGCTCAAAATCGTTTCGGATGGCAAGAAAAGCATCATGAATCTTAGTTCGAACAAAATGATGGCACAGATGCAGGATATGCTGACCGCGTGTATGATAGGCGACCTGTCTAAAATGTCGTCCAACTACCTGCTGGAGTATTTTGAAGATGCACGATACTATCTGGTTAAAATAAAACCGACCAACAAAGCGGTACAAGCCTATATTGCCGGTATAGAAATCTATCTGGACAAGAAAGATATGTCGGTACACAAACTCCGTCTGTCCGAAACAGCCACAAACTATACAGAATACGAATTCCATAATAAAAAGTTCAACTCCCTGAAGAATGAGACGAAGTTTGCGATTCGTTAGTCTGACGGCTCTGCTATTCTTATGGATACAGATCCAGACTTCCTGCTCTCCACGGATGAGCGGGGAAGGAAGTACCGTGCCCCCCGCTATCGAACTAACACAAGGAGAAAGCTCGCAAAAATACAATATCCAACTGGATTTCATGAAACATCACATGAGCGGTATGCTAATAGTACGCCGTATGCCTGATAACGAAATCCGGATCGTAGCGTCTACCTACTTCGGACTAAGCCTTTTCGATTTTTCTCTTCGCAACGATCAGTTTACTGTCAACAGTTGCATTGAACCTATGAAAAAGGAAAAGGTGCTGAAACTTCTGGAGATGGATTTCAGACGTCTGTTCTTAAGTGGGAAAGATATTCGTGTGAAAACGACTAAAGACAGTGCTACTGAAAAAAGAACCAGTGGAAAAGGCTTTGGAAAGTCAGTGGTCTACATCACTGGCAATACTCCGGGCGATCCCGCACAAATAAAAATCAAACATCCGTGGATTCGGTTAACGATCCGTCTGGACAAACTATCTAAAGAGATTTAATATATGCTACTTGATAACTTCTATACCATCCTTTCCTCCGAATCATCGGACTCAACGATCTGGACTATCCAGGTAAAGTTGAATCCCGGGCATCCTGTTTATCAGGGACATTTCCCCGGACATCCGGTAGTTCCGGGAGTTTGCCTGTTACAACTTATCAAGGAATGTGTAGAAGACATTCGCCAGCAAAAATTGCAAGTAACACAAGTGTCTTCCTGCAAGTTTCTTTCGGCTATCAATCCTATAGAAACACCGCACATTTCGGTGGCACTGACTTTTAAAGAGACAGAAGAAAGTACACTTCAGCTGCAAGCGGAAGGGACTGTAAAGAAGGATGCTGTAAAAAAGAGTACAGTGAAAGAGAGCACTGTAGAGGAAAATACCGTAAAGAGCGAATGTTTCATCAAACTAAAAGCTGCACTTACCCCGACAGTATGAAGGAACAAATAAGTACAGCCTATTGGCACGAGAAGTTGAAACAATTAGGAATCATCGTTATCATCCCAAGTTACAACAATGGAAAGACACTGGCGGACGTCATAGAAAGTGTACGTTTCTACGCCCCCGATATCCTTGTTGTCAACGACGGTTCTACAGATGAAACTGCCGGAATACTTAGCCGGGAATCTAACTTACATATCATCACCCACCCTGCCAATCAAGGAAAAGGAGTAGCTTTGAGACATGGACTATCCTTTGCCAAAAAGCTAGGATTTCGGTATGCAATCACCATTGATTCTGACGGACAGCATTTCGCTTCGGATATCCCTGCATTGATCGAAGCCATAGAAAAGGAACCGGACACATTATTGGTAGGTGCCCGTAACCTCGCCTCGGACAATATGCCGGGAAAGAATACATTTGCCAATAAGTTTTCCAACTTCTGGTTTACCCTCGAAACAGGTATCAAACTGCAAGATACTCAATCCGGCTACCGCCTGTACCCCATCCAACGAATGAATGTGGACAAGTGGTATTACACCGCCAAATACGAATTTGAGTTGGAAGCACTTGTCTTTGCAGCCTGGGGAGGCATTACCGTTAAAAACATTCCGGTACATGTTTATTATCCGCCACAGGAAGAACGGGTTTCTCATTTCCGACCGTTTCGCGATTTCACCCGTATCAGTATCCTGAACACAGTACTGGTGCTCGTCACTTTCCTTTGGATCATCCCCCGGAACTTTTTCCGTAAACTGACCTGGAAGAACTGCAAGCAGTTTTTCTCGGATCATGTCTCCCACTCCCCCGAATCTAATCTGCGGATCACGGCTGCCATCACACTCGGCGTATTCATGGGTATCGTTCCGGTATGGGGATATCAAATGCTAATCACGTTATTTCTGGCACATTTGTTCAGACTGAATAAGGTCATAGCTATTGTAGCAGCCAATATCAGTATCCCTCCGATGATTCCATTTTTGCTGTACGGCAGTTACGTAACCGGCTGTAAAGTGCTGGGAGATCCTGTCAATCTGCATTTAAACGAACTTTCTTTTGAAAATGTAAAATCAGTCATAGAGCAATATTTAATAGGAAGTGTTATCTTTGCAGTCGGTTGCAGCATACTGGCAGGAACCATCGCGTTCATTCTGCTCACGGCGTGTAGGAAAAAAAAGATATGACCCAGTTTTTTATCGGACTATATGATTATTTCGAGAGGCACAAGATTCTGTTCTATTTGTCACTCATCAGTTGTGTCCTGTTAATGGGATTCTTTGCCCTGCAAGTAAGGTTCGAAGAGAACATCACACAATTTTTCCCCGACACTAAAGATTCCCAGAACACAATCAAAGTATTCGACAATCTCAAGATTAAGGATAAGATTATCATTATGTTATCCTCGGCAGATACCTGCCACCGCGTAGAACCCGACTCCCTGATAGAAGCAGCCGGACAACTGCAACAAACCCTGACAGAAAAAGCCGGAGGAAAACTGATTAAAGGAATTTTCGCACAGGTAGACCAAAGCCTCATCCAAGGAGCCACGGACTTCGTTTATGAACATCTCCCGCTTTTCCTGACAGATACGGACTATCAACGTTTCGATTCCTTACTGACGGATAAAGGGATACAGGCTACCATGCAGAAGAATTATACCAACCTCCTCTCTCCTGCCGGAATTGCATTAAGAAACTATATTCTCCGGGACCCGCTCGGACTGGGAAGCGAAGCCCTGAAACATTTGCAAGATTTCCAGTTGGAAGCCAACTACGAGATTTATGACGAACATATCTTCTCCAAAGACGGTTCCACCTTACTTATGTTCATTACCCCGGTATTCAGTACAGGCAGCACCGGAAAGAACGACGAACTGATAAAGATACTCGAAGAAGAGCTCAAGCACGTACAGGGAGAATCTCCTACTATTCGAGCTGAATATTTCGGCGGTCCCTCCGTGGGAGTCTACAACGCCCGTCAGATTAAGAAAGATACCATCCTGACCTCCTCCTTGGCACTGCTTATCATCATTGTATTTATCTCACTCGTTTTTAAACGAAAGAGATCGATACCGTTGATTATTACTCCGGTACTGTTCGGAGGATTATTCGCCCTGTTTCTCATTTTCTTTATCCAAGGAAGTATCTCCGCCATTGCAGTGGGAGCCGGTTCGGCAGTGATGGGTATTGCACTAAGCTATTCCATTCACATGCTGGCACACCAGAACCATGTTTCCACCGTTCAACAACTTATTAAAGAGATAGCCTATCCGCTTACGGTAGGTAGTTTCACCACCATCGGCGCATTTCTGGGATTGATATTCACCAGTTCCGATCTGTTACGCGACTTCGGATTGTTTGCCTCTCTGGCATTGGTGGGCACTACCCTCTTCTGCCTCATTTACCTGCCTCATTTTCTGAAAGGACAGGCAGACGTCAAACAGGGACGCATACTACGCATCATCGAGAAAATAAACGCTTATTCTTACGAAAAGAATAAATGGCTGGTAGGCGGCATCCTCCTCATTACAGTAATCTGTTTGTTTACTTCGCAAAAGGTGGGCTTCAACAACGATATGATGAGTCTCAACTATGAGCCCCGCCATCTCCAACAATCAGAAGAAAAATTACTGCAACTCTTCGACAACGACGAAAAGACCGTGCTTTTTGTCAGTGTGGGAAAAGACATGAATCAGGCTACCGAAACTTATGCAACAACCAATCAGAAGTTATCTATACTGAAAGAGCAGGGACTCATCAAAGAGTATGCCTCCGCCTCACAGTTTCTGATCTCTCCGCAAGAGCAGCAGAAACGCCTGAAGAAATGGAAAGATTACTGGACGGATGAAAAACAGCAACAAGTCCGTGAACAGTTGGAAACAGCTGCCGCCGAATATCGTTTCCGCCCAGGAAGCTTCGAACCTTTTTACCAATGGATGAACCAGCCTTTCGGTGAATATCATTACACCGCTCAAGGAGACGATTTATCCGGCAAGCTATTAAATGAATGGCAAACCTCTGCCGATTCCATCACCATGCTTATCAGCCAGATACGGATCAGCGAGCCGAATAAGGAAGCTGTGTACCAAAACTTTAATAAAGACCCGAATGTAGTCATCTTCGACCGTTCCTATTTTGCCAACAAATGGGTATCGGCCATCAATGACGACTTTTACCTGATTCTGTACATCTCTTCTTTCCTCATATTCTTTGCACTATGGTTCTCCTACGGACGTATCGAACTTACCCTGATGAGCTTTCTCCCGATGCTAATCAGCTGGGTAATCATCTTGGGATTGATGGGAATTCTGGGGATTGAGTTCAATATTATCAACATCATCCTGTCCACCTTTATCTTTGGCATTGGAGATGACTTCAGTATCTTCATTATGGACGGGCTACAAAACAAATACCGTACAGGTCAGAAGGTGTTGAATTCCCATAAAACGGCTATCTTCTTCTCCGCCTTCACCACAGTGGTCGGTATGGGAGCACTTGTGTTTGCCAAACACCCGGCTTTGCAATCCATTTCCCTGATTTCCATTCTGGGTATGATAGCAGTAGTACTGGTGGCCTATACCATTCAGCCACTCATTTTCCGGTTCTTCATCGCAGGACCTGCTTCCAAAGGATTACCGCCTTATACGCTTATCGGATTGATACGTACCGTGTTGCTCTTCCTGCTTTTCTTTATCGGCTGCATCGTCCTCCGTATATTGATTATCCTGCTTTATCCGGTGCCTGTGCGCAAAAGCAGCAAGCAGCGTTTGGTGTGCCGCCTGATACAAATCACCTGCAAAGGAATTTTGCTACTGGCCACCGCCGTCAAAAAAGAGCACATCAACAAAACCAACGAACGCTTTGAGCAGCCGGCAATTATTATTGCTAACCACCAGTCGTTCATCGACATTCTGGTACTGCTGTCTCTTTCATCTAAAATCCTGATGGTAACCAACCATTGGGTATGGCACTCTCCTTTCTTCGGAGCCATCATTCGTTATGTCGACTTCTATTATATAGGCGAAGGATACGAGCAATATATGGAACGGATGCGGAAAAAAGTGAAAGAGGGCTACTCCATCGCCATTTTCCCGGAAGGCACACGTACCTATAACGGAAAGATGAAACGTTTCCACAAAGGAGCATTCTATCTGGCAGAAGCATTGAAACTGGATATTCTGCCGATCCTGCTTTACGGTAATAACAAAATCATTGCCAAAGCACAGCCTTTCAATATCCGGAAAGGAATCATCTATACAGAAATACTTCCCCGTATACCATTAGACGATCTGTCTTTCGGAAGTACTTATCAGGAGCGTACCAAACGCATATCCGCTTACATGAAAGAGGTTTATGCCCGTATCTGCCGTGAACAGAACACGACGGACAATCCGGCGTTCTACGAAGCTCTTATCCAAAACTATATCTATAAAGGTCCCGTCGTAGAATGGTATATCCGTATCAAAGTAAAAATGGAAAAGAATTACCGGCTATTCAACCGGTTGATTCCCGTCCAAGGGCAAATCACAGACATCGGTTGCGGCTTCGGCCCGTTATGCTATATGCTGTCTCTGCTTTCCGAGGACCGGGAAATCCTGGGTATTGATTACGATGAAGACAAGATAGCGCTGGCGCAGCACGGATGGTTACGCAACGAGCATCTCCAGTTTAAGCATGGCAATGCATTGGAATATCCCCTGCCGGAAAGTGATGTCTTTATCCTGAACGACATGCTTCACTATATGAGCTACGAACATCAACAAACCCTATTGTTGAAATGTGCCGGTCGCTTACGTTCACAAGGAATGATTATCATACGCGACGGAAATTCAGCCAACGCTTCCAAGCACCGGTTAACCCGGTTCACGGAATTGCTATCCACCCGTATCTTCAACTTCAACCGGACAACCGGAGAGCTGTATTTCACCACTGAAACCCAATTACGGGAAATAGCAGTCACCTGTGGAATGGCTGTCGAAATCATTCCTAATGACAAATATACATCAAACACCATTTACATATTTAGAAAACCGAACTAGTATGAGCAAATATGACATCATCATTATCGGCAGCGGCCTTGGCGGACTGGAATGCGGAGCGATTCTTAGCAAAGAGGGATTCAACGTATGTGTAGTAGAAAAAAATGCGCAATTCGGCGGATGCTTCCAGACTTACCAACGAAAAGGGCATCTGTTGGATACGGGTATTCATTATGTAGGAAGCCTGGATGAGGGTCAAGTGATGAACCAGTATTTCCGCTATTTCGGTATCATGGACAAGCTGAAAATAAAACGCTTGGACGATGCTGCTTTTGATACGATCTACTATAAAGGAAAAACATACGATTATGCAATGGGGTACCCGCAGTTTATTGAAACCATCTGCCGTTCCTTCCCGCATGAAAAAGAAAACTTGAAATGCTATGCCGAACAGCTTCAGGCTGTCGGAAACCTGATTAGCGTAGACCACCTGAAACAAGGCACACTCGCTTTGGAGGGTATGAAATACTTTTGTACCTCTGCCGCCCACCTGATTGCGGATATCACTCCGGACCCCGCCTTACGAAATGTACTGGCAGGTTCAGCTTTACTCTACGGAGGTTTGAAAGATGTCTCCACTTTCTACCAGCATGCCATGATTAATCACTCCTATATTGAAGGCGCCTACCGTTTTGTAGACGGAAGTATGCAAGTCAGTCTGGAGCTAATCAATGTAATCCGGGCAAACGGAGGGACTGTGCTCAATAACAGTGAAGTCACCCGCATCATCGTTGAAAACGAAAAGGTACAAGGGGTTATCATCAACGGGGAAGAGCGACTGGAAAGCGACTTCGTCATCTCCAATATGCATCCCCAACGGACATTGGAGATACTGGATAAAAACCGTAGCATCAAGAATGCCTATATTTCCCGCATCCGTTCGCTGGAAAACACCTACGGCATTTTTACGCTCTACCTGGTAATGAAGAAAAAAAGCACTCCTTATCAGAACCGCAACCTGTATCTGCATGCGAACAATAAAGTGTGGTATGATAAACTGCTCTATCCGGGACGGACTACCAACTGTATGATTTCCATGCAAGCGTCTTCCGAGGACAGTCAATATGCCAGTGTCATTTCCATCCTGACACCTATGTATATAGATGAACTGTCTGCCTGGAAGGGCACGACTCCCGAACATCGGGGAGAAGACTACCAATCCTTCAAAAAGGAGAAAGCAGAACAGATTCTCCGCTTCATCCGAGGACATGGCATTGACCTTTCAGAAAACATAGAAGAGATGTATACCACTACTCCATTAAGCTATCGGGACTATACAGGAACAGTGGATGGTTCCGCGTATGGGATCATCAAAGATTATAAATGTCCGCAAATTGGTTTCGTATCTACAAGAAGCCGCTTGGGAAATCTCTTTCTCACCGGGCAAAACCTGAATGTGCATGGTGCATTAGGGGTAACACTAACTGCCATGCTGACTTGTGCGGAGTTTGTAGGACAAGAATATCTGGCTAAAAAAGTAGGAAATGCATAGAATAGTCAAAAAGACACTCCAATACACGGGCTTCCTTTTCCTGTCGCTCATCGTTCTATTGATAGCCGGAATCAGCTATCTCTACTTTTCTGCAGATATGCAAACGCCCAAACATGAGCAAAGCATGACCACAGACAAAGTGATTGATATAGACAGTCTCCACCTCCGGTATTATGGAGATAACTTTCTCCGGCACAGCGACAGCGGCTTATGGGAATTATTTGTGAAAGGGGATGCTTTCCAGAGAGGAGAAGCTATCGGGCAACTGTCTTCCGACCTGCTCCACTATCAAGAGAAAGTGTTCGTGGATCAGATTCGTGAGATTGTTCCTTCAGACAGTTATCTGAAATTCCTCCGGTTCTTCATTGTATTATTCAACCGTAATCTGGGTGAGAACGTCCTCGAAGAATACCGCGACGAGATCTACGGAATCTCGCTATCATGTACGCATGAATACGACTTCATCGGCACTCCTTACGAACGCCAGTTGAATTACCATTCGGCACACGACCTGGGACATGCCATGCAAGATTATATGTTAGTGGGATGCAGTTCGTTCGCCACTTGGGGAACACAAAGTGCAGATTCATCCCTGCTGATCGGACGTAACTTCGATTTCTATGTAGGAGATGCCTTCGCAGAGAACAAGCAGGTGGCTTTTTATGTACCGGAGCAAGGATACAGGTTTGCTTCCGTCGGATGGCCCGGTATGATAGGAGTGTTATCCGGCATGAACGAGACAGGTCTTACCGTGACAATTAATGCTGCCAAATCTGCTGTCCCCACAGGTTCCGCCACCCCCATTTCCATCCTGACCAGAGAGATTCTGCAATATGCAGCCACTATTGATGAAGCCTTTGCCATCGCCAAAAAACGGGAAACATTCGTCTCCGAATCCATATTGATAGGTTCTGCCAAAGATGGCAAAGCCGCGATTATCGAGAAATCTCCGGAGAAAACTGTGCTTTTCACCGGAAAAGAAGCCAATCGGCTCATCTGCACCAACCATTACCAATCGGAAGAATTCAGCAAGGACGAACGAAACATGGAAAATATCCGCACTTCCGACAGCCCATACCGTTTTGCACGATTAACGGAACTCATTAATGAGGATCTTCCGATCGATGTCTCCAAAGCCGCCTCTATCCTGCGTGACCACAAAGGCCTGCAAAACACAGACCTGGGACTGGCCAACGAAATGGCCATCAATCAGTTTATTGCCCATCATTCCGTCATCTTCCAACCGGAGAAACGGCTGATGTGGGTATCGACCTCTCCCTGGCAATGTGGGAAATACGTAGCCTATGACCTGAATAAGATATTCAAGGACACGATTGATTGGCAACACGAAATATACAGTTCCGCTCTGACCATTCCGGAAGATAAATTCATCGACACACCGGAGTTCCAGCATCTTCTCACGTATAAGAAACTGACTCCGCTTTTATTGAAGAAAATCAGAAAAAAGGAACAGATAGAGGAATCTGTTTTAAAAACATACCAAGCCTCCAATCCTTCCCTATACTATGTATATGAAGTAATAGGAGATTACTACGAGGCCATGCAGCAACCTCAACAAGCCATTGCATACTGGCAACAGGCATTGAAGAAATCCATTCCCAAGTTGCAAGAGAAAGAACGTATCCAACAGAAAATTCAAAAACAATCCAAAGATGGAAAAGAATCCTGAAATTCAGTTCCGCTCACCGGAAGATATCAAAAGCTATCAGGAAGAACAGTTAGCCAAAGTGTTAGCCTACCTGCAAGCACATTCCAAGTTCTATCAACAGATGTTTGCCGAACATCACATTGATATCAATCAAATAAAGACGATTGAAGACTTGCAACAGATCCCCGTCACTACCAAGACGGACCTGCAACTCCATAACGATGATTTCATCTGCGTAGACAAAGAGGAAATTATCGACTATGTGACGACTTCGGGCACATTGGGAGATCCGGTCACTTTCGTTCTCACCTCTGAAGACCTGGACCGTCTTTCTTACAACGAATACTTATCTTTCACCACCACCGGATGCACCAAGCAAGATATTCTTCAATTGATGACTACCATCGACCGCCGTTTCATGGCAGGCTTGGCTTATTATATGGGAGCCCGCGAACTGGGTATGGGAGTGATCCGTGTAGGCAATGGCATCCCGGAACTGCAATGGGACACGATTCGACGGATACATCCGACTTGTGGAATGGTGGTCCCCTCTTTCCTTATCAAACTGATAGAGTTTGCCGAAAAGAACCATATCGACCATAATACCTGTTCCATGCAGAAGTGTATCTGTATCGGAGAAGCATTGCGCAATCAGGAATTCCAGTTGAATACGCTCGGACAGAAGATACACGATAAATGGCCTGCCTTGCAGTTGTATTCCACTTATGCCTCCACCGAAATGCAGTCGTCCTTTACCGAGTGTAATGAATTCCACGGAGGGCATTTGCAACCGGAACTTATCATTGTAGAGTTTCTGGATGATAACAATCGTCCTGTGGAAGAGGGAGAAGCAGGGGAAGTGACGATCACGACGCTCGGAGTCAAAGGGATGCCGTTGCTCCGTTTCAAAACAGGTGATATTTGTTACCACCACACCGATCCCTGTGGTTGCGGGAGAAATACCATCCGCCTAAGCTCCATCCTCGGCCGGAAAGGACAAATGATTAAATACAAAGGAACGACGTTGTATCCGCCTGCATTATTCGACATTCTGGATAATATACCTTCGGTAAAAAACTATATCATTGAAGTTTATACCAATGAATTGGGAACGGATGAGATTCTGATTCGTATCGGAAGCGAGAACCGTAGCGAAGCCTTTGCCAAAGAGATTAAAGATCTGTTCCGTTCGAAAGTCAGAGTGGCGCCAAGCATCAATTTTGAATCGGCAGAGTACATTGCCAAGATACAAATGCCTCCAATGAGTCGAAAAACGATAAAATTCATTGATTTACGATAATTATTTTCTACTTTTGGAAGTTAGTAACCAACTATATCACTTTAACATTAACGTATATGAAAAAACTTATTCTATTCTTATTCTTGAGCACGAGCCTGTTCTGTTTCGGACAAGGCAAGAGTGCATTGAAAGACATTCAGTCTATTAAGTTCTATGGGGTAGACTACTCCCAAGTAAAAATTTTCGGTGCAGATGAATCACCGGCACAATTCAAAGATGCTTTCAGACGTATCAATGAACTGTTCATCACAGAAGCTAAGAAGTATAACGTAGGAAAACAATTGAAAAAAGAAGTGACAGAGATTTCACTGGATGCCGTTAATCAGGTGAACGAAAACATCGACCTGGCCGAGCTAATGACTGCTAAAAGAGAATATACTCTTAGTAAAGAGCAAATCAAAGCAGCCATCAACGCATTGCCTATCCAGAAAACACCCGGAGTAGGTATGGTGTTTATCGCACAGTTCCTGGACAAATCAAACAATAGAGGTACGTATGAAGTCGTATTCTTCAATACCGAAACAAAGGAAATCATTGAAGAATGGATAACAGATGGAAAAGCACGTGGTTTCGGATTACGCAACTATTGGGCAGGCTCTATTCATAGCGCACTCAAGAAATTATAAACCAATAACATATAAACATGAGAAAACTACTATTAGTACTGACCTTATTATTAAGTATCAGTACGTATGTCGCAGCACAGAATTACACAAAAGTAGTGTATTTAAAGAATGGCAGCATTATTAAAGGAGTAATCATTGAACAAGTGCCCAATGTCTCTTTAAAAATCAAAACAGGTGATGGCAGCCTCATCATCTGTCAGATGAGTGATGTGACTAAAATCACAAAAGAAGAGCGGTACACAAGAGATTATCGTAAGGATACCAACGACCGCAAAGCCGCAAGAAATACATTAAAAGGCTATAAGGGTTTCGTAGACTTTGCATATATTGGCGATGTGAGCGACTACAATGCCTCTAAAATTGAATTATCAACCACACATGGTTATCAATTCAACAATTATTTCTTTGTAGGTGGTGGCGTTGCTTTCAACTACTATACCGATGCAGATCTTTATGCAGCCCCCATCTATGCTAACTTCAGAGCTAACTTCATCAACAAAAAAGTGACTCCGTTCGCCGACGTAAAAGCCGGATATGCTGTAGGAGACATAGAAGGAGCGTATGCTTCAATAGGAGTAGGAGTACGTTTTTCTTTAAAAGGAAAAAAGGCCTTGAATTTAGCTTTGATATATAACTTCCAAGATTATGACACCACAACGGATTATAGTTACAGCTATGGAGGACATTATTATCATAACACTTGGGATGATACATGGGAGTTACATGGAGTAGGAATTAGATTCGGATTTGAATTCTAAGTCTGTTTGCAATACAGATAAATTTCTTACCCTACTATTGCTTTTCACTAATTAATTTTGTATCTTTAGTAATTTTCATCCTTTTGAAGATAGCTAGTCACCTTATAGAATGATAAATGTCACCCTATAAGGTGACATTCGTCTTTTTATAAAGTGCCCATTGTCCCGTTACAACGGGACGACTACCCGACTGCATAAAAAATCACTAGTTTCTGCACTGAAAAGTCTTAATCTATGCACTGAAAGACCTTAAATACAACGATGAATAATGGAAACGTTATTGATGCGTTATATAAAGAATATTAGGAACTTTACGTTCGCCGGCATGGTCAAACCGCCCATTGTCACAAGGATAATTAACGACTCCATTATCCGATACACCGGACAACCAAAGAGTAGTAGATCCACCTCCATCCAAATTTAATGCATCCTCACCCCCTAAAACACGAATCAGATGTGCCAATTCCGGAATATTCACTCCTCCTGCTTGTTCAGGAAAACGCCCGTCTACCGTTATCAACAGTATTTTTCCACCCTTAGTAGTAGCAACAGCACTACGAGGGTGCTTCGTCCAGATAAAATTCGGTTCACACGAGTTCCAATCACAAACCTGTCCGTCTTTCAACATTAACGGACCGGAAGCTAGTATCGTACCTGCTTTGCCTTTATAATTCTTTTCTGTCTGTTTGTTCCAAGGTATTAATTTCATTCCCCTTTTGCGCACACTAATGGCTCCTGTGACACGCTGTTTAAACTCACTCTGCAGCGTTGTATCAATAACTTGGCGATCCGTCTTCAGGAAACAGACCGAGTTTCCCCGTTTCATGTCAAAATAGGAGCCATTAATGGCTGCAATGGCGTTATATTCAGAAGCAATCTTACTTGTTTCTTTCATTTTATCCGAAACGGCAACATCAACTTTCAAGTCCGCACCGGGATCAACTTCTATCAGACTAACAGACTGGGGTCCCTGATACAATCGGGGGATAGAAGCATACTTATAAATGAGTCCTTTTTGAGGACTTTCCACCTTCCATTGGGCAGATACGATTGCCAAAGAAT
>ERZ1090881.863-NODE-869-length-13574-cov-9.593461_pt1 | contig 13574 bp, 12 predicted proteins | sample MGYA00478470_ERZ1090881 | MGnify/ENA primary metagenome ERZ1090881 (study PRJEB33644, sample SAMEA5815736) | chicken gut metagenome | biome: Chicken; feature: Gastrointestinal Tract; material: Caecum | place: Ireland | collected 2019-01-01 | study: A study of the...
TTTTATGCAAGCATAAAAGCCTGAGCTTTCGGCTCTTGGTATCATTTTATCATATTAGGGGGGAAAAGAGAAATAGATTGTGTATAAGTTTTCATTTTCTGGCAATCCTATATTTGAAAAGAAAAAGGGGCGGATTGCTCCAGGATAGGCAGAGGTGAAGATTATGAATAAAAAGAGGAAAATTCGTTTACTGCTGGGCGGTATTCTGACTTTGGCGCTGGTGGTTACCTGCGGGGTTGTATATCAGTCTGGGAGTAAGAGCACACCGAATGAGAAAGAACTTGTTATGGAGAACGAAGAGGATTCTGTTGACCAGGCAATAAAGACAGAGGAAAGAGAAGACTCGGAGGAGGAAACGGCAGATGCCAATACATCTAATGTAGAAGGAAGCAGAGATGTAGAAGAAGAGACGACGCAGGAGAAAGAAGGAACAGATCAGACGGAAGCTTCCCAGGACCAGGGAGAAAATACACAGGAAACAGAAACCGGAGAGACAGAAGAAAACCAGGAAGGGACGGCACAGGATTCGGAGACAGCTTCTGCTCAGATAACTGAGCAGGTAGAAACCGCTATGGCACCGGATCTGAATTTTACGGAAAGCTCTCTTATGGAGTGGCCGGTAAGCGGACAGGTAGTTCTTGATTATAATATGGACAATACCGTGTATTTTCCTACACTGAATGTTTATAAGACGAGCCCTGCAATTGCAATATCCGCAGAAGTAGGAACACCGGTTATGGCAGTAGCAAATGGACAGATCCTTTCTATTACGGAAAATGAAGAGACGGGAACTACGGTGACTGTGGATATGGGAAATGGATATCAGGCTATTTACGGACAGCTAAAGGATGTTCCATTCCAGGCAGAAGAGTATGTTTCTGCCGGAGCAGTGCTGGGCTATATTAACGAGCCTACGAAATATTACACAAAAGAGGGAGCAAATCTGTATTTTGCTCTTCAAAAGGACGGAACTCCCCTGGATCCCCTCCAGTATCTTCCATAAAGCCAGAAGGGATTCACAATTTCAGACTGTAAGAGTATAATAAAGTATGCGGAGAAAAATCCGCAGCCGATTATACTCTTACAGTCTTTTTTGACGGTTCCTGCCTTTGCGGCAGATGGATCCGTTCTATAGGTAAAGTACTATTTTATCGGCAGCTTAATATATAGGGCGTCATGTCTTGCTCTGTATGCAGATGAGACGTCCATTACATAGATCAGGAGCAGAAGAATGAATTATACTTATATACTCCGATGCCGGGATGGAAGTCTCTATACCGGATGGACAAACAATCTGGAAAGGCGGCTGGCCTGTCATAATGAGGGAAAAGGCGCTAAATATACCAGGACACGTCGGCCGGTGGAGCTGGCCTATTATGAGGCTTTTCAGACAAAGGAAGAGGCCATGAGGCGGGAATGGGAAATCAAACATATGACAAGAAAAAGAAAAATCCTGCTGATAGAGCACCGATCAGACAACGAAAAAGCAGAAGGAGCAGATAAAGAAAGCCGGCGGTAAACCCGCCGGCCGTAAAATACTAAAAAACCTTTATGAGATCATACCGGCTGTCCACGATCAGAAGATCGCTGTATTTGCCGGGAGTAATGGATCCTGCTGTATCGTAGATCCCAATACTTTTTGCCGGATTTCTTGTGGCAGCAAAGATGGCTGTGGATTCGGGAATACCGAATTCCATGGCCTTTTTCATACAGTCGAAAAGGTTGGTGGCAGAGCCGGCGATGGTTCCGTCAGAAAGGGCGGCGAACCGGTCTTTCATAAAGACAGCCTGTCCGCCCAGCTCGTATTCTCCGTCGGGCATTCCTGTGGCCATCATAGAATCGCTGATCAGGCATATACGCTCTTCCCCGAACATTTTAAAGGCAGCCCGGATCATAGAAGGGTGAATGTGATAACCGTCGCAGATCAGCTCGGCCATGCAGTTCCTTGTATCAAGAGCGGCTCCTATGACTCCCGGGTCTCTGTGCGCAAAGGGTGGCATGGCATTGAAGAGATGAGTCACATGGGAGGCGCCGGCATCCATGGCTGCCTTGGCGCAGTCATAATCAGCGGTGGTATGACCGATGGAGATCATGACTTCATCTTTCAGTTCCCGGACAAAGTCCAGGGCTCCTTCTTCCTTTGGTGAGAGGGTTACCAGCTTTATGATATTTCCGCAGCATTCATTGCAGAGACGAAAAAATTCCGGATCCGGAGGGCTGATATGCTCCGCCGCCTGGGCGCCTTTTTTCTTTACATCTACAAAAGGACCTTCCATATTGATCCCTGCGATTCTGGCCATGTCAGAGGAAGTTTCCATATCTTTTACAGAAGAGAAGATTTTCAGAAGTCTTTCTTTTGCCAGAGTCATGGATGTAGGGCAGTAGCAGGTGATCCCATGGGATTTCTCATACCGGAGGATCGTCTTTAATCCTTCCGGATCTGCATCGCAGAAATCATGGCCAGAGGCACCATGGCTGTGGATATCCACCAGCCCCGGGAGGACTTTCATACCCTGAGCGTCATAGACACTTTTTTCTTCTGTCTCGGATTCTGAGGAGACAATCTTTCCTTTATGAATATAAATATCTTTCTGGACAAAAGTGCCGTCTTCCTGGAATACCAGTCCGTTTTTAATGATCATAGTAAATCTCCTTTATATTCCGTATACTTTCTTTCTGAATACCATTATAAAATCCCTGACCGTTAAATTCAATGGATTACCTGTAAAGAAAATTTTTTCTTTTTCAGAATAAAAAAGCAGCTGCCGCATCAAGCAAAGTCAAGACTATCGACCAATTCGCATAAAATGTATAAATAGTCTTAAAATATACTTGATGCGGCAGCTGCTTAGGAAAGGTATTAATAGTTTTCTACTTTTCTTTCAAAGTAAGCTTTCGGATGGGCGCATACCGGGCAAACCTCAGGAGCTTCGTCTGCCATATGTACATATCCGCAGTTTCTGCACTTCCAGCCTAAAGGAGCATCTCCCTTAAAGGTTTTGTCTGCTTTATAGCTTTCCAGAAGCTTCAGATAGCGTTTTTCATGAGCAGCTTCTACTTTTGCAACCCCTTCAAATTTAGCAGCCAGTTCCGGGAAGCCTTCTTCTCTGGCTTCTCTGGCCATACGGGCGTACATATCGGTCCATTCAAAGTTTTCTCCAGCGGCGGCATCTTCCAGATTGGCCTCAACATCATGGATACCGTGGAATTCTTTAAACCACATTTTTGCATGTTCCTTCTCCTGGTCTGCAGTTTCCAGATAGAGAGCGGCTAACTGCTCATAGCCGGCTTTCTTCGCTGCGGAAGCGTAGTAGGTATATTTGTTTCTTGCCTGGGATTCCCCTGCGAATGCTTCCATTAAGTTCTGTTCTGTTTTGGTTCCTGCGTATTTGCTCATAGTAAAAACCTCCTTCATATGAATTTATATATTACATAGCTTTGCAAAAAATTTGAAATAGATTCTATAAATGAAAAACCGGCCCATAATTCAAAGACCCCGTATGCTTGCATCGGGGTCTTTGACCCTTGCGGCAGGTCTACGTTCCACTTCGGTCGGTACCTGCAGGAACGAAGGTTTCTATTGATTTATGGGACGGTTTTACAGTTTCAGTTTTACAGTTTTGAAAATTGGAAATTAGCCGAAGTATCTCTTCAGAAGGCCTGCGAAAGCTTTTCCATGACGAGCCTCGTCTCTTGCCATTTCATGAACTGTATCATGGATAGCATCCAGGTTGGCTGCTTTTGCACGTTTAGCCAGATCAAATTTACCAGCTGTAGCGCCGTTTTCAGCTTCTACACGCATTTCCAGGTTTTTCTTTGTGCTGTCTGTAACAACTTCACCTAACAGCTCTGCAAATTTTGCTGCATGCTCAGCTTCTTCGTAAGCTGCTTTCTCCCAGTATAAACCGATTTCAGGATATCCTTCTCTGTGAGCAACTCTTGCCATAGCCAGGTACATACCAACTTCTTTGCACTCACCTTCATAATTTGCTCTTAAGTCTTCCATGATGTCTTCGCTTGAGCCCTGAGCAACTCCTACTACATGTTCTGCAGCCCAGCTCATTTCTCCGGACTGTTCTGTGAACTTATCAGCAGGTGCTCCGCATACTGGACATTTTTCAGGAGCTGCATCGCCTTCATAAACATAACCACATACATTACATACAAATTTCTTCATAATCTTGTTCTCCTTTTCTTATTGAATTTTATTAAATCTGGCTTTGCCAGGTTTTTACAGGAATTTAATAATAGTAATGATTACTATTTTTCCTCTATGTCAAATCTAACATACTAGAGAAAAACTGTCAACTACTTTTCAGTAAATTTTTTTTATCCAGGCAATTTTTACAGATACCGTAGAAAGTTGTAGTGTGAGCAAGGATCTTCCCGTCAAAATTTTCAGAGGCTTTTCGGGTAATGTAGTCCATATCTGCCATTTCGATATCCTTGATACAGTGGCAGTGGGTACAGATAAAATGACTGTGGGGTTTGGTGTTGCAGTCAAATCGGTCAGGACCGTTCCCTGTGGAAATCTTGGCGATCTCCCCCAGTTCCACCAGGAGAGACAGATTTCTGTATACAGTTCCCAAGCTGATGTTGGGGAATTCTTCCTTGATCCCTGCGTATACATTATCCGCAGTAGGATGTTCGTGACAGTTCCGGACAAAGTCCCGGATACATTCCCGCTGTCTGCTGTATTTTAATGTTGCCATAGCATGCTCTCCTTTCTATCGCCGGAAAATTCTGAACGATTAATAATAGTAATTGTTACTGATATTAAGATAACATATCAGATTAAATTAGTCAAGTATATTTTTGGATTTTTTACACTCCTAAGGAGAGATGACTATAGGATCCGGATCCTTTCATATTTCACAGCAGGGTGCATATATGTTATGATAGGAACGAGTTATGACAGCAAAGTAAAGGAACTGCCGATGAAAAGGCAGAGAGTAGGAGATCGGGATATGGCAAGTATTAAAGATGTGGCAAATCTGGCAGGGGTAGGTCTGGGAACCGCCTCCAGAGCTCTTTCAGGAAAAGGATATGTAGCGCCTGAAACAAAAAGAAGAATCGAAGAAGCGGCCAGGAAACTGTCCTATACGCCAAATGTTTTTGCCCAGAACCTTTTGAAAAATAAATCCGGGATTATCGCTATACTGGTTCCTGCCATGGATCACTGTTTTTTTTCCAGGCTTGTCCAGGAACTGGAATCGGATCTGTATAAGAAAGGTTATAAAACCATGGTATGCTGTACTTCCAGCGGCGGTCATGAAGAGGAGGATTACCTGGATATGCTGGAAAATAATCTGGTAGACGGTATCATAACGGCTACCCATTCTTTTAATGATGAGGCATATCTGGGTAGCAACCGGGTAGTGGTATCCTTTGACAGAGATTTTGGAGGCCATATTCCTATGGTAAGGTCAGATCATAAGGCTGCAGGAAGGATGGCAGCAGAACATTTCATAAAAAAGGGCTGCAGGAAGGTATTGAATATTTACGGGGAGGATGCCACAGAGGGTCATATATCAGTGGGAAACGCCCACAGGGAACTGAAGGTTTGTCTGGAAGCTGCCGGTGTCCAGGTAGTGGAAGAGTATACCAGGCAGGATAGATTTAACATGGGATATTATTCCCAGGTAGCAGGAGCATGTTTGGAAAAATACAGGGATATGGACGGAGTCTTTGCATCAGATCCTCTGGCAGAAGCCTTTTTGTGGGAAGGAAAGCGCAGAGGGAAGAGAATTCCTCAGAAGCTTAAGATTATCAGCTATGATGGGACGGAGAGGACCGAAAGTATATCCCCCAGGATCAGCGCCGTAGTGCAGCAGATTGACAAAATTTCCGCCTGTCTTACAGATATTTTGACAAGACGGATCCAGGGAGAAGAGATTGGAGAGGATAAGATAACGGAAATTTTATGGCGTCAGGGAGAAACCTGCTGAAAAGGAAAGACGGGGATTGACAAAGTATTGGTGAATCCTTATAGTTAGACTGTGGAAAGGTTTCCATAAAAGCAGGACAGAACTCATTTATATATAAACAAGAAGGGAGAAAAAAATATGTCAATGGACAGGCTGAGGAGTCTATATTACGGACTCTACGGAGAAAACGGAATCACCAACTTCTTTTATGATCAGCTGTTACAGATCATGGAAACAGCCAAGGCCAACAGAAGTTCCCAGCTTAAACGGCAGGACAAGAAAGGAAATTCCTGGTATCTGTCAGAACAGATGGTAGGAATGATGCTGTATGTGGATAAATTCAGCGAGGATTTAAAGAAATTTGAGTCAAAGATCGATTATTTAAGCGACCTGGGGGTTACTTATGTGCATTTTATGCCTCTGCTCCAGCCTAGAGAAGGCCAGAATGACGGAGGATATGCGGTAGCTGATTATCTTAATGTGGATAAAAGACTGGGAACTATGGATCAACTGGAAAGGGTTGTGGGAAAATTAAAAAGAAAAGGAATCCGCACCTGTATCGACTTTGTGCTGAACCACACTGCGAAAGAACATGAATGGGCTCAGAGATCCAAGAAAAACGAGCCTGGTTATGAAGATATGTACTATATGTTTGACAACTATGGAATTCCTTCAGAGTATGAAAAAACAATGACAGAGATTTTCCCTTCTGTGGCGCCGAAAAATTTCACTTATTACGAAGATATTCAGAAGTTTGTAATGACCAGATTCTATGAGTTTCAGTGGGATCTGAACTACAAAAATCCAAATGTATTCAATAAGATCGCAGAAGTGCTTCTCACCCTGGCAAACAAAGGTATTGATATTTTCCGTCTGGATGCTATTCCTTATATGTGGAAAGAACTGGGAACAAATTGTATGAACCTTCCTCAGGTACACACGCTTCTGAAAATGTATGAAATGATCGTGGAGGAAGTGTGCCCGTCGGTTATTTTCCTTGGGGAGGCTATTGTAGAGCCTCATGAGATCGTGAAATATTTTGGAACGCCTCAGGAGAAAGAGTGTCATATCATGTATAACGCATCCCTGATGGTCCTTCTGTGGAATTCTCTGGCAACAAGAGATGTAAGGCTTATGGAAAAATCCCTGGCTATTGATTATGGTACTCCGGAAGACGGTGTGTGGATCAACTACGCCAGATGTCATGACGATATCGGATGGGGATTTGAGACGAATATTATCCGGGAGCTGGGAATGGATCCGGAGGCTCATAAGCAGTTTATTATCCAGTTTATGGAAGGAAAATTCCCCGGAAGCTTCTCCAGAGGAGAGCTGTATGAGTTTAATCCTCAGACTCTGGATGCGAGAAACAGCGGAACTATGGCCTCTATGTGCGGACTGGAAGAGGCTATAGTGGAAAAAGACCGGTATAAACTGGAGCTTTCTGTGAAGCGGATCCTTCTGCTGAACAGTATGATTATCTCTTACACGGGAATTCCTCTGCTTTACAGCGGAGATGAGCTTGGACAGATGAACTGGTGGGAGTATAAGAAGGATCCGGAGATCGCCCATGATTCCCGGTGGCTCCATCGTCCGCCTATGGACTGGAAGAAAGCTGCCAACCGTCATGACCAGAGTACAGTAGAAGGTATTATCTTCAGCAGGATCAAAGAGATGATCGAAATAAGGAAGAGCCATGAGGTATTTTCCTCAAAACTCCATTCTACACCGGTAGATACTCAGAACAAAGCAGTATTCGGGTTTCATAAAGAAGATAAAATGCTGGTGCTGGCTAACTTCAGTGAAAGGGAGCAGGTTGTAGACTGCAATACTGTAAACTGGTTCGGATTGCCGGGAGAACTCCATGATCTGATCCAGGGAAAAACGGTACGGCTGTGGGAGAACATTGTTCTGGGTCCATATGAATATTTATGGCTGGTATAAAAAAGACATGTCTGCATATCTGCCTGTCTCATAGCTGCAAAGAATAGAGTGTGATCATAGTAGGAAAGACTGAAAAATTATCTGGACAGTCTTTCCTATTTCTATTTTTAGAAAAAATCGGAAAAACACAAAATCTCACCCTTGCTTTTTGTATAAGACTATTGTAGTATAGAAAATATCAAAACGTAGTTTTTAAAACCACATCATAAAACTAAGAATACTAATTACAAAAATGTAATATACTGTATAGGCAAAAATAAGAACAGGAGTGGTGAGTATGAAATTCAAGATCAAAGATCCGGGCAGTGCTATTACCCATTTTATCGGCTGTGTTATGGCCATTATCGCAGCGGCGCCTCTGCTTATTAAGGCTGCCAGGGAACCAGGAAGTATATACATGATCGCAATGAGCGTGTTTATCCTGAGCATGATCCTTCTCTATGCGGCAAGTACCATTTACCATACGGTGGATTCTACGGAAAAGGTAAACCGACGTCTGAGAAAAATGGATCATATGATGATCTTTATATTGATTGCAGGAAGTTATACTCCGGTTTGTCTGATCACTCTGGAAGGACGGACGGGATATGTCCTCTGTGCTGCAGTATGGGCGGTGGCCCTTATCGGTATTATCGTGAAAGCCTGCTGGATCACCTGTCCCAAATGGTTTTCTTCAGTGATCTATATCGGTATGGGCTGGCTGTGTGTATTCGCCTTTGTGCCTATTGTGAAAGCTTTCTCACCGGCAGGTTTCGGCTGGCTTCTGGCAGGAGGTCTGATCTATACCATTGGAGGCGTGATCTATGCCCTGAAGCTTCCGATTTTTAATTCGAAACATAAAAATTTTGGTTCTCATGAAATTTTTCATCTTTTTGTCATGGGTGGAAGTATCTGTCACTTTATTGTGATGTATTTCTTTGTTATGCCGGTAGGCGTGTAAAAAATGTGGAAAACTAAACTCCATTCGGAAAGAAATGTGGATTCCGAATGGAGTTTTTTATGTCATATCTTCTTTGTTCAAAGACTTTTTCCCTGGTCTTTAAATTCTTTCCGAAAAACCCGGGGCGTGGATCCGATATGCTTTTTAAAATAATTGCAGAAAGAAGGGGCGTCTTTAAAGCCGCAGGAAAGGGCCACCTCTGTGATGGTGTAATCTGTGGAACAGAGCATTTGGACAGCCATTCGCAGGCGGTGCCAGAGGAGGTACTGTTTGGGAGAGGTATTTTCATGTTCCATAAATATTTTATACAGATAGGTCCGGTCGATTCCCACATGTCTGGCTACATCGGAGATTCGGATATCATAGCTGAAGTTGTGCTCGATATATTCTTTGGCGGATCTGAAATAGTCGTCAGAGTAGTCCCGGCTTTTTTCCGGGGAGGTATTCTGCATAAAAGACAGGAGCAGGAGCAGGTTGCCTATCGGCTCCAGCTGCCGGCCGTGAGAATGGGTAAAGGAAGCCAGAAGACGTTCCATACAGCCCAGGAGAGCAGAAACATTGCTGCCGGGATTCTGGTAGATAAAGGAATCTGAAAAAACAGTCTGAGCGAATATCTCGGGACAGGCTTTTCCGTCAAAGCCCACCCAGGCGTAGCTCCAGGGATCTTCCTGATCTGCCTGATAGTAGGTGGATTCCATGGGGGGAATGAGAAAGGCATCTCCTCTTTTCAGGGTGTAGGTTACGCCATTTCTCTGAAAAATTCCTTTTCCCTGTAAAATTACATGAATAAGATAATGGGGCCGGACGGCAGGTCCGAAATAATGTCCCGGCTGACACTCTTCTTTTCCGCAGAAATAAACGGTGAGGAAAGATTGTTCAGAGGCAGATTTTTTTTCCATATAAAAACTCCTTTTGGAAAAATCTGGGTGTTGATTCAAAAATGCAACAATTTAACAATAAATTATGTAAAAAAAGATAGATTCTGTGTTGATTAGATTATATAATAAAAAACGGCGAACAGCAATGAACCAAAAACCGGAGAGCAAAGGAGATAAGACAATGGAACAGAAGCTGTTGTTTTTTGATATAGACGGCACGCTGATCACAGAGGGCACAGGAAAGATACCGGAGAGTACCAAAAAAGCCATAAAAATGGCTAAGGAAGAGGGCCATCTGCTTTTTGTCAATACAGGCAGGACAAGGACCAGTCTTCCGGAAAAGATTACCAGTCTGAACTTTGACGGCTATGTATGCGGCTGCGGCACCAATATCTTTTTGGGTGATCAGGAGCTGCTTTCGGCTAAGCTGAGCAATGAACTTTGCGCCGAAGTGGCAAAGACGGTGCGAAGATACAAGGTTCCTGTATTTTATGAGGCCTCGGACGCCATTTATTTTGACTATGAAATACCTGATGAAGACGGATGGGTGGGAAGAGCCCAGAAAATATTTGAACTTCAGGGAAGAGATATCCAGGAAGTGATAGAGGGAGGAGAAAAGGTCTATGACAAGCTCCTGACCATACTGAAGCCTACAAAGAAAAATCTGGAACTGAAGAAATATCTCTCCAGGTATTTTCTATGTATAGACAGAGGCCATGATATGTATGAAGTGATTCAGAAAGACTATTCCAAGGCCACGGGAATTTTCTTTCTGTGCAGGTATCTGGGAAAAAGTATCGAAGACTGCTATGTGTTCGGAGACAGTGAAAACGACCGCTCCATGCTGGAAGCAGTGCCAAACAGCATCGCCATGGGGAACGGAGAAGAGGCTATAAAGGCCTGCTGCTCTTATGTAACGAAAGATATTGAAGAAGACGGCATCTATGCAGCCATGGAACATTTCGGGCTGATCAGATAGCGGAAAACAGTAGGAGGAAAAAGAAAAATGGCAATTATTTGTAAAGATAATGTGATTACATTGAAAACAAAAAATTCTGTTTATCAGATGAAAGAGGATCGGGGATTTTTATTCCATACTTATTACGGTCCCAATGTAGGGGACACAGATATGTCCTATTTATGGAGGACCATTGACAGAGGATTTTCCGGAAACCCGGAAGGAATTGATGACAGAGGGTTTTCTCTGGATACCCAGCTTCTGGAATATCCGGGATACGGAACCGGGGACTACAGGGACTACTGTCTGCGTGTGGTTTATCCCGACGGCAGCCAGGTGACCAATCTGAAGTATGTGGACCATGAGATCCTGGAGGGAAAATATGCTCTGGAAGGGCTTCCGGCCATGTATCAGGGGGATGAGAAAGCAGAGACGCTGAAGATCACTCTGCGGGATATCCACAGACATGTGGAAGTACTTCTTTATTACGGTGTGTTCGAAAATCTGGATATTATTACAAGGGCATGTAAGGTGATCAACCAGGGAGAAGAGAGTGTACATCTGAGAAGAGCATATTCTATGTGTCTGGATTTCCACCAGAAAGATATGGATTTTATCCAGTTTTACGGACGCCATGCCATGGAACGTGTGATGGAGAGAAGTCCTCTCCACCATGGAATACAGGGAGTAGGAAGCAGAAGAGGCTATTCCAGCCATCAGTATAATCCCTTTGTAATGCTGGCAAAACATGATACTACAGAAGACAGCGGCTGGTGCTGGGGATCCTGCTTTGTATACAGTGGAAATTTTCAGGCAGAGGCAGAAGTTTCCCAGGCGAACAATACCCGTCTGACCATGGGAATCCATGACACCCAGTTTGATTTCCTTTTAGAGCCGGGAGAATCTTTTACTGCTCCGGAAGTTATGCTGTCTTTCTCATCAGAAGGTATGGGAAAACTGTCCAGAAATTATCATAAGGCCATCCGCCGGAATATCTGCCGTGGCAAATTCAAAAACGCCAGAAGGCCGATTCTGATCAATAACTGGGAAGCAACCTATTTCGGATTTGACACCGATAAGCTGTTGGAAATTGCCAGGGAAGCGAAAAATGTAGGCATTGAAATGCTGGTTATGGATGACGGATGGTTTGGAAAGAGAGACGATGACAACAGCGGTCTTGGCGACTGGGTAGTCAATGAAAAGAAACTCCCAGGAGGGTTGAAACGGCTGGTAGACGGGGTGAACGAGATCGGACTGAAATTCGGCATCTGGTTTGAGCCGGAAATGGTATCTGAGGACAGCGACCTTTACAGAGCTCATCCGGACTGGGCATTAAAGGTTCCGGGACATTCTCTCACAAGAGGAAGGAACCAGCTGGTCCTGGATTTCTCTAGAGAAGATGTGCGGCAGTATATTTTTGATAAGATGAGTGAGATCCTGGAAAGCGCCAATATTGAATATGTAAAATGGGACGCCAACCGCCATATGACAGACGTATGGTCTGCAATGCTGCCGGCAGAGCGTCAGGGAGAGGTATTCCACCGGTATATCCTGGGATTGTATGATTTCCTGGAGAAGATCACACAGAAATTCCCGGATGTGCTCTTTGAGGGCTGCAGCGGCGGCGGCGGAAGATTCGATGCCGGAATGATGTACTACCATCCGCAGATCTGGTGCAGCGATGACACTGACGCCATAGAACGTCTGCGGATCCAGTACGGAACTTCTTTTGCTTATCCGGTTTCTACTGTGGGATCTCATGTTTCCGTTTGTCCAAATCATCAGACTGGAAGAAGCGTTTCCATGAAGACCAGAGGTGTGGTTGCCATGTCCGGTACTTTCGGCTATGAGCTGGATATTACAGAGATGTCTGAGGAAGACAAGAATGTGGTGAGAGAACAGGTCGAGGAATTTAAGAAATATTATGATCTGATCCAGCAGGGAGATTACTACAGACTGTCTGACGACGGCACAAAGTCCAACTATGTGGCATGGCAGTTTGTTTCCGAAGATCAGAAAGAGTCTCTGGTAAATGTGGTAGTTCTCCGCACAAAGGCAAATCCGCCTTTCCAGTTCGTTTACTTAAGAGGACTCAAGGCGGAAGCTCTCTATCATGTAGAAGGAACAGAATTAAATCTAACAGGAGCAGCTTTGATGAACGGAGGCTATCTCCTGCCTGTAGTCAGTGATGATTATGAGGCAGTACAGATTCATCTGGTTGAGTGTGACTAAATTATGAGCGGACAAAAGAAAAAAGGGATTTCCGGAGAAGGACTGCTTTTGGTCGTTGTAGTCCTTTTCTGGTTTGCCCTGTATCTTCATATACCTTATCAGACGCCCTTCCTCACAGCAGCAGGAGTGGCGGCAGGATTTACGGGAACCATTGTGGGAGCCTATGGAATCACTCAGCTGGTATTCAGGCTTCCTCTGGGAGTTCTGGCGGATTATGCAGGTAAGCATAAGATTTTTGTTATACTGGGTGCCGGACTGGCAGGCCTTGCCTGCCTGGTGCGGATCCTGGTTCCTACCGGTCCCGGATTTCTGGCGGCGAATCTGATCTCCGGATGTGCTGCCTCTATGTGGATCGCTTATATGGTCCTTTATTCTAATTATTTTTCAAAGAAGGAACAGCAGAAAGCCACAAGCAAGGTGATCATGGCCTGTAATCTGGGTATGTGCCTGGCTTTTGTATTCAGTTCCTGCTTTTATGAGAAAATGGGGATGGCTTTTCTATGCGGTGCAGGGGTGATCGCAGGGATTGCCGGCGTTATTGGAGGCATTTTTGTAAAAGAGGATCTCATCCCAATGAAAGGAAAGGGAGAGAAGCGGCCCGGCATTGGAACTTATCTTTCTGTATGCGGGAATAAGCGTCTGATCCTTTTTGCTCTTCTGGCTTTGATCCAGCAGGGGATCCAGATGGCAACGGC
>ERZ1090881.870-NODE-876-length-13512-cov-17.064200_pt1 | contig 13512 bp, 16 predicted proteins | sample MGYA00478470_ERZ1090881 | MGnify/ENA primary metagenome ERZ1090881 (study PRJEB33644, sample SAMEA5815736) | chicken gut metagenome | biome: Chicken; feature: Gastrointestinal Tract; material: Caecum | place: Ireland | collected 2019-01-01 | study: A study of the...
GAAAAAAGTATTGACAAAAATAATTCTGCTGCGGTATAATAAGCGTGTCGATTGGCAAGAGAACAATAATTAAAAGGAGTGCTAGCTATGACTGTAAAAACGATTGTTGATGCTTTGAAAATTATCCGGCAGTCGTATAATGAATGCTGTTGGGAGTTGCAACGTGTGAGAGAAAAAATAAGCCGACTGGAAAAAAAGAATAAACCGGACATTTTCCTAAAAACCGAAGAAGAACAACTATCTGATAAACTGGTGCGAATATCCGCAGTAATTGATGAAATATTAGGCACTGAAATAAAATAAAAAGGGAGAAAAATGATGAAAACATTAAAGCTAGAAGAGTGCTATATCAACGGCGATTATTACCCTTTAGGCGTAGAAGTGCGCTTCATTTCCGGAAAATTTTGGTTCGAAGGCAACAACGTCTATTCATTGACGCATAGCGCCATCATTCACTCTGTCGAAGTGGCGAACGAGTCGTGTTTGCACGTTGAACCCGGGCTATTACGCCAGGGCGACCGTGTTATCACATATTAAATTACATCATAGAAAAGGGGTTTTATCAATGGCGAAGTATTCGGTTAATATCATCGGCGGGGAAAATATGGACAGCGTAGCAAAGTATCTTTTGAAGCACTACAAAGAAAGCGCTTCACTGCTAAAAGCAGGCGACCGCCTGCCGCTGGGCCTGCTGGTACACACCCTTGAAGTTCACAACGAAACGGCGGCTAATCCTGACTATGTGGTATATGTATACGCTGATGATGAAGGCAATCCCGTTGCCTATTCCGGTTCGCCATCTTTGGCCGATAGTTATATCGATGCCGCGGAACTGCCTAGCGATATCTTTGTAATGGAATGCATTGAAGCAACAAGTAATAAGGGTAATCCGATGAAGCTTTTCAAGGCGGTGAGAGCGTGACTATTCGCTTGTTCGGATACATTATTAATTACAGTTCCGATAGTCCATACATGCCCGGTAAATCTGTGTTTTCACTGTATCCGCCGAAAAAGAGGTGGCGGTATATAAACTATGTTTTCAAGTCTCAGTATCGCGCCCCCGCCGGTACGGAACTAACGCCTATCTTGAGTTATGGCGCAACACCTGTTTATGCTGTGGATTGCGGCACGCATTTTATGATAAGCATCCACAGGCCAAAAGCTAGAACAATCTTCTTTAAAACATATCTTAAATTGCCCGAAGGGGTGATGTTAGTTGAGGACGAGGACGAGGAAGAAACTAACCCCTAACCAACAAGCCTGGAAAAAGGAAGTAAACCGATTAAAGCGGTTCATCCGCAACGCTAACAAGCGCGGCTTTATCTTCCCGTTAGACATCATCCCACCGCAGCCCTCCAGGATCACGGAGGCGGCTATAAGTCGTCTCCGTGACCTTACCCCAGCCAGGATGTACAGCCTAGGGCAATATATCGACCCGCAGACGGGCGAGGTAATGAGCGGGACAAAAGGTCGAACCCTAGAACGAAGTCGCGCGGCTAAAAAGCGCTATGAGATTCCACAAGGACCAAAAATACCCCCTCCGAGCGGTGAGCCAAATACGCCGGAAGGCCTTTGGCGGTGGATATGGGGGCAAATAGACAGCTACGATACAGGCGGGTCTAAGGCCTTGCGCGACTTTATGGTCCGTGCGCAAATAATGTACGGCTTAGATAAAATCAAGTCTAATCTATTTAAGATGAAAGAAGAAACAATGGTGCAGGTTGAAATTATCGTGCTTAGTAGCGATCGAGAAGAAGTACAAGGAGGAATAGACAGACTAGAAGAAATCATAAAAGGCGCTCCGTTGACTTTTGATGAAAAATTAAGGAATGCTGTGGTTGCTGATAGTGAAGGCTTTGACGCTGGCGATTTAGAAGAAGTATAGAACGTTTTTCGACGTATGGGAGGGGGGGAGGAGTTATTATGTTTCTGGGCAAGCGACTTTGAGACTACCAGCACGGGCGCGGGCCAGACGTCCACCGAAGTGTGGGCGGCCGGTTTATCCGCGCTATGGCATAAAGACGTAATAATTTTTAACAATATCAAGGATTGGTATTATTATCTTGCGGCGGAAGATGGTGATCAAACAGTGTACTTTCACAATCTTAAATTTGACGGTAGTTTTATTGTTGATTGGCTTTTAAGGAATAACTTTGAGGTAGCGCATAATGGCGAAGCGTTTTTAAAGCCGTGGGAATTGCCGCTAAATAATTTTATAACCAGTATAAGCGACAAAAATGTGTGGTACCAGATAGTCATAAAAACGGAGTATGGCAATATATTGCGTATTCGCGACAGCTTTAAACGCTTACCTTCCTCTCTAGAGCGTTTGGCCAAAGACTTACAAACGAGCGTGCAAAAGCTAGATATTGAGTACATAGGCGACCGTAAAGCTGGAGGAGTGATAACCGAGGAAGAAAAAAGATACATAACCAATGACGTCATAATATTGCGGGAAGCGCTAGAAAAAACGCTAGGGGTAAACCCGAAACTGACGATCGGAAGCGAGTGCTTGACAGAATATAAAAAAGACATTCAACATTGGAGCAATAACGGATTTAGGGGCGTGTTCCCTGACTTAAGTGCCAAACCGGCAGGCGATACTGGTATGAGCCAGCACACTTATTGTCTAAAAGGCTACAAGGGCGGGTGGTGCTACGTGCCCCACAATGCTAACCATGTCAAAAAGCCGGGGCGCGTGCTTGACGCCAACTCATTATATCCTTCTAGAATGCATAGTGACAGCGGGTGCCGCTATCCTGTGGGCGTGGGGGAATACTATAAGGGGGCCTTTCCCAGTTTCGCGAGTGATTCCTCGTATTATGGGTATGTACGGTTCAAGTGCCGGTTTCAAATACGCCGTGATAAACTGCCTACAGTGCAAATAAAGGGAAGTCCGTTTTACAGGTATAATGAATGGCAGAAAACTAGCGATATCTTATGGGACGGGAAATATTATGATTATTATAAAGATGAGAACGGCGACAAGCAACCGGCGGTGGTAACGTTTACGATGACCGGGCCGGATTTTGAGAAGTTTTTAGAAAACTATGAGACACGGGAACTTGAAATAATAGATAGCTTGGTATTTCGCGCTGATTACGGTATGTTTGACGAATATATAGAGAAATATAATAAACTAAAGGTTACCGCTACGAACCCAACCCAACGACTAATAGGGAAGCTTATGAACAATAACTTGTACGGCCAGTTTGCAAGAACCGATGACAGCAGTTATAAATTGCCCGTTTTAGTTGATGACATTGTGCGCTATATATCTATGACGGAAAACAAAAAAGAAGTAGGGTATATGCCCGTGGGCGCTGCTATTACTTCATGGGCAAGGTTACACACTATTACACACGCCGAAAAGCTCGGCGACGCATTTTGTTACAGCGATACAGACAGCCTACATTTTACGGGAGACACGCCGAGCGGATTTGACATTGATTCAAAGCGCTTAGGGGCGTGGAAACAAGAACGAGAATTTGAAGAAGCGTTTTTCTCCAGGCAAAAAACATATATTGAAAAATGCGGGGGTGAATACAATCTAGTGTGCGCCGGAATGGGGCAACGGGCAAAAGAGAATTTTATCGACGCTGTTAGAGGTGAATTCAGAGAGGGAAGGAAATACGAGCAGGACGAAATAGACTTTATAAAAAGCGGGAAAAGGATGACTGATCTAGCGCCGGGCCTTATTGTGCCAGGCAATCTAAAGGGAAAACGGATTGCGGGCGGGACGGTGCTTTTCAGACAGCCCTACGAAATGAAGGATGTCATATATCTGAGGTGAATAAAAGAGCGGGCCGGAATTAAATCCGGCCCGCTATATCGTTACCATGTTGCGCACAACCCCTCTTTTGCCTAGAGAAGCGGCCCGGGGCCGGTATTTGTCGGGGGAACCCCCAGCGCCGCGAGTGCGCGCAAACAAGGGCGATACCTAAATAAACTTAGCTAATAAAGCGCGTGTTTGCAGGTTCTTAAAACGCACGGCGCCACGCTTTACATACTGTTTAATTAGCCTGTGTGTGTTTGATGTAATATCGGGGTATAAAAGCACGGTCTTTCGCGTTAAGTCGGGCTTGTTGGTGAGCCATAAAAGCCCGTCACGCATTTGGTACAACCCCACCGTAAATTCGCCGTTGGATATATTAAGCAAATAATTCGAGCCGACAGGCAGGCGAGGCAAGACGCATTTTTCTTCATGCAAGTATACGTTTTCTTGCCCGTATTTAGCATCGCTGGCAGATATCACGGGGTTATCGGAAACGGCGGCGGCATATGCAGGGTCGTCATACTGTTCCAAAACCCACCCATTCCCACGCACATACTGCGATTTTAGGTTGACTTTCTCGACCACCCCCCAGGCTTGATAATACGGATTAAAAAGCGTGTATGGGTTCGTGGCGACATATACAGGGATAGGGCGGAATCTTTGGCCCTTAGCGCGGGCCGCTGTCATATAGATAGACTTAAATTTATTATACTCGTCTGGAAGGTAGTTGCCGTCTTCCGGTTGCAATTCATCAAAGAAAAAGGCGGAAGTTTGGGACAGCAAAGCGCCGAAATTTTTTAGCGCCACAGAATAGCGCAAAGCCACTGTAGCTAGCGTCAATTTTCCGTCCATGTAAAACTTTCCGATATAATCGTTATGCTTAAAATGATAGTCGCATTTTGAATTGGGGAACCATAACTTTGCAAAATCGCAAAGCGCGCCGCCCGCGTTTATGAGGTCAATTCTAGACCGATACGGCAAAGTAACAAAGCCGTCTTTTTTCCCTTTGTGTATAGAAAGACACAAGAAGTACTTAGTTTTTCCGCGACTGCGGGTTAAGTCCGATATGTAAATAGTGGGCGTTTGCTTGTTTGCGTCTAATTGAGAAAGCAAGCCTACTCCCGTGTAGAAGCCGTCTTGATCGGTCATGCGCTCGCCCTCCTTACGCATCCATTATAAACAAAAATGTTGAAAATGTCAATGGAATGTGCTATAATCAGATTGTGGAGGGGGGTGAGCATGTGGACTGGGTGAATATCATTACTAGCTTGGTGTCTAGCGTAGGTTTTCCTATTGTGGTGTGCGTGGCGTGTTTCTGGTATATTAACAAGTCGGATTCACAGCACGAAAACGAAATCGCAAGCCTTCGGGAAGCAGTGGAAAACAACACGTTGGCGGTAACCAAATTATGCGATCGGTTGGGAGGTAAAGTGGATTGAAAAAGGGATGCGACGTTTCGACATTTCAAGGCACGATAGATTGGAAAGAGTACGGGAAGGGCCTGGATTTTGCGATTATTCGCGCGGGTTTTGGAAGAAACAATATCGACGAGCGCGCGGCGGAAAATTTTAAGAATGCCCGATCGGCAGGCGTGCCTGTGGGCGGGTACTGGTTTAGCTACGCTCTAAACGCAGAGGAAGCTTCCAAAGAATTTGACTATCTTCGGGCCGTAGCCGGTGGGACTGATCTTCCCCTGTTTATTGATTATGAAGAGGAAAGTCTTGCATATGCAGGGCGTGAGGGCGTGGAAGTAAACCCACGGGAAATTGTGCGCGCGTTCTTAGATAGGGCCGATAGCGAGGGCATTAACGCGGGCGTATATTGTAACCTTAACTTTTACCGCAAATATTTTGCCAACGTGATCGAGCCACACCCTCTCTGGTTGGCGCATTGGGAAGTCAAGAAACCTGGCACAGATTGCGCCATTTGGCAGTATACCAATAATTTTACCGCTCCGGGTATTGGCGCGCGCTGCGATTGCAATTACTTAATGAATGAAACGCTTTTTCCGGCGGTTGATATCGAGAGCCTGGCAATCGGCGTGATTAATGGCAAGTACGGTAATGGAGACGGCCGAAAGAAAAAATTAGGGGCTAACTATGAATCCGTGCAAGCACGCGTTAATGAGTATTATGCCGCAGCAAAAGATGTTATTAAAGGGCTGTACGGTAATGGGGGAATCAGAAAGGCCAATCTAAAGAGCGCCGGGTACGACCCCGCCGCTGTACAGTCAATTGTAAACGCAATTCTTTAAGGAGGTAATGACGTTGGTAAAGTCTTTGGATGAGATTCTGGCCGAACTTAAAACCGTGTTCGGCGACAATATCACGGACGATGTAGTCCGCGCTATTGAAGACGTGAACGACACTTTGAACGAATTCGCCGGCTATAAGTCTAGATACGACGATCTGGACAGAAGCTGGAGGACGCGCTATATTGAGCGGTTCGGTTCATCCGTGCAGGAAGAAAAGCCCGAAGAGGAAACCGAAGTCGAAGTAAAAACAGAAGAGAAGCTCCCGCTTTCTGCGGTATTTGAAAAGGAGGAATAAGCCATGGCGGCAACCTTTAGTAAAAACGGCGTGCGTACTATGAACGCGATTCGGGATAATATGCCGTCTACTTTCCAGGCTACCGTGCCGGTTTTGGACGGTTCGCCGGAAGCTTTGTCTACCTTTTATAGTACGATGCTTCAAAACGTCAATTTCAGAAATGCTTTCGTGAATCTGATTAACCTTATCGGCATTCAGTATGTCCAGTCCCGCACTTATGAAACCCGGTTTACCCCGTTCAATCGCGGATTCATGCCGAATGGCGCGAGCGTGGAGGAAATCGCCGTTGATATTGCCGGGGTGGTCAGGTACAATATCAATGAGGATTTCGAAAAGACCCATGAATACAATCCGCCGGATGTGAAAAGCGCCCTGCATTTCTTGGATTACCAGGTGCGGTATCCGTTCACGATCAGCTATGACATGCTCCGAATGGCTTCCCGATCGTATGACGGTGTGGAAACTTTGGTGCAGGGCATTTTCACTAGCGTTATCAATTCCGCAAACTATGATATTGACCAGGCTTGTAAATACCGCATTGCCTACGGCCTGCTGAACGGGCAGATTCCTACGGTAGATATTTCCGCAATGCTTCCGGATTCACCGACTAAAGACAATTACGAAAACATCGTAGCCGTCGGGCGGGAATATTCAAACAACTTTGAGATTTTCAGCCCGGATTATACGGCGGCAGGAAACTACAGCGTGAGCGGAAAAGACCGTCAGTATTACATCGTTTCCACCGCCTTTGAAGCGCAGATGGGCGTTAAGGTCATTGCCCAGGCGTTCAACCGGGATGAAGTCGACTACATGGGGCGGCGTGTTCTTATTGACGGATTCGGAAAACTGGATACTCAGCGGCTTAATACCCTTTTTGCCGATGTGCCCGGCTATGAGGAAATCGGCTCAAGCGATCTTGAAGCCCTGAACAAGGTACCGCTGGCTGTTGTTGACCGGGATTTCCTCATGATGTGGGATTATGTCAATGAATTTGCAGATAATTTTAGTAATAGCGGCCTTGGCTATAATTACAACTATCATGTGTGGAAGGTAATCGGGCTTTCCCCGTTCGTCAACCAGGTTGCCTTTGACGGTAACGCGCAGACGATCAATACCGTTACCGTTACCCCGGCTACCGCTAGTCTGGCTGTTGGTGGAACCTTGCAGCTTACGGCTACGGTAGATTCTACGGGGTTCCCGTCGCACAAGGTTACTTGGAAGAGCGATAACGCCAATGTTACCGTCGATTCTAACGGCTTTGTCAAGGTAAATGCCGGCGCAAGCGGCACCGCTAATATCACCGCTACAAGCGTAGCGAATGCCGGTAAAACGGGGAAATGCGCTATTACGATTTCGGGCTAAAAATTTGGCGGGTGGTTCGCAAACGGGCCACCCGCCGCCCTTAAGGGGGAGTGTCGCATTGTATATACTGCCTGACGCTACAATCAAAATATATGAAAATGTGCCTTTTGATTCGAACTATCAAAATACTTGCCTTTTTGCTTCGGCTTCGGCGCAACGTTCCTATTTTAACGGTTTGCCTGCAAAAACCTTTACGAAATTCACATATCAACGCGCCAACCGGGATTACATCCAGGTCAGCGGCATAGCGGATGATTATTTCAATGTGAATTATCTATCCTTTCAGAACACCCCCACCAGCAAAATATTTTATTGCTTTGTAGATTCCGTTCAATATGTCAACGTCGGTTGCGCGCGGTTGTCAATAACGATCGATGTTCAGCAAACGTATATGTTCGACTATGAATTGCTGGATTGCTACGTTGAACGGGAACACAGTGTAACCGACGAAATAGGCGATAATATCGTTGAGGAAAATTTACCCCTAGGAGAATTGGAGTACAACTATATAACATCTTTTCCAGCCAGAGACGGGGTCACCTTGCAGCAAAATTATACCGTTGTAACTGCGACAACCTTTAAATACACCTATAGTGGGGGCGGGCCGGGGATTCTGCCAACTGTAATAATAGACCGTACTAGTCCCCCTCTTACTGTAGATGGAATTCCGCAGGGCTTATTTTATAGGCAAATAGGAGACTTTGACGTGGCATCGCCTATTCTGAAAGCGCTCGTTGATGAAGCCACAAGCGGCAACGTTATAGACGGTGTTGTTTCTATATTTGCGTGCCCCTCCGAATTATGGCACGGCGCAGGCGCTGATTATTCGCCGTATGTCACTTATAAAGTGCCGGATCACAATAAGCTGCCCTTTACACCAAAAAATAACAAGCTTTACACATACCCCTATACCCGGCTATTAATAACAGATTTAAGCGGTTGTGACGGTGTGTTTAGATACGAGCGTTTTAATTATGACGTAGCTTTTTCGGGAACAATGCCATTACAGCCGAACCCTGTTTTTATGCTTATACCGAACTCGTACAACCAAGTTTTCGGATTACTTAGTCCGCAAAATTATAACTACATGCTAAAAAGCACGGCCCTTCCACAGATAAGCTACACCACGGATAGCTTTAAAGAGTGGCTGGCGCAAAATCGTTTTAGTTTGCTGTTAAACGGTTTAACAACTACCTTGTCATTGGCTTCTGCGGGCACCCCTCCCACCGCCGCCACAGTGGCCGGAATGGCAGGCTCTGCAATATCCACTATGACCGAAGCCGTGCGAGCCATGCAGTTGCCACCGCAATTGCATAATAGTGCGGCACTTAACTCATTAGCACCCGCGGGAATTCTTGGTTATCAAGTATTCAACCAACGGGTAACGGAACAATATGAGCGCATCATAGACGATTATTTTACTTTATATGGCTACGCTACTAATAGATTGAAAGTGCCAAATAGAAACTCCCGCCCCCATTGGAATTACGTTAAAACAAATTGGTGTAATTTGGAGGGGAACATCCCGGCAGATGCTAGGCAACAGTTAGAGGAGATATATAACCGGGGCATTACATTCTGGAAAACGCCTAGCGAAATAGGTAATTACAGCTTGGACAATTCCCCGAGTTAAAGAGGTGTTTTATATGAGCAGGAGACACGGACAGGGCCGGCAATTCGGTAACGGGCTTGTAAACTATGCGGATTACTACAATTACTATGCGCAATATTTCCGTAGGCTGGCGGTATCGCGCGCTAATTGGTCAGGCCTGCCGGATACTATCAATGTGGACTATATGGAGCGCCAGTTATTTTACAGGCCTATCACGGTGTTTAAAGATGAAATAATTGGCTGGCTTGCGTTGCCATTTTCGCAAATTGGAAACCGCGACGTGTACGGCGATCCGGTTTCTATTATGGCCGTGGGCGATAACGGCTACACCCATCAGCTAAAGCCGGGGGAGTTTTTCATCTTATGGCCTACCCGGTCGAGAGAAGCCCCGGCAACGCGTTGCGATTTATTCGCTCGGCGGCTGTCCACTGTAGACCGCATTATAGGTGTTAATGTTTACGCGCAGAAAACCCCCGTTGTTGTGGTTGCGCCCAAAGAAAAGATTTTCAGCTATAAAAACGCTATGATTGCCATTGACGGGGATATTCCCGTAATAGAAGCCTATGAGGGTTTTAACGTGGACGGGAGCGGTGAAGGTGTTAAAAGTATCAACACACAAGCCCCATACCACGGGCGGGAATTGTACGAACTGAAGACGCAGTATTTCAATGAAGCGCTTACCTATTTAGGCATACCCAACGTTACGATGCAAAAGAAAGAAAGGGTGATTTCAGATGAAGTAAACCGGGCATTGGGCGGGGTTTATATGTCCCAAGCTGATTTTTCATATCCCCGTTTGCAGTTGGTAGAATTCTTTAGCCAATTTGGGTATGATGTGAAATACTCATTTAATGACGGGGAGGAGGTAGGAACAAGTGAGCCACTACGCACCGATAGTTCGGTCGATCTGTGAGTATTACGCCGGGTTGTCTGCACCCGCCGGCGGACTTCAAGTAGATGCCATAATTGATAAGGCAATCCCGTATATATTCACGGGCAATTGGCCGATATTTGATGAAGAGTACCGGAACACCCTTTGTCACAAGATTTTAAGGCATTATTATATGCGGGAAATCGGTTTTGAAACCGCCGGTGAATGGGTATTGGAATTGAATACCCGCTTATTTGAGATAATGCCTAAATACAATTTATTGTATAACAGCGAGCAGGTCAGCCCATACGCTAACTATTACCGCAAAAGCACCAGAGAAAACACCGGTAATAGCACAACCAATTTGTCAACCAATTCTGAAACGCAGGATAGCGCGAATACAGACGGGACGCAAGATAACGTTACTAAGCACTTAGACACACCCTCCGGAAGCCTGGAGGATGCCGTATCCGATAATTATGTGACCAGCGGCGAAGTTGAGCACGGGACGGTGAAGAACCATAGCGAGGGAAACAGCCAATCCACCGTTACCAATACGGGTAATGACACAAGCAAAAACACCGAAACCCTCACCGAAAACGGGATAAACGGTATTTCATTAGGCGAAGCCGTTTCACAATTCGCCGCGCTATATAATGACGTCGACGTGCTTATAATTAACGATCTTTCCGATCTATTTTGTTTGTTATGGGGGTAGAAGATAATGAAAAATATACAGCCCTTGAAAGTATGGTTACAGCACACGTTGCCCACTGTATATGATGATAGCTTGACCTATCAAGACTTGCTGGGGAAGGTTCTGGCTAAGCTCAACGAAGTCGTTGAATCTCAGAATTATGTGGTGGACTTCGTTAATACGGTAGATTTCCAGGAACTTGTAAAAAACTGGCTTCAAGATATGGTTGAAGATGGCACGCTTGCCGATCTTATTAATGAAACGCTCTTTACGGTGTTGCGCCAGAGCATCAAGCCTTATTTCTGCGTTGACGAATTTGGCGCTGTCGGAGACGGCGTCACCGACGATACGGCGGCATTTAATGCCGCAATAGCGGCTTGCCCGGACGGCGGGACGGTAACAACGAAAGGGAAAACATATCTCATCAGCGATATTACACTTAACCGCTCTGTAAATTTTGATCTAAACGGGGCTACGATCATCAACGGGCAGCTTATTTTCAACGGTTCACTTAGCGCGCAGACCGTGACTTTAGGCGCTATCTCAACCGATTCTGCTTATGTCGCGCTTAACGGAGCAAATATTTTTGAATCCGGCGATATCGTTTTTATGACATCTTCGGAAAACTTCCAGCCCATGCGGACTTATTATAAAAAAGGCGGTGTATACCGCATAACCTATACCACGGACGAACAGTGCGGCATTATTCCGTCCACGGTTTTTTCCACACAGACAGGCACAACGACATTAGCTAAAATTTCCCCCGTCACTGTCAGTATTAAAAACGGTAAATTTACTTCGAATACCCCCACATATCCTATATCCGGTGTGCGTATTAACTACGGGGCGCATTGCATCGTAGAAAACTGCCAATTTGAAAAGCGGGCTATTGAGGTTTACTTTACATATTGCTACGGTAACACTGTGCGGAATTGCGTGTTTAGTGAAAACAACGACAATGCCGCCGCGAATATTTACGGCGTGGACGTGGCCACATGTACTTATACGCTAATCGACCACATTACCGGGCGCGCTGGCCAACATATGGTAACGACCGGCGGGTGGGAGTGCTGCCTTTATACAACGGTGCGCAATTCTGAGCTGTGCTCGATTGCCACTAAACAAACATATGCTATTGCCGAACACGAGAACGCGGTCGGCACAACGCTTGATAATTGCTATGTAGAAACATGCATGAGCGCGTTGAATTTCCGGGCCGTGAATTGCACTTTCACAGGGGGAAACCTACCGCAAGGGCAGTACAGCCAGAGACCGGTTATCTCCATTTCTGGCGAAACGGACGTGGGTTTCAACAATACGTGGTTTGATAATTGCGATCTTGGCGGTCTCGTAATCAATACTAGAAGTGACACGCAAGTTAGCGGCGCGTATGGGACTTATTGCGGAAATGTGTATATCAATAATTGCACGGGTGTCTTTTTGCGGATTAATAACGATCGGAACGTCACCACTGGCGGCGAATTGATTGTAACTAACAGCTATTTAGAGGGTGGAAGTGCGAACAGCGTTGTATTTGATAAAACCGTGTTCAAAAATTGCACTTCTAAGGCCAACATTGATGTATTGAACGCGAAGGATGCTGTAATAGATAGCGTATATTTTGACATGACAAACGACGCATGGGTAAGCGTTACTACCGCCGATAATCTACGCATAACCAATTGTTGGGGGCTATCCGGTGCTAGCCAATGTCTGTACGTGCGAACTAGTGTAGACGTGCTATACTTGTGCAATAACCAGTTTGTAGCTCAAATTTACGGGAAGGCTAATAGTATAGGGGTTCTGATCGGTTCTAATAATACCGGCGTTACTTGGAATAATAAAAACGTCTTCCAGCATTTCGCTCTAGAGAACACACTGCAAAGCGATAACGCCTATCACGCTTATATCTCCGATGGCACGAATAACTATGAAGTAAAAGTAGCAAGCACAGGTTTTGTGGTGAACCAGATATAATACGATGGCGGCAACGGCATTATACCGTTGCCGCCTTTTATGTTTTATTTTATTTCAGCACCCAATAGTTCATCATGCCGTGGCGGGCGGAGGATTGCCACCAGGCTGGGGAAGGGGGCGCTGCTTTGGCTCCCCCCGAATTTCAGCCGCCCCGGGACAAACCGCAGTTCGGCCTGGCCGTACAGGTAACGGTGGAACCAACGGGTATCGGTCCGGGCGGGGAGGAGGAGCACCACCGTCGCCCCCTCCTCGGCGGAACGGAACGCCTTCTCCACCCAATGTCCAACCTCCCGCCCATAGGGCGGGTTGCACCATACCGTACCGGTCCACGGCCGGGAGAGCCCGTCCTGCTCCTTGGTATAATATCGGGCGCATTTGGCGTTTTCCGGGCTGGCACAGGCGTCCATGGTAAAATGGAATTCTCTGTCCAACACCTGGAAGAAATCGGGCGGGGTGGACCATTCCCCGCTTTTGCTTGAAAACAGTGCGGTGCCGTTCATCATCTTCCTCTCCTTTCCTGTTGCGGCCGCTCCTTCTCCAGGCGGAGGTGACACAAAAACGCTGTCTTTCCATCCATGTTTTCTATTCCCCCCTTTTTAGTTATTGTTCTTCTGCCGATCGACACCCGTATTATAACGCGGCAGAATTATTTTGTCCATACTTTTTTCA
>ERZ1090881.871-NODE-877-length-13501-cov-5.906292_pt1 | contig 13501 bp, 19 predicted proteins | sample MGYA00478470_ERZ1090881 | MGnify/ENA primary metagenome ERZ1090881 (study PRJEB33644, sample SAMEA5815736) | chicken gut metagenome | biome: Chicken; feature: Gastrointestinal Tract; material: Caecum | place: Ireland | collected 2019-01-01 | study: A study of the...
TACACGCGTAAGATCGTCGGCAGCGTCAGATGTGTATAAGAGACAGGTTATAAATAGTTTGATATTCAGTATTCCCTAACTCTAATTTGGGGTTAATAAAAGGTTCAAACTCTATATAATACCAATAAGAATAATCTTTACGTCCATCAGTTCCATTAGAAGCATAATAATAATTTTTAATATATAAAAAATCATCCCCTTCTGCATAATGGTATAACTCAGTCATACTTTCCTTTTCATCATCTGTCAAAACGAGATATTGCTGGTCTTCATAACAAAATTTTTCCAATCCATCACTAATTACAGCACCTACTTTGTATTCATCTGGTAATAAATTATAATTTTCATATCTTAACCTAATTTTTAATATTTTTATCTTATTTATCTTCTTTATAGGGCATGGAAACTTAATACCCCAACCGCTATCTGGCGTATCAGCTGCAGTTGTATCTCTTTGTGTTGAATTAAGTTCAGGTGCTGCCCAAAAGTTTTGAGAAGGAAACGCAAGATTAGAACCCGTCACAAGATTTTCTACGTTGCTGACAACGCCTGTGGCGAAGTTTGATAGACTTGATTTATAAGTTACATTTTGTGCGTTTGCGGTGATATCTGATAAGTTAAGAACAGGTTTATCAAAACCGTCTTGGCGAAGAAATTTAAGTATATACTCATCTCTGTCTAGGTTGCGAGGCAGGTCAGTTTCTGTGTCCATGTCAAAAAACATGCATGGTGTTCTTCCTGTGCTTTTGTCATACTTAAACAAAATGGTATACAAATCAGGTTCGGTGAATGAGTCACTGTCAAAAGGTATATTCTTTAAAAAGTCCTTATCAAGAATTTTTATTCTATTAAACCAAGACTTATTGTTATGCGGATTGTATCCTTCGTCATAGTTATCGCAGTTCGCAGGTGTAACCTTTAAAAAACGCTCTAGAGCGGTCAAATGATTATAAGGCTCTTTAATATATGTTACAGTGTTTCCTGAGCCATCTGTGACTGTTTTTGACGTCTGATTAGTATAGGCTAAAGTTTCGCCAACAACAAATCGCATACGTTCTATAGGCTCAAGTAATGACAGTTTAACAAGCCAATATGATTTATCTTTACTCTGAGCCATTTGAAAGTCGCCGATAACATATTGATTATGATTTAGTGGCAATCCGTTTTCATCATAGGTCGCCACCATATTGTCACCTTTATGAAAGTGCAATATTCTTGCCCACTGCATGTGTTTTATATTAGGCTTTGCGGAACTTCGCCACTTAAAGTTTAAGCTTGCATCATCAGTTGTTTCATCTTGAACAAATGTTTCACCAAAGCCAATTTGTGGTGCAAGCAAACTCGACCACTGCCCTGTATCTCTGTCAAAAAACTGAAATTTGCAAAGCCAGTCTTGTGTATTTTTACCCCCTGTTGTAGACATACTCATCTCTCCCCCATTTACCTTTTTGTATCGTGTAACCATATAAGTCTAAACTGCCAGCAAGAACAAGGCTATTATCACGCTCATTTGCTTCCGCAGCTTCTTGTCTAAGCTCGGCAATTCTATTTTGTATAGCTGAAATTATAGACGTTATAGCCTGAGTTGCTATTCCAAGAATTGCCCCCGTGATTGCACCTGCACCAGCACCTGTGATTATTGCTTTGCCTAAACTTACAACAGGTGACAAGTTAAACCCTATTTGAGATGACACTTGGCTTATCATTTGTCCTGAAAGCTGTCCAATGAGTTTACCTGTTGCTTCTTCAAAACCGCTTTTCTTCCCTTTATTTTGCCCTATGCTATTCAGAGAAGTTGCACCTTCTTGAATGTTTGTCTGACTTAAAACACCATCTTCTGTGTTATCAACAAAAGAGATTGTATAGTATTTCTGTTGCATCTATTCTTCCTTCCTTGTGCATGATACTGTAAACGAGCCAACGTCAGAGTCACCATAGCTATAAATAAGACTTGCAGACAATACAGCTGCATAACTTACTTGTTCGGTATATTCACCATTCTTTTTCTTGCTAATCCTAAGCCAAAAATCTTGCTTAGACGTTTCTCCGCTTAAAGCAAGTTTAGTCAATAGTTCGTTAAGCTCTTCATCTTCGCTAGAGTCATCAACTGAAAAGACGCAACCCTGTTTGACAGCTTCAACTGTTTCTTCAGGTATTATCTCTCCCTGTTCGTGATTTTCAATAGTGGAAGGCTGTGGATTAAAGCTTAAGCTTGTGATGTCCTTAACGGTCAAATATTCAAGCTCACCTTCGTCATTAAGCCTGCCTATTTCTATTTTATAGTCACGCCCATAATAACCTTTAGTTGTGAAGTTTATTTTCCCTGTGACAACTAAAATCTTGCGTTTATAACTGCCACTATTCTCTTGTCCGCCACCTACGGATGTTGGCTCGCTAAAGGTCATTTCACCCTTATAGCCATCACCAAAATCAATAGTTGTATTGTTTAATGTTTCTCGTAAGGTTTTTATATCACTATCAACATTGAATTTATCTGGCTTCAACAGTTCGCCGTTTGCATTTACAAGTTTATAATTTACAGGCACCCACAATGTAAGCGAATAAGTAGAATTTAATGCAGCAAATGAAGTTACTGAATATTGAGCAGTCTGCACCTGCACGACACCTATTATCTTATCTTTATGCCTTTCAAATGCATCATAGTTGATAAGTTGAGTATATTGTCCATTTACAGGTATAACGGTTGTGAAATTTCTGTCAAAATAGTCATTGTCATAGAGTTCATACTGATTGCCAAGTATATTTTTAAATTTATTTATTATAAGTTTTTCTATCATATCAAAGTGCCTCCAAGTCTAGTTGCAAGCATGCTCGCATAAGAATCAAAAAAGTTGTCAAAGTAGCCGTAGTGCCTATTTATGTAACTTCCCTTTCTGCCATTTAAGTTGTAATTTATAGTAGGATACTCGTTTAAAATAATGCCGTATTGCAAACCTTTATTTCTGCAAAAATCAAAGCCAAGAGAGTTGTCGCCTTGCGGGTTATAAAAATCAGTACTCATGCCTGTAGTAGCAAGTCTGCCCGTTCGCCAGGGAATGTGCGGAAAAAATGATGATTGATAGTCAACGGCTATATCAAGCAAATTCATTAGGCACTCCACCATCAAGATAAATAGTATAAGCCATAAGTTTGCTTGTGTTTGCATTTAACACTCTATCAATATCACGTATAGTCATAGCGCAGTTGTCGTCCATGATAATCTGCCCACCCTTCGTAAAAGGCAAATCTATTTGTGTTGTATAGATAGTTTCTGTGGGCTCTATAAACTCTCCTGGCAGAGAAGAAGTCATGCTCGCATACTTTCTATTAGTCACGCTTGCATAATTAAAAGGCATCTTGTCTAAACGATTATCTCTCAATACTACAACATACCCACTCAAGTTTTCATTATAAGTTGTGCTATTTTTAGCCGTCACTTTCTTCCAATAATTCATTTGCCCACCCTTGAAAACTTGCCTGTTTGAATAAACCCTAAAAATGATAAATTACTTTTAAATTCTGGACACACATCATAAGTTTGGTCAGTTCTTTGCATGGTAACTCGTCCATTTTCTAGGTCATATATAATCTGCTTTGCCATAGCAAGCTTGAATAGATATTTCCTAAAATTTATATCATCTATGGAGCAAATAATACTATTTAACTTATCAGTCGGCAAATATAATCCATTGAGCACTCTTTCTATAGTTTGTGGAGTTGGTCTTGTAAAATGATTTTCATAGATATAATTACATGTTTTGATATAATAATCCTTGAAAAGATTTTTCTCTTCTTTATCGGTTAGCGATAATTTATACCCAACTTCATTTAGCATGAAATTATTGTCTAGCATAGTTGCGTCTTCTAACATACTTTCTCCTTATATAAGAATAAAGGCTCCCACTTTGAGAGCCTTATATTATTCTAAAACATCCTCTGGTTCAGTTGGAGTTGCAGCTTTCTTTGTAACAACATAGATACCTTCAATCTTGCCATCTTTACCATTAGGGAATACAAAAGTGTCCCACATAGAACGGTTTGCATACCAGTCGCCATCACCTTCAGTATGTTCGCCTGCTTTCTTGATATAGATAGCATTTGTTTTAGGAACAGTTTTAACAACGTCAGTTGAAGCAAAAACGATAGCAAGTGCTTTTGCATCTGATGCAGCCTCGAAACCATCAGTGTAATCAAATTTAGAGTAGAATCTCTCATCATCAATAACTTCGAAGAGATATACGCCGTCAATATTGGTTACGCGGGTTTCAATACCTATTCCGCCGTCTGCAATAGTTGTAAGTTCTACTTTAAGCTTACTCTCTGTTGAAAGTTCAAGCATATTCATTATTTCGCTTGTCACATAAGCAATAAGAGAGCCTCTTGCTATGTATCTACGAAGTTTGCCTTTAAGCATATAGTTTTTAATAGTTGAAAGAACATTGTCCTTTGTAAGAGTAGACACATCAAGTTCTTCGGTAAGTGTATTTGTGTTTGCAACGTTATATACTTGTTCAAAGAAACGTGCATCAACTTCTGGAGCTTCTTGAGTTGCAGTAAACACCTTTGATACATTATCTATAGATGCAGTTCCATTAGATTCGTCAATGTCTATTCTATCTACAAGGAAAGATATGTCACGATCATGTGCGATTGTGTAATCAACGTCAGATTGAGTTACGTTGCCCTTATTCCAACCACCATCTCGTGAGTGTGCTTTGAACCCGCTTGTTGCAGCTTGTGTAAAGTGGAGTGTTTTAGCTCCTGTCCATTCAACTGAATCTGCATCAGCAATAAATGGACTTGTGATTGTGTTTTGATTTAAGATTTCTAAAATCTCTGGTTGCCATTTTTCAGCATAATTTATTGTATTTGCCATTTTTATTCTCCTTTATTACTTATTTTTGTTCCAAGCCTTTGAATTGGTGGGCTTGGCTGACACCTTTGTTGTTGACGTCATAGGCGGATTTTTGCCACGAATTTTATCAGCAACGGCATTTTCAATAGAAGAGCGAAACATTTTTTCAAAGCTATCAAGATTTTGTTTTGTAGTTTCTGCGTTGTCTGTAACTAAAAAAGATGCGAACTCTGCAGGCAACTTTCGATTTATAAGTTCCTTTGATGTTTGCATCTTCATTTTTTCAATTTCAAACGCTTTCTTTTCAGCTTCAAAATCCGCCCTTTCTTTGTCGCGTTCTCTAATTTTTTGAGCCATACGCTCTTTTGTGCGTTCCGCTTCTGTCATCTTTGCAAGTCTTTCGTATTCGGCTATCGCCTTTTTCTTTTCGGTTGCAATCATTTTGTTAACTTCGTCACGTGTGAATGATTTTTCAGCCTTTGTTTCAACTTGCTTGTTTTCTTTGTTTTCTTGTGAGTTGATATCAGTCTCAACCCCATTGTCTTGAGTTATTTCCTCTGACATGTTTTTCTCCTTGTGTTTTACGCCCACACGGCAAATTTTGGAAAACGCTCCATAACGAAATAGTTTTACGCCATATTTAGGGCAAAATATATCAAAAAAGAGCAAGCATTAAGCTTACTTTTTTCATTACTTAAAGTTGGTTCTATTTTAGTCATTGTGTTTGTGATAATATTCTAGTTTCTCTTCTATAGTCCAAGAATCGTCAAATTCAAGTAGCATCATAAATTGCCTTTCGGACATTTCTCGCGCCAACTTTTCAAGGTTATTTTTTCTTCTTGATTTTTCTGCTACATATCGAATGAGTCTTTTTTGGATGTCTTTTGGAAGGTTGTCAATTCTTCCTTCATATTTTTTTAATTCTTGCTCTTCTTTTTTAAATTCTTCGTCTGTCATAATTCCTCCAACGCAATATATAATATACCATTTTCAATTCGTTTTCCCAAAACTTTAAATGGGATATTGGGTGGATAAAGAGCTTCTTTTTCTTTTATATTTACTTTCGTTAAGTCAGCAGCCTTATTGGCATTTAAAATATAAATTCTCACATTTGCGTTCTCATTATAAGAATCACTTGTTGTTGTTGATAAAAATTGATTATACTTAATCTCCGCACCTACTTCATGTTGATTATAAAATTCTTCTAAAATATCCATATCATCTATTTCCATATCTCTTACAAGTAGTTGATTCTTTACCTTTGGTAATTTGTCTAAAGCTATTGATAAATTATCTCTTAAATGTGTGTAATACTCATCTAATTCATTGCCGTTTCTCATTTGAGAATTTAGTTTATAAGAGTCGGAGCTTATATATTTGACAACTGAATCTCTTTGACTGAATGACAATCGTAAATAGTTATAATCATTGTGAGTATCATTTATCTCTTCAAATTCTGGTGAAATTTGCGGTTTCGTTTCCCCACCTATTTGCTCTCTTTCATATTGTCTGAAAAGCCTTACGCCGTCCAAATTATTGCTTGCCTTTATATGTTCTCTTTGCTTCTTCTGATATTCAAGCACTTTTTGATGAGCTTTTAACTGCTCGCTCTGAGTTAAGCTACCTTGTTCTAACCTTTTATATTTGCGAATTTCTCTTTCATAACGCCGTTGCTTCTGTTCTGCTTGATACTGCCTCCTGTTTTGTTCGGCTGTCCATGTTTCGTGATAATCGCCTTTAAGTTTCTTTTCTTCTCCTTTAAAAGGCACTCTAAACCTATGCCTACAATTCGGATGCAATAAACCCTGACTTATAGCTTCACTTAATAATGGATGAACTCCATCTGACTGCCCATTTGCTTTCCAATCATCAATTAACACTAGATTTTCCCATTTTGCACACTTTTCACAACTGCCAAAGTGCGAGCTCACCACAATATAATAACTGCCTGTTTCATCTCTTGCGTGTCCTTCACCTGTAAGAGTTGCATCATGGTCAAACTCACCTTCAACAATATCAGCAAATGTTTCTATGTTTGTTTGAGCACCATTTGTTTTTACACTTCCTACAATGCCCTTCTCAAGATATTGCGATTGTGCCCGGTCTATAGCTTGATACAAGTCTTGTGCTTGGTTGTATATAGTAACTGCACTGACTATTCCAGAAAATGCACCCATAGCAGAAGATAAGGCTATTCGACACATGCTTGATATCACACTGTCTGCATTGCTTTTTAAAGCCTTTGCACGCTCATTTTCATTGTTATTGATATCTGTATCAAGTTGACTTGCAACACTTGACACGCCTCTATTATAGCTCTTTGTTATAGTATCATTCATATAGCTTGTAGCTTGACGATAGGCATTATTGACGGCTTGTGCATTGACCCTTTCAAGCATGCTTTGATTTGCTCGCATACTTTGTTGAAATTCTGCAACATTTGAGAGTGTTGTGTTAGGATAACTTTGAAATACAGCTCTTTGATTTGCTATAAGCTGACTTTCAAGGTCGGCGAAAATATCTGCAAGTCTGTTATAACTCATTAAATGTTACCGCCAAAAGAAAATAAATTAGGATTGTTAACACTAGCATAATCAATTCGCGGATTTTTTTCTTTTTCTTTTTCAAGATTCTTTTCTACATCTTCGTTGTAGAAAGAAAATTGTTTGCCAAGAGTTCCTTTGTCAATGATATTTCGATTGTCTACCTGTGATACAATGCTTGCCATTTCAACGTCATTGCGTGGAAGCGAACGATTAAACGTAATGGTTATGTTTTGGACATCAATTTCCTGTTGCCCTAACAATTTCAACGCACTTGCAAAGAGTTTTAATCTTCGCCTTAAGCATTTTTCAAAGAATGTCTGTTTCTCGCTTGTAAGGGCTTCAAAACCTATCAATTTATATTGCATGGCAACGCCGCTTGAATTGTTTGCGAAGTTAACGTCCGTCATGTTAGGAACAAAGCTTGTTGCGTGTATATCAGCCCTTAATGCAGAGGCTAAAACACTTATTTTGCTCTGGTCCATTATTTTAGTAAGCCATGCTGCAGATTGCTCATTTGACGTAAACTCTAAGATTTTGTCTTTCTTAAGTTGTTTTCGCCTATCATCAAACTCTTTCTGGTCACCCTGATAAAAGTTCGTATTGTATAGCATGAGAATAGCGTCATTAAAGTCTTCTATGTCGTTTATTTGCTCAGCAAATATCTTTTCATACGAATCAATGGCATTTATGTTTTGTTCAAAATCACCTTGAATTTCGTCATTGTTTTTAAGCTCTGTAATCGGCACCCTATCAAACCCGTGTGCTTCTGGCTTTCCAACTTGTTTAGGATTGATAAAATTAGCACCTGCTTGATAGGTTGTTTTGTATGTGTTGTCATAAAGTTCTATTATAGTTTTATTATCATCTGCCTTATAGAAATGTAGTCCGTACAAACAATTATGCTCAACTGTATTGTCACAGATTATTTCAGCCTCATATTCGCTTATATCCGCCACCTTAGGCACGGGCTTCTCGTCACTCGACATATAAGCAAGCTCATAACTAAGACCAGATATAGACATGGTTTTAGCCATATGCTTATCATGCATAGGCATCGACTGTCTTTTGTATAAGTCCATTATCTTGTCAAATGTTTCTTTGTCCTGCTCGCCGTTGTAACTATAATCCACTTGTTTGCCAACAAGATAATTCGTAGCCATAACTGTTATGTATTTAGCAAGATTTATAATAGGCTTATTATTAGGTCTATCTTCGCCTTTGTTTAAATCCAAAATCTCATGCTTACCATTGTAATAGTCATGATTTTTAGTGAATTTTTTATAAAGTTCTTTGTGTTTAGCTATCCATTCTGTAATAAGACTTGGAGTAGCTATTGTATCTTTATCAACTATTATCATTTATAATCCTAGTTCCTTTTTACTTAAAATTCTAGCTGGTGGTATTCTGTCCATATCTTCCGAGAGCGCGTAACGCATAGCATCTATTAAGTGATTGTATTTATCTATCGGTTGTTTAATGGTGTTCCCGTCCTTATCTTTCTTCCATTGATAAAGTGTGAGTTCGTTCTTTAAATTCTGACAAAACTTATCAACTATAATCTCGTAACCCTGTAACCACTGAATACCAAACCGAACACTATCGCCACCTTTAAATGCTGGTGCTGCATTGATACCATTGTCTTTTAGTTCCTGTATTGATTTTTGTTCAGCACTGTCTGCAATTACCCTTTGGTAGCCAAGATATGGTTTAAGTTCAACAGCCAAATCATAGTTGGTTTTACCTTTTTCGTAATACTCTTGAAACACATAAATCTTTTTGTTCTTCCTATCAAAGTTAAGTTTAATAAATGCTGACGGGTCTTGAGCAAAGCCGAAGTCTAAGCCATTTCGTATATTGTCAAATGTTTGTTGTAAAGGCACTTCAATTTCTTGCCCTGCTTTTAATACTTTCACAGGAACAGACAAATCTTCTACATGCCAGTTAGTGAATATTCTGTCACCAAGCACTCCCCAATTACCCAATGTATAAACTTGATAATAATATGGGTCTTTTTCGTTCTCAAGTTCGTCATGGTCGTCTTGTGATAGAAACTCATTGTCTCTATGTGTTGTTTTAAGAATGAGTAAATTATCATCTTGATAAAGGTTTTTATTATCTTCCCACTTACTAAAAAATTCCGTATAAATCCAGTGCGTTTGATAGATTGGGTTAAACGATATTGTTATGCGTTTAGAGTGCTTTGAATACCCACGAAGTCTTTTGCGAAGCTGTTTATAATCTTCGTAATTTACTTCAGTTCCTTCTTCAATCCAAATGTCAGTTAGCGCACCTTTTATAGGTGTAATAGATTTGACTTTCTCAACGTCATCAAGTCCAGAGAATAAGATTTGTTTGTCATTAAGGTTACAGGTGATGGTAAGGTCACTTTTAGCTATGTCAAAATACTCGTTGAGCTTAAAGAGTGATATCGCCTTTATGATTTCATTCCAACACGACTTTTTCAACGTGTTTCCTGTGTTTCTGACAATTAAATAATTCCTGCCAGATAGCACGTCAAGAACCGCTCTTTCTGCAAGAAAAACTGACTTGCCAGATGATGAACCGCCAAAGAATATTTGTGTTCTTTGAGATGCAAACAAAAAAGGCTGATATACTTTATTTACCAGCCCTGTTGGATTAAACTCAATCGTCACTCTTTACTACCTTTATAATGCAGTCGTCTTTATTTGAAATACTTGTTTCTCGTTTTTCAATAAACATTCCTTGCGACTTACCTAAAAGCTCACTCGCTTTTAATCTATTTGCTATGCCAGCTTCGCCATCAAGAAGTATCTTAGTCCAAAATTCACGCAGCTGCTGTGCGTTGTAAATCGTGCTTTTCTCGGCTTTGCTATTAAGTTCGCTTAGCCTTTGCATTACCTTAGCGTCTTTAGCTAGTGCACATGCATTTGAGTCAACACTGTTTTCCGCCCAACTCTTTGAATTTGGGTATGCTTTATAATATGCTTGTCTTTGACTTGAACCTTTAAACAATTCCTGAACAAAAATCTCTTGTGCCTTAGTTAATTGTTTCTCCCGTTTCTGCACCTTCTGCTGTTTGCTTTGCATTGTCTACCACCTCTTCACTCTCTTGCTGCGTTTCTAAAAGCCCTGAGTTATTAAGCTCAACTATCTCAGTAAGTCCTTCACATGAAACGCCATCATTTGTTATGTCAGCAACTATACCTGTTTCCTTATCAATACAAATAGTCGAATTTGTGCTAATTGGCTTTACAAGTATATCTCCTTCATCTTCATAGCCACGACTGATAAGTTCTTCTGTTCTCTCTGTCACATTAGGACACTTCAAAATTTTTTCTTCCATTATTTCTCTCTCCTTTATATTTTTGAAAGCTGTCTGAGTTGCACAGACGTTAATCTCTTGCTTCCATAAAAAAGAATGACCAAACCTAATCATTCTTTTATGTAGCTGCACTGTGTTACCCCACCGGTCGCGTCTCATGCAGCTTGACCAAATCTTTGAATATTACTAAATTAAAAGGAGGCGACGCCTGTTCCACCAAAGGGAAGAATGCTAGAATAACATACCTCTCAAACTTCTTCTTTCATTCTTCCATGATACTATTATAAAACATAAAAAGGGTGCAAAAGGGTGCAATTATAAAATTTCTTTATAATTTTCTTGTTGATACAATGCTGGCAGTTGGGCATATAGTTTAACACCGCGAAATTTAATTGATTTCACCCCATCAAACGAATAGTTTAACTCTACCGCGAGTTTCTCTAACGACTTATTCTCAACATAATACCCACGCAGCACCGAACAGTATGGTTCTCGAAGCTTGTATATCTTACGCTCTATATCGTTCTGCAAACACAAGCTGTAAATCTCCGCCTGCATGAGCTCGTCGCGATATTGTTTTATCTTGTCCAGGAGAGTTGCAACCTTGTCTTCCTTTGAAACTTGTCCACCCTGCACACCCAAGTTCTCGGTTGCTCCGCCAAGAGAATACATGCGGTCTTGCAACTCTGCTATTCGCTCTTTTATGTAGTTCATACGTTTTTTAGTCTTTCGATACATATTAAGTTCTTCAAGTGCTTGTTTTATTTCCATTTATTCTCCTTTTAATTTGCTGTCACTTGCCTGTAACTTGCTTGGCTTGTTGGTAGAACTCGTATGCCCTGTGAATATTATCGTAAACATAACAATCATCTTCTCTTTCACACGCCAACTCGCAAGCCCTTTTCCAAGTGTCACGGTCTTTCTTTAAGTCATCCCTTTCCTCGCAAATAGCAAAATCTCTACCTTGATTTTTAGAATAATCATCAAGAAAGCACTCAAGTTCTTCCACCCTCTCAATGCCATACTTTTCAAATATATCTTCCAACTTGCCGAGTTTTTCGCAAGCAAGTTTAAATTTGCTCATAAGTTGTTGCCTTGCTTCAAATTCATTTTGTGGGTCATCAAGTTTCAATACCCAACCTGTTTTGTTATGCTCCGTCAATCTTTCTGTCATATCATTCTCCTTTTAACAACTCTGGGTTATCGTGTATGTTGCCTATAACTTCGCAATCGTAGAACAATGACCAATTCCAACAACGATAGTCATTTTCTTTGTCGATAAACTCAACAATGAAAGATGGTTCAGTGATAACACTACTTCCATCTCGTTTCCCACTATTCCATACAACCTTTCCAACTCTTTTTTTAGTCTTAGTGTTTTTAGAATAGGGTTTAGTTTTTATTGGTTGAGTAAGAATAATATCTCCTTCGTAAATCTCTTTGCCATTCTTGTCGCAAAGCCCAGTGAATTGACCTAGTGTTTTAACATCCACAGAAATAGAATAAAAACTATTTCCGTTCTCATCTTCACCTTGAAATGAAATATATAAATCTTCTGGTCTTACTTTCCTTAATGGAAAACCATAATACCAAATATCAATGTCCTTTATTCTAAATACTATTTTTCTCATTCCCCACCTCGCAGTTCTTGTAGTTTTTTCTTGGCTTCCTTAAGTGTTGCAAACCAAGTTTCGCCATAGAATTGTTCAGTATCAAAATGCTCACAATAACCTTTGGCTGTTTCATAATTAAAATAAAACGGAATATAATCAATATAACAAACAACTGAATAGCCATATTTGTTATAGCGAATTTCACTTACAACAAATTCACTGACTTTATTCTTCTCTTCTTTATTGTTTATAATATTTATTTGATAATTTGTTCTGCTTGGCACAACATAGATTGTATCTCCAATCTTTACTGGTAGCACAATCGCACCTTTCAGCCTTTCGTTCGCTTGATTTAATTGATTTTGCAAATCTTTAATAAGTGTTTGTTCTTCGTGTGGTGTTAGCATAAATGAGCTTATAAAATCTTGGAACTCTTTAAAATCTTTGCAATTAAATGCTTTAAAATATTCGTTATGCTCGTTAAGTTTTTCGTTCGCTTGGTCGAGTTGTGATTTCAAGTCAGTTTGTTTGTTACTTTTGTTATCATTGATAAACTCATAAACATATTTTGTATTCCAATCACTAACAGACAAGTGAACAAGTCCATCTTTATCTTTTTTATAAACAATAAGTGGCAATTTTTCAGTGCTTTTTCTTGCTCTTAAAACTTCATATTTTCCTTTTGTTTCTTCTATCTGCCAGCCATTTTTCAAAAGCCAATTTCTAAAATCTTCTAACTTGTTTATTGCTAATAAGTGTCTATTTGCCATCTTCAAACTCCTTTTGATATTTTTTTAAGATTTCATTTAATCTTCCATAAAACCAAGCACCAGTTCTATTTCTTAATGGTAAATATTGTGTAAATGTATCTTCTACTTCTTTAAGAACTCTCGCAACCAACTCTTTATCGTGGTCGTGTAGGCTTTTGAGTGGGCAATCCTTTAGTCTATTTTTAGTTATTGCCTTTTCTTCTAATATAGCACAAACACAGAAATCACAGCCTTCACTTCCATCAACCATAATTGGACATTCAAAACAACTCTCTGGCAACTCATCTACATACACTTTTGTTTCTTTCATTTTTTCTCCCCCTTAAACAGCCTTACACACTCGTCATAGGCTTTGTAAAAGTTTTCTTCATTAAAGTTCCAACTATATTTTTCTTTACCTGTATAAAGCACAA
>ERZ1090881.880-NODE-886-length-13441-cov-14.307336_pt1 | contig 13441 bp, 10 predicted proteins | sample MGYA00478470_ERZ1090881 | MGnify/ENA primary metagenome ERZ1090881 (study PRJEB33644, sample SAMEA5815736) | chicken gut metagenome | biome: Chicken; feature: Gastrointestinal Tract; material: Caecum | place: Ireland | collected 2019-01-01 | study: A study of the...
TTTTTTTTTGTTTTTTTTTTTTTTTTAAGTTCCTTCCGCGCCCGCCCATCTTTTTTTAAACCACCCCCCGGCGGCCCCCCGCCGCGGGGGGGGGCCCCCCGCCCCGCTTTGTTTTTTGCGATCTCCGCTTTCTTTTACACTACGTTTGTCCCGCACTTTGTCTGTATATGGCCGTGATTGCCCCGCATTGGCTCCGTGCGCCCAGGTTCCCGCTCATTCGTATCTTTAAAGGGAATCGCCGCTTCGCCCCGTGTAACCCCGATTACGCGCCCAAAATGCGCCCTCGGCTCCGCGCCTGCTTGTGCCGCTTATTGCACTTTATCTGCGCGGGGAAGGCTTTCCTGCGCCGTTCCGCATCTATCCCGCATCCATCCCGCATGGCAGGCGTCTGCTCCGCGCGTGCCTGTCTTTTGTCCGTTGAACGCAGTTCTTCGTGCAATTCCGCAAATCTTTTTTACCTCGTTTACCGCTCCCTTGCCGAGCCCGCCGCGCGGCATCTTCTTTCGGCGGGTGTCTGCTCCGCGCGTGCCTGTATTACTTGTTACATTTTATCCTCTTGTCAGGTTATGATGAAAAATCCTGCAAGATCCCATACAGCCTGCTCTTTTGCCTGTATTTTTTGTTTTCATGTCGTGTATATTGTCGCCGGCAAACACATTCCCGCATCGTCGGCTCTGGTGTCGGATTTTATGACTGCAAGGTGGCAAACCATTGCCGCGGCGCATATGTATGACAGGAGGGCGGTCGTATCATTCTCGGCCGTTGGCGGAAGAAAAGTCTGATCAATTCCGCACGGCAAACACGGATCGGAAAGGGCGGCACGGAGCGGCACGCGGCATTCTCCTGTTTTGGGAGACAGCCGCGAAAAAATTTGCACGGCGTACTTTTTTCGGCTTTTGTCTTGACAATCCAAGTGAAATCATGTATACTTTGAATATAAAGTGATTACTTTATTTATAAATTCCCTTTATGCTCTGTTTGTAACAGGGGGAAAGGAATGCCTTTCTGCGGGAAGGCAGGGGAAAACTGCTACGTGCAGACAGCACGCTGCAATACAGGCCCTTTGCCGTCCGCGGCAAAAAGGCCAACTTTTGCACCTTCGGCAGGGCGCGATGCCGCCCGCGGAAGGTGCGCTCAAAAAAAGGAGGTTTTATGAAGAGATTTTTTACCATTCTGCTCTCGCTGTTGTTGTCTTTCTCGCTTGTGTTTGCCGTCGCCGCGTGCAATCCCTCGTCAGATGGCGGCAAAAACCCCGACGACCCCACGGACGGTCCCGGCGGGGATCCCGCGGAAAACACAGTGGCAAACAACCAACTCATCGAAAGCGCCTTTGGCGCGCTGCTCGATGCGGGCGCCCTGCACCTTTCCCTGGAAGATGTTTCTTTTTCCATGGAAGAGAGCATTCCGCTGGAAATTCCTTCCGCGCAGGTCATTCTTACCGCCGATTGTTACGTCCGCAAGACGGAAAGCGGGTACGATTTTGTCGGCAAGCTCGACCTCATGGCAAGCGCCGACATGACGGATGCTCAAACGCAGACGCAATACACGGACAACGATTTTCTCTCTGTGGCCGTGTACTATGTGGATTCCCAACTCTGTACTGTTTCCTATCACTTTGAACAGGATGTTGTCGGCGACGTCGCGTACGAATCCCTGACCGATTTCATCGCGGCGCCCGAGAGTGCGGACGAATTCATCTATACGGGCATCATCGAAGATTTTTCTACGGTAGATGAGACCATCGGCAACGATGTCGCGGCCAACGGCAGCCGTGTTCAGTCGGATATAAACTTCCGCCCTGCGAACTCTTTGGAACAGCTCATCGCGCGCCTGTCGGAACAGGTTCCCGTGCTCGGTCAGTTCGGGCTGAACACGCTGGACGGCTTTGTGTCCCTGATCAAAGACGCGGGCGGGGTGATCGCTTCGCTGGACGGCGGCAAGACGGAGATCGCGGAAGACGGCAGCAAGTCTGTTTCCGCCAAACTTGATCTCGTCCCTCTGTACACCGCAGCGGCTTCTTTCCTGCAGGACAATGCGGAAAATTCCCTCGGCACTGCGCTGGATTCTCTCGCGGGCAAGGGCGAAAAGTATGTGGAAAAGGTCATCGACAGGCTGTTCCCCGCAACGGGCAGCGGCCTGACTCTCAATGAGTTTATCGCCGCACTGGAAGAGACGTTTGCCGAACTGGGCGCAGAAATCTCTTTCAAGGAAATTGCGGACGGCGTACAGGCTGTTTCGGGGATGACGACGCAACAACTGGCCGATCTTCTCAATCCTCTGATCGCCGACGCGGCGGGGATCCCCGTCACCATCACTCCAAAAGAAGGGGAAACGCTGTACGACACGCTGTCCAGACAGCTGTTCGATATGATCGGCGTAGACACCGTGCTCGCGCTCATTCCCACGGGTTCGGGGGAAGGTACCGCAACGGAAGAGCCGTCGGAAAGTACGGGTGAAAAGATGACCAGCGCCATGGTCAATTCTGTGCTGAAAGCGTACTTATACAATCCCGACCTGACCATCTCCGCCCTTTTCCAATCGCTGGGCGCGCCCGTTCTGGACATTCTCGGGATGCTCGACGTGCAGAAGGGGGAAATTTCCTTCGGGTTCTCCTTTGACGGGGAAAACAAGCTGACGCAGGCGGACATCGAAGCGGGTCTTGCTGTGTACGTGGTTGCGGAAGGCGGGGCGGAAAAGACGGCCATGATCGTGTGCAACGCTTCCGCAAAGATCGCGGTGGAGTACAGTGCGGCGGACGAAATGTTTGCCCTGCCTGCGGATGCGCCGACCACCGTGTACAACTACGAGGGCGTTTTCTCCGTGGGGACGGGGGTCCTGGTTCGGGATCTTCTCATTCAGGCGGGTTGCATAACGCAGGAAGAGGCCGCAGAGCTGCCGTATGTCCAATACGATCAGGTCGACTTCTATGCCGTCGGAACGGACGGCTACATTGCAAAGGAACAGAGCGTTATCAATCTGTTCTGGGTCAGCGATCAGAATGCCTACGAAGTCAGGTTTACGGCGGCCGTCGAGGATTGCGAGTATTTTCTTGTGACCGTCGATCTGGATACGGGATACTATCTTGTAAAGATCCAGCCTCCCGTACAGCAGGCGGCATAAAATGCACTGAATATACGGCCGCCGCGCGGCATCTCCTCGCGGCGGCCGGAAAGGCGCGGCCCTTTGCCGCCAAGTTTTTTCTTTTGATTTGAAAAAAGCCGAAAAACGTGATATTTGCAACACATTTTTTCGGCGTTTTCGGATACAATAGAAGCATAGAACAATGGACAGGGGAAATAAGGGCAGCGGGTAAAAGAGCGGGGAAGGCTTTCGCCTTGCCCGCTCTTTTCATCTTCATATCACCTTTCGGAGATTGCTTCCGCAAAAAAATTGTGCTATACTATACCCGAGGCCGCGCGGAAGGGAAACTTTCGTCCGCACGGAAAAAAGACCATGCAAGAAAAAGATTTCGGAAACAAGAACGTGCAGCCCTCGGCACAGCCCGAACAGACAGCCGCGCAGCCCGTGGGGCAGGCTGAACAAACAGCCGCGCAACCCTCGGCGCCCGCGCAGGGGGCGAAAAGCAGGTATTTTCTCATGTGCGAGAGGGACTGGATCTATTTCACCCTCATTGCCGTGGCGGGCTATTTCGGGGCGTTTACCTATCTTTTGCGGGGCAACGTGTTCTGTAACGCGCAGTCGGGCAACGTGGTTCTGATGGGCCTTGCCCTGGGGCAGGGGGACTGGATGAAGGCGCTGTACTACCTCATTCCTATTTCCGCCTATCTTTTGGGGGCGTTTGTCTCCGAATTTCTGCCCAATCCCGTCAAGCGCAAGATGCGCGTGCGCTGGGATACGCTTCTGATCGCGGTGGAAATGGCGGTGGTCATCGCCCTCGGCTTTGTCCCCGAATCGGCGCCCGTACAGATCTCCCAGGTCGCCGTCAATTTCATTATGTCCATGCAGTACAACACCTTCCGCCAGGCGCAGGGAGAACCCGTCGCCACCACGTTTGTCACAAACCATGTGCGGCAGGTGGGCGTGGGGATCGCCAAGGCGATCAAGCACATCGGAAAGGACGGGGATAAATCGTATCTGCGCAAATTCCGCGTGCATCTGTTCATGCTTTTGTTTTTCGTTGCGGGGGCGGTTGTGGGTACGCTCTTTTGCAAGCTGATCCTCGGCCGCGCCATCTGGATCACACTGGCGCCCCTCGCGGTGGTGTTCGGCGCGCTGCTGTATGCGGACCTCGCCACGGAAAAGGACATGAAAGACAAAAAGCCGAGCGGGCACTGAGCTCTTGCTCGTCTTTCCGGATCATTTTTGTGCCTGCCGTCGTAAAAAACGGGGTACGTTGCAAAAAAACAGAACAAAAAGAGGCTCCGCCGCAAATATTGCGGCGGAGCCTTTGCTTATTCTTTTTTCTCGATCAGGTCGCTGTAGGCGAGGGCGACGTTGCTGAGATCGTTGACGAGGATGTCCTCGGGCAGGGTGCTGTAAGGGCAGAGGCAGTCGTGTTCGCGGATGGGCCTGTGTAAGTTTTTCTGCGCCTTGTCGTAGTGGGAATACGAGGCGAACGTCCAGCCGCGGCAGATGTGGAACCTGCACCAGCGCAGATGTTCGGCAAGGCTGAGCTTTCGCACCATTCCGTTGGTGCGGCTCTGCCGCAGAGCGCTGACATAGCGGGGGCGGAACCTTTCCGCCGCGCGGTTGGATTCCTTACTGAACGAATCGGCGTTCAGCCAGGCGCTGCGCAGGGCGCGCACGTTTTTCGCGCTCTCGAAGATCTCGTCGGAAACTTTGCGCAAAGTGCGGGAAAAGTCTGCGGTCTCCTCATCGTGAAAGCAGTTTCTCAGGGCGGAAAATCTTCCGTTTTTGCCGTCGTAGAGGATGGAGTAGGCGTAGTTGTACAGCATATCGTCCCTGTCGTCCACGATGCGCTCAAAGCTGTAAACGTTTTCGCGGCAGCCGAAGGGGATCACCTTAAAGAAGGGGAACCGCGCCTCGTCCTCTGCCGACCACGAAAGGCGCGCGTAATTTTTGCGCTCGCGCAGGTGCACGTACATGGCCTGCGGGAAGGAGCGGGTGCGCCTGTCGGGATCTCTGCGCGCGGCGTCGTCAAATTCGCGGCGCAGATCCTGCAACAGCAGGTTTGCGATCATCACGTCTTTCTCGTCGTCGCCCAGCGTGAGGACAAAGGCGTTGCTTCTGCTGAGCTGCCCGAAATTTTCCGTACCCGATTCCTCGTCCAGGAACCGCAGGAACTCCATGCCGAAGCAGGAAGCTCTGTGGAACACGGCGAGCGGGAATCCCATTTCCCGCAGCAATTCGTCGCCGTTGGGGTCGGCGGGGCTTAAAAGATCGGAATAGAATTGCAGGATGCGCGCTCTTTCCGCGTCGATCTGCTGCCGTTCCGATTTGCTTTCTCCTATTTTGTCCGACTGAATGCACATAAAGAGGGGATGCGCCGCCGCAAAGGTGCCTGCAAGCTCTTTCACGTTCAGGTCGTAGATGTCGGCGCGGAAGGGGACGGGCGTGCCGTCCTTTTTCATCTGTACGCAGTCGGTGTAGATGGTGCCCAGCGCCTCTTCGCCCGACCGCCCGAATCCGACGACGGTGACGCGGTACTGTGCGGAATCCTCCCCTTGTTCGGGGGCGAACAATCCGAAAGGATCGGCGGAAAGCTCCCTGTTGCGCATATCGGCAAGGTCGCCCGCACACAGCATCGCCTCGTTGAGCGGGTGCGCCTGGAATGCCCGCACGGCCGCATCCGCCCTCTCTTTTTTTCCGCCGAAATAGGTATTTACGATCTTTTTGATCTCTCTTTCAAAATATTTGTGGTCGGGGGTGCTGCTGGTCAGGATGTAAAAATCCGTCACCCAGCGGATGCCTCTCTTTCTGTTGCGGCGGCAGAGATTCTCTATTTCCGCAAACATTGCCGCGCCGTTGTCCGCTTCGCCGCCCGTCAGCGTCTTGCCCGTCGCCATCGCAAAAAAGCAGACGCGGAAGGGCTTCGGCCGCCTTTTCTCCGCATTGCCGAAATCGTTGGAGGCGCCTCCCACCAGCAACGCCAGCGCCGAACGGCTCTTTTTGGTGTTTGAACTCATGCGCGAGATGTACAGATACCCGCGGGACATGATCTCGCGGCAGATCATATCGTGCCTGTCAAAGGCGTTGAGGTCCTCCCCGTAAAAGAGAATGACGCATTTTTTTCTGTTTTTCAGGCTCTGTTCGCGGATGCTGTCCGCCAGCAGAAGGCTGTCCTTGGTGGCGGCGGTAAACAGATAGATGTCCCTGCCCCGCCTCGCGCAGCCGCGCAGGAAGAGCAGTTTGATGTTGCTGTACAGCTCGTAGCTCGCGCGGGCGGAGATGACGCTGAGCGCGATGAGCCCCGCATACACCGAACTCCCCGTGTACAGGCAGGAGAGCAGCGAACCCGCGGTTGCGGCGTCCGCCAGCCCCTCAAAGGTCAGCCCGCCCACGCCCGCGTAGATCGCCGCCAGGGCGGTGGCAAAGGCGTCCGCAAAGGAGCCGTCCGCCTCCGTCAGAAAGACGCAGAATTTCACGACGATGCTCAGCAGCAGGGCGGCCGCCACGATGACAATTTCCACAAGCGCCTTGGTCGTGGAAAACTTTTTGCGCAGGAAATAATATCCCAGCATGGTCAGAATGTACAGCAGGGCAATGGTGGCAATGCCCGCCGCAATGCCCAAAATCGTCGGCCAGTTGTTCATGGCGTTTCCTCCCCCCGCACCGCGGCGTCCGCCGCAGGGCATCGTTTTACGATCTTGTATCCGCAGGCGGAAAGCAGCCGCCCGCAGTCGTCCGTCAGTTGGTAATCGTAGCGGATCACGTCCGCTTTTTCCTCGTCCATGCCGCGGCTCCCGCTGATCACGGAGCGATAGGCGACGAGTCCCTCAAAATCGGTCAGATTTCCGTGGCGCCGCTCGGCGGCGTCTTTGCCCCGACCCTCGCGGATCTGCTGAAGGGAAGAGGGGACGTATCCGCGGCAGATCATAAAGGCGTTCCAGCGGTCGTGTTCCAGCATCGCCACGGTGCGGCGCGGGCTGTCTTTGGCAAAATCCGCGTTCCTGTACTCGATGACGTCCCTGCCGTCTGCCCCTTTCCCCGCCTTGCGCGGCGCGTCTCCCGCCGTGTAGGCGGCGTAAAACTCCCCGCCCGCATCGGGCAGAGGACTTTCCTTTTCTACATAGTCAAACCCGAACAGGTGCAGTTTTCCGCGCAGGCTCAGGCATCCGTACAGGCTGGAATCGCGCGAAAGTTTGCTTCCTTTGCCGTACCAGGCGGAAAGGGCGGCGGCGCGCACCTCCTCCTCGGAAGCTCCCTTATTATGTTCCGCGGTGTAGACGAGGTGCCTTTCCCATGCCATGCGCAGGGCATTTCCCCCGCAGATGTTCTCAAAATTGTATACCGTCTCATCTTTTCCGAACAAAATCAGCCCTTTGGCAGGGGACGCTGCGCGGCGCGCGGACACAAAAACGTGCGTGTTCGCCAGCAGATCCCACTCTTTCAGCTTTTCAAAGATCTGTCTGCCCGTTTTCAGGTTTTCTTCGTCCGAACCGACCGCCACCACCACGCGGTTGCAGGCGATCTCTCCTTCTTTTGGCTGCAGTGCCGCACGCAACTCGCAGAAAAAGTCTTGCGAAGGCGCCTGCGCCTTTGAAAAGTGCAGTTCGGCGGGCAGGGGAGGCAGGGGAAGGTATTCCGCTTCCCGCCCCTTTATCTGCTCCGCAAAGGCGGCATAGCGCATCCATCCGTCGGCAAGGCTCTCCTTGCCCTCACGCGCGTCAAAACAGAAGTAGCGGACGGGGTGCTCCCGTACTCCCGCCTGCGTGCGGCTGAAAAAGCGGTCGGAAGAGACGCAGGAGAGAAAGACCTGCCTGTTTTGCCTGCCGAATCCGACCAAAACCACGTTCATGCGCACTTCGGCGCGCAGGGCCGCCCGCGCAAGATCCAGCTCCCGTTCCCCCAAAAAGCAGGTCAGCGGGTACCTGTTTTCCAGATCGAGGGCGGAGATCTCGCAACGGTCGACGCAGCGGATCCTGCCCCCCGTTTGCTCTTCGAGGAGGTAAAGTTCCTCCGATTTCTGCGGTTCGCAGAATACGCTCAGCAAAAATTTTTCGGGCAGAGCCTGCTCTTGCAGAAAGGCGGCAAACTGCCGGCAATAGCACAGGTTTTCTTCACCGTCGCCCGAATTTACGACAACGTGTACCCTTTTTTTGTACGAAAGGGGGAATTTTTTGTGTAAAAACGCGCGAAGATTCTTGTCAAAGGCAACGCATTTGCCGCACGCTTGCGGCGCCGTTTCCCCTTTGCCGTACAAAAGGAGCGCGTCTGTATTCGGGGACAGAGAGCGCAGCAGGGGCAAACTCCCTTCCCCCGTTCCCACGATCAGCACAGACGGGGCGTCCTGCGGCTCCGAAGGCAGGGGCGCATTGTCGGAACGGGAACTTTTTTTCATCTGTTTTCTCCCAAGAAAGTATGATTATATTATATCATAAAATGACAAAATGTCAACTGCGATGTCCCAAAAAAGGGGCTTTTCTTTCAAAGATCCAGTTTCCAGCCGCAATCGCCGTGGTAGATCATCTGTTTTGTCATGCCTCCGTCGATGCAGAGGTTTTCGCCCGTGATAAAGGAAGCCTGCGGCGAACACAAAAAGAGGACGGCGGAGGCAACGTCGTCGGGCGTTCCCACCCTGCCCGCGGGGTGCTGCGCCGCGTCGGGGCCCGTGTACACGGTGCCTTCGGTGTCGATCCAGCCGGGGGAAATGCTGTTTACGCGCGCTTTTTCGCGCAGGGTAACGGCAAGCGCGTGCGTCAGCGCGGCAACGCCGCCTTTTGCTGCGGTGTAGCTCTCCGTCTGCGGCTGGCTCATGCGGTCGCGGGAGGAGGAGATGTTCACGACGGCCGCGCCCTCGCCGAAATGGGGCGCAAGCAGTTTTGTCAGGTAAAAGGGCGCGCTCACCCCCACGCGCAGGGCGTAGTTGAATTCCTCGTACGTGCATTCGTCCAGCCCCTTCATCAGCGGCAGGGCGTTGTTGATGAGAAAATGCACCTGTCCCTGCCGCGAAACGACGTCCCGCGCAAACGCTTCCAGGTCCTCTTTTTTGCCTACGTCCCCGCAAAAATCGCACGGGAGCAGGTCGATCACGCGCACCGTCGCGCCCCGATCGCGGAACGCCTGCGCGATCGCCTTGCCTATTCCTCTTGCGCCGCCCGTCACAACGGCCACTTTTCCCGAAAACATACTTCCTCCTTTTGGATATGGGTTAAAAAAACCCGCGCGCCAACGCCGCGCGCCGTAAATGTTTTTGTCAGATGACGACGATGTTTTTTTCCTCAAATTTTTCCTTCACGCTCTGCGGGAAATTGTCGTCCGTGATCAGCACGTCGATGTTTTCCGGGGAAGCGAAGGTGTAGGGCATGATCTTGCCGATCTTGGAAGTGTCCAGCATCATGTACACCATCTTTGCCCGCGCGAGGATAAATTTTAAAAGATCGGATTCCACCTGGGAAATGCAGGAAAAACCCTGTTCAAAGGAAAAGGCGGAAGCGGAGATGATGGCGAGTTCAAAGTTGGTGTTGCCTAAAAACACTTTGGTGTAGGGGGAGGCGGTGGAAAGGTTTTCCTTGATCAGCGATCCGCCCACCAGAACCACTTCGGGCTGTTTTTTGTGCGCCAGCTCTTCGGCCACCACAAGCCCGTTGGTGAAGATGTGGCAGGGCCTGTCGGGCAGCTCCTTTGCAAGCTGGAGCGCCGTGGTACCGCCGTCGAGAAACATACTCACCCCCTCGTCGATGAGGGAAACCGCCTTTTTGGCGATGACTTTTTTCGCGTCCGTGTTGATGGTGGACTTCTGCGCGTATGCCTCGCCGGAGCGCTTCTGCACTTCCAGCACGGACATGGCGCCGCCGCGCACGCGGATCACCTTGTTTTCCTTTTCCAGCTCCAGAAGGTCGCGGCGAAGTGTCATGTCGGATACGTCGGGGAACTGTACCGCTAGTTCTTCCAGACTCATTTTACCGTTTTTCTCGATCAAGAGAGCGATCTCTTCAATTCTCGTACGTTTCGTAGCGCATCTCCTCCTGTAAGTTTCACGCTCGCATTATAACATATTTCACAGATTTGCGCAACAAAATTTTCATATTTTGTGAAAGATTTTCAGAAAATTCAAAAAAATTTTTTACGATACGCAAAAATACATTGAATTTTCACCGAAAAAATGTATAATAGTAACGGAATGAAAAAAATCTGAACACGGAGCGAACGGATGAGCGAAAATTTTATTCAGGATCTCAACGAATATTTTTCCAAAAAGTACGTCAATTTCGACCTGATCAGCACCCTGCCTTCCTACGAGTCCGTCACCATCTCAATGGTATTGCACAACAAAAACCGCATTGAGGAAGGGGAAGTCGCCACCAACGAAGTGCGCAAGATCTTTTATCAGCCGCACGCGGAACAGGTCCTTGCCGAACTTAAAGAGCGGTATGTGGACAACAACTTCACCTTTTCCGTGCGCGTCTCGCCCCTGCGCCTGCGCTGGAAAGCGCTTTTGCGGATGCACGGCCTGCACGGCGCGCTCATCGCAAAGACGGTCCGCTCGTACGGGGAGGATCCGCAAACGCTTGCTCCCCGCCTGGGCGTGGAGGAAAAACTCTGGCAGAACGTGCTGAAAAGCTATTATATCCCCGAAAAGGTGCTCCTGTTCAAGCTGGGCCTTCTCCTCGGGATGCGCCAGGAAGATTTTAACGCACTCATGAAGGCGTGCAACGCATACTATGACATGGAGGACGCGCGCGACGTGGTGGTGAAATACCTCATGGACTACCGCGTGTTCAACCCCGAAATGATTTCCGCGGCGTTTGACGAATTCCGCATCCGCAGGATCCTGTGAGGTGCGGCATGGGCAAAAAGATTTCTTTTGCAGAACTCAAACGGCTTGCCGAAGCGCAGGACGCTTCGGCGCAGAACGAACTCGGCCTGCGGTACGAGCAGGGCGACGGCGTGGCGCAGAGCAACCGCAAGGCGGCATCCTGGTACAAAAAGGCGGCAAAGCAGGGGTTTGCGGAGGCGCAGAACAACCTCGCCGTCTGTTACGAGCAGGGGAAGGGCGTCCTGCGCAGCGCCAAAAAGGCGTTTTTCTGTTATCGGAGCGCGGCGGAGCAGGGCTATGCGGCGGCGCTCGTCAATCTGGGCGATTGTTACAGCCACGGCATCGGCACAGCAAAGGACGCCTCCGCGGCGTTTGAATGTTACCGCAAAGCGGCCGGCGCGGGCCTTGCGGAAGGGGAATACCGCCTGGCGGGCTGTTTCCGCGAGGGCAAGGGCGTTTCCGCCGATCCCGTCCGCGCGCTTTCCCTTTACAAGAGCGCGGCGGAAAAGGGTCTTTCCCGCGCGCAGTATTTCTACGGAGTGTGTTTCGCAGAGGGCGAAGGCACGCCGAAAAACGACGCCGAGGCGGTCAAATGGTACCGCAAGGCGGCGGAACAGGGCCTGGCGCAGGCGCAGGTGGAGCTCGCCATTTGCTGTCAGCGCGGGCAGGGGACCGCAAAAAACGCCCAGGAGGGCGTCAAATGGCTGAAAAAGGCAGCCGTGCAGAGCGACGCGGAAGCGCAGTTCCGCCTGGGGGTCTGCTATTACAACGGTGCGGGCGTCGGGCAGAACCTGTCCGAAGCGCTGCGCTGGATGCGTCTCGCCGTGCAGAACGGCAGCGGCGACGCAAAACAAATGCTCAAAAAGCTCGGGTACGCATAGCCGTTTTTCGGGCAGAGCATAGGAGGAGCGTATGTTCAAAAGGCTTCGCGCCGATCTGGAAGCGGCAAAACGCAACGATCCTGCCGCACGCAATAAATTTGAAATCTTTCTCACCTATTCGGGCGTTCACGCCCTGTCCATGCACCGCTTTGCCAACAGACTGTATAAGATGCACCTGAAATTGCTTGCACGCATGGTTTCCCAGTTTGCAAAATTCATGACGGGCATCGAGATCCACCCCGCGGCCAAGATCGAGGGGGGCGTGTTCATCGATCACGGCATGGGCGTCGTCATCGGCGAAACGGCGGAAGTCGCGTCCGGCGTCGTCATCTACCAGGGCGTCACCCTGGGCGGCACGGGCAAGGACAAGGGCAAGCGTCACCCCACCATTCAGAAAGACGTCGTCATCAGCTCGGGCGCCAAGGTGCTGGGCGGGTTCACCGTCGGCGAAGGCGCCAGGATCGGCGCGGGCGCCGTGGTGCTAAAAGAAGTGCCGCCGCACGCCACCGTCGTCGGCGTCCCCGCGCGCGTCGTGCGCATCCGCGGCGAAAAGATCGACCTCCAGCAGGAAAAATGCGACCCCAACGCCGAGGAGATCCGCGCCCTCAAATGCCGCCTGCACAAGCTGGAAGCGGCTTTGGAAAAGCTCACGGGCGAAAAATTCGAATGCACGAAGGAAGAGCTCTTCCCCGTCTCGGAGCCCGAACCGCCTTCCGCGCAGAAAACGCAGCCCGAGCAACCCTCAGAGCAGGAAACGCAGTCCGAACAGCCTTCCGCGCAGGAGACGCAGCCGTCCGTGCAAGACGGGCAGGAACAGACAACAAAGGAACAATAAAGCGGATTTTTAAGATACGTACCCCGCTTTTTCGGTCAAAGAATCATCTTTCAGAGGCAGTATTATGATCACATCCAAACAACTTCGCAGCAAATGGCTCTCCTTTTATGAGAGCAAGGGCCACGTCAACATCGGCGCGGTTTCCCTCATCGGAGACGGCTCCACGGGCGTCATGTTCAACGTCGCGGGAATGCAGCCGCTCATGCCTTATCTTCTGGGACAACCCCATCCCGCGGGCAAGCGCCTGTGCAACGTGCAGGGATGCGTGCGCACCGTCGACATCGAATCGGTCGGCGACGCTACACACTTCACCTTTTTCGAGATGATGGGCAACTGGTCGCTGGGCGATTACTTCAAAAAAGAAAAGACGGCCTGGTCTTTCGAGCTCCTCACCAAGGAGTTCGGCCTGGATCCGGACAAGATCTGCTCCACCGTGTTCGCGGGCAATGAAAGCGTTCCCCGCGACGACGAGACGGCGCAGCTGCTCATCTCGCTGGGCATCCGTCCCGAACACATTTATTATCTGGACAAGTCCAACAACTGGTGGGAGCTGGAAGGCACCGTCGGCACCCCCTGCGGCCCCGACAACGAGTGGTTCTACCCCCTCACGGACGAGGAGTGCGGCAGAAAGCCCTGCGACATCAACTGCCCCTGCGGCAGATACGTCGAGATCGGCAACGACGTGTATATGCAGTACAAAAAGACGGCGGACGGGTACGTTCCGCTGGAAAATAAAAACGTGGATACGGGATTCGGTCTGGACAGAATGCTCGCCTTCCTCAACGGCCTGACGGACGGCTACAAGACCGACCTGTTCAGCGGCGC
>ERZ1090881.884-NODE-890-length-13429-cov-5.176836_pt1 | contig 13429 bp, 11 predicted proteins | sample MGYA00478470_ERZ1090881 | MGnify/ENA primary metagenome ERZ1090881 (study PRJEB33644, sample SAMEA5815736) | chicken gut metagenome | biome: Chicken; feature: Gastrointestinal Tract; material: Caecum | place: Ireland | collected 2019-01-01 | study: A study of the...
TTTCCAATATTTTTTATCTTTTTTAATTTTTTTTTTTTTTTGGGTTAGGGGGTGTTTGGTTTGCCGGGTGTTTGGGCGGGGTATTGCGGGGGCCAAAACCGCCTGTATCTCCACCACCACACTCTTGAACCAATGGGGAACGTTGTGATGCCGCAACTCCTGCGGGAGCGCTCGAACGGTAACTGTCTTTATATTTTTGTAATCTGTATCTGCGGCAGCAGTCTCTCCATATCCTCCATCACGAAGAACCCTGTTTCTTCCCGCATGGCCGCCGCCGCGGATATCGCGCTGGCTCTTCTCAGGGTTTCCGGCAGGGACAGGCCCTCGCTGATCCCCAGTGCGAATCCGGCGATCATGGAGTCTCCGCATCCCACAGTATTTACCGCGTCGATCTTCGGAACCACCGCCCGGAAAACGCCCTCGTCGCTTACGGCAAGGGAGCCGTCCGCTCCCAAGGATACCGCGACGATCTCCACGCCTTTCTGATGTATGGTCCTGGCCGCTTCGATGATCTCGTTAAGATCGTCGCAGGATTTTCCGGTGAGCATCCGGATCTCGTCGATATTGGGTTTGATCATGGAAGGCTTCGCCTCGATCCCCATTTCCAGCAGCTTTCCGCTGGTATCCAGGATCACAGGTTTCCCCGCTTCCTTTACGATCCGCACCAGTCTCGGGTATGCGGTTCCGTCAAGTCCTTTGGGAACACTGCCGGACATAGCCACCACATCCGCGTCTTTCACCAGTTCCCGGAACTTTTCTTCAAATCCCCGGAAGTCTTCTTATGTGATGGTATATAACGGCTCCAGGTATTCTGTCTTCTCATGATTGACTTCATACGAGATATTGTTGGAGTTGCGGCTTTCCCCTTCCACATGGTAAAAAGCGCTTTTGATCCCGAAAGGTTTCAGAGCCTCTTCAATATAATTTCCCGCGTGTCCGCCCACAAACCCTGTGGCGACGACTTCCGCGCCGTAGATGGAGGCCGGCTTGGAGACGTTCAGTCCTTTGCCGCCGGGAACATAGGTACATTCCTTTACCCGGTTCACCTCTCCCATCCTGCAGTCGTCCACCACATATCGCTTGTCAATAGCCGCGTTTAATGTCACTGTCAGTATCATTTCAGTCTTCCTCATTTTATAAAATAATCTTTCCTTTTACAAGTCCCGGAGTCTTGAAGAGCTGGAAGGCTTCCTGGGCCTGGCTCATGGGAATCTTCTTATAAATAAAGCCGGGATCGAATTTCAGCTGTCCTGTCGCGAAATAATGGGCTGTCAGTTCCCACTCTTTTCCCGGATAGGGGGCGCTATAGGACATCCAGGAACCGGTGAGTTTGAATTCCTTCCGGTTCATATTCTCCCACTGGGCGGGAGTGAAAGTCAGGTTCTCATGAGGCGTTCCGATGAAGCAGACATGGGCCTTGTTTGCCGCCAGCTCGAAAGCCATATGCATGGTAGCCACCTGACCTGCCGTCTCGAAGACGAAACCGTATCCCTGATTTCCGGTGATCTCCATTGCCGTCTTCATGTAATCTTCTTTTGTAGTGTTCACAATCTCGTCGGCGCCCAGACGCTGCGCCAGGGCTAAGCGTTCTTCACTGATATCAAAAACAACCACTTTTCTGGAACCGAAGATTTTCGCCCACTGCATGGTAAACATTCCTACCGTTCCGCCGCCCAGGATGGCAACGTACTCGCCGCCCTGATAATCATTCTGGAACAGTCCGTGAAGAGCTACTGTGGATGGCTCGAACATGGCCGCCTGATCGTAGGGAACAGATTTGTCAAAAGGAACTGCGTTCTGTTCCGGGATCACAACATAATCCGCGTTGCTTCCCTGCTCTCTGGAACCAATGAAGCTGTAGTGCTTGCAGAGAGAATAATTTCCCTTCTGACAGTCGCCGCACTTCATGCAGGGAACCAGGGGAGCGCCGGAAACACGGTCGCCCACTTTCACTTTTGTGACGCCTTCTCCTACTTCCACAACATCTCCGGAAAACTCATGTCCCAGCACTATCGGGTAAAAATGTACACCATGGTTGAGAACACGGGGGATGTCGGAACCGCAGATACCGGAGTATCTTACCTTAACTTTCACATATCCCTTCTTTACCTCCGGTTCCGGGATCTCCTGATATTCCACCCTTTCATTTGCTGTTACTACTGCTGCGCGCATAATGATGATGCTCCTTTCCTGTCTTTGCCATAAGAATTTTTACTGCTGTATTTATCCTGTATAGGTCTGTCTCTGATAATCATCTCTCCGTCATCAGAGGTCTGAGCGCCTCATACAGTCTCAGATACGTCTCGTAAGTCCTGTCATAAACTGCCCGGTTCGCCTCGTTTGGCTCATGTCTTCTGGTTTCCGAAACTGTAAGTTTTACCGCTTCTTCATAATCCTTATAGAATCCGGTCCCCACTCCCGCAAGCATGGCCGCTCCCAGAGTGGTCGCCGTGTCGGAAGCCGGCACAACGATGGGCTTGCCTGTAATATCGGCTTTAATCTGCGTCCACAGAAGCGAATTGGCCGATCCGCCCATGGCTCTCAGCACTTTCGCTTCCGCTCCGGCTTCTCTGGCCACTTCCAGGTTGTGACGGAGGGAAAGAGCGACTCCCTCCATGCAGGCGCGTACCATATGGCCTTTGGTCTTGGAAAAATCAAGTCCGTAGAAAACGCCTTTTGCATATGGATTCCAAATGGGCGAACGCTCTCCCGCCATGTATGGGAGAAATACCAGTCCGTCGCAGCCGGGAGAAACTTTTTCCGCGATTTCATTCAGCTGATTCAGGGAAGAAACTCCCGTCTCCTCCTTCATCATCCGTTCATAATCCGCAAACTCCCGTTCAAACCACCGCATGACGCCTCCGCCTCCGGTGGTTCCGCCCTGAAGAAGCCACAGACCGGGAACCACATGGAATCCCAGGATCAGCCGGGGATCCGCTTTGTATTCTTTCGTACAGATACTCATTCCGCCCGCCTGGCCGCCCTGCTCCTGGGTTTCTCCCGGATGGATCACGCCTGCTCCCAGCGTTCCGCAGGCAGCGTCAAGACCTCCTGCCGCCACAGGCGTCCCCTCCGCAAGGCCGGTTTCCCGGGCCGCTTCTTTTGTTACCGTACCCACGATCTCGTCGCATCCGCAGATCTCAGGAAGAAATTCACGGGGAATACCAAGGCGGTCGCACATCCTGTCGTCCCATTTTCCTGTCCTCATGTTGAAACAGTGCAGGCCGTAACCCTGGGACAGTTCCTGCGTCATCTCTCCTGTCAGTTTAAAAGCAATATAGCTGTTGGACTGCAGTATCCTGTATGTATTCCGGTAAACCTCCGGAAGATTCTCCTTATACCAGAGGATCTTCGCCGTTGTGTAGGACGGCTGGAGAGAATTTCCCGCTGTCCGGAAAATCTCTTCCGCGCCGATCTCTTCATTCAGCCTATCGCAAATATCCTGCGCCCTGGTATCCATCCAGATTGGCGTGTTGGTAAGAACGTTTCCCTTGCGGTCAACGGCAATGGCGGACCAGCTCTGTCCGTCAATTCCTACCCCTGCGATCTCTTCCGGCAAGATACCCGCGCGCTCGATGCTCCCCCGCACCGCGCCGCACACGGCTTTCCACCATTCCTCCGGGTTCTGTTCCGCCCAGCCTTCATGGGGATAATAAACCGGATAATCGCCGTTCTCCGCCGCCAGAACTCTGCCCGACCTGTCGAAAATGGCAACTTTACATGCGCTTGTTCCGATATCAATACCCAGTAAATATGATTTCATCATTCTTTTCCTCTTTTATTCTGCGCTGATCTTCAGATACTCCACTCATCTATGTCAGCCGGATCACGCCGGCTTTCACCGTCCGGCGTTCCCGGTTCCTGTCCCGCCACACAGCGGACCGATCTGCCCGCGATAATCTCTGTATTCAGCTTCTCTGTCACATATGCTCCCGTGTCCTCGCCGCCTTCCAGACGCTTCAGCATAAGCCCGGCCGCCTCTCTGGCAATCTCCACCGTAGGCTGGGACACGATGGTAAGCTTGGGGCTGCAGGCTCTGGCAAACTGAAGATTATCAAAACCGATCACCGACAGCTGATCCGGCACCTGGATCCCCAGTTCATTCAGGCCGATCACAGCGCCCATGGTCATCTCATAGTTTGTGACAAACACCGCCGTCATGTCGGGATTATTTTTCACCAGAGTTTCCAGTCCTCTGACGCCGCCCTGGATCGTATAATCGCCTCTGCAGATCAGGGATTCGCAAAAAGGAACTCCGTGTTTCTCAAAGGCTTTCCGGTAACCGGAAAGCCGCTCCTGGGCGGTGGAAATCTCTTCCGGCCCTCCGATGATCCCGATGGTTCTGTGTCCGTTGGCGAAAAACAGATCCATGGCGTCCTCCGCCGCCTTCTCATTGTCCACCAGAACACTGTCGCAACCGGCTCCCTGTATCTTACGGTCGATGAGCACTACCGGCCGTCCTGTCTTAAGAAATTTCCGAAGGTGTCCTCCCTCTGTGTCCACCGGCATATTGATGATCCCGTCCACACGTTTCCTGCTGAGAAATTCCACCGCTTCCTGTTCCAGCGCAGGATTCGTCCGGCAGTCGCAGACGATAGTGGCATATCCGTGATTTCTCAGAATATCCTCCATCTCTGTGATGATCTCCGCGCAGAAAACGTTGTTCAGTTCCGGGATCACAACGCCCACTGTCCTGGTGGCGTTTGTTTTCAGCCCTCTGGCGACTTCGTTGACTTCATAGTGAAGCTCCTCGATCGCTTCTTCGATTTTTTTCCGGTTTTTTTCTCTGACATTCCCTCCGTTAAAATAAGAGGAAATGGTGGCCAGACCCAGGCCGGTCCTGCGGGCTATATCCTTCATCGTCGCCGCCATTTTATTATCATCCTTTCCCCGGATCTTCCAGCTGACCCGTCAGGTATTCCCATCCGCCTGTGCGGGAGCAGATTTTTATTCCGCTTTTCCGTCGCATCCGCAGACTTTCATGCGGTATTTCACCAGCTCTTTTACCGCCTCGATAGCCGCGCGGCCGTACGCTTTGGGATCGATGGTATTCTCTTTTTCCGCGAATGTTGCTTTCACAGCTTTGGAATAAGCGTCACGGAGCTCTGTGGCAAAATTCACCTTGCACATGCCCCGTTTCACACAGTCTCTTACGTCGTCGTCGCTTAAACCGGAAGCACCGTGCAGTACCAGCGGAACGTCCACCACTTTGCGGATCTCGCTGAGACGCTCTTTGTCCAGCACCGGAGTTCCCACATAGAAACCATGGGCGGTTCCGATGGCCACAGCAAGTGATGTTACGCCTGTGCGCTCCGCGAATTCTTTTGCTTCTGCGGGATCTGTGTTTGTATCGGCCTCAGCCTCCAGGTCGTCTTCTTTGCCGCCCACTTTACCCAGCTCCGCCTCGCAGGGGATATCAAGAGCCTTCGCCACATCCGCAACCTTCTTTGTAAGCTGGATGTTTTCTTCAAAACTCAGCTTGGAGCCGTCGATCATCACAGATGTGTAACCTGCGTGAATCGCACGCATGGCAAGTTCAAAGCTGTCGCCATGGTCAAGATGGAGACATACGGGTACGGAAGCCTTCGCCGCCTCGGCTGCTACGATAGCCGCATAGGTTTCAACCGTTCCGTATTTCACTGTGGAAGGCGTCGTCTGGATCATTACCGGGGCTTTCAGCTCCTCCGCCGCGGCAATGATAGCCTTAACCATCTCCATGTTCTCCGCGTTAAAAGCTCCCACAGCGTATCCTCCCTGCTGTGCTTTCAGAAGCATTTCTTTTGATGTGACAAGTGGCATAATCTTTTCCTCCTGTGTTATATTTTTTCAGGTAACGGTTTTTATTTTTCCAAAACCGAAACGTTTCTGTTTTGTTTTATCATACTCTCTCCTGCTCTTTTTGTCAACCGTAAAATATTCATCAATTACCGTAAAATATTACCTTGAAAACCTGTTCCGATACAGGTAAATTTTAAAGTAGATATGTATGAATACGAATAGAAATCTGGAGGTATGTCAATATGTTAAAAGGAATTCCCGAAATCTTATCACCTGAATTACTGAAAGTATTATGCGAAATGGGACACAGCGACCGTCTGGTGATCGCCGACGGAAACTTCCCTGTTGAGTCCATGGGAAAGAACGCCATCACAATCCGCTGCGACGGCCACGGAGTACCGGAAATCCTGGAAGCGATCCTCAAGGTATTCCCTCTGGATACCTATGTAGAACATCCGGTAAATCTGATGGAAGTTATGCCCGGAGACAATGTAGAGACTCCCATCTGGGATACATATAAGGAGATCATCCGCAAATATGATGACAGAGGCGACGCAGTTGTAGGCAATATCGAACGTTTCTCTTTCTATGATGAGGCAAAAACCGCATACTGCATCATTTCCACAAGTGAAAAAGCTCTTTACGCAAACATCATGCTGCAGAAGGGTGTTGTGATCAACGACTGACACTGATTATCCTCACTGTCCAGTCAGAACAGGACAAATACCAGGACACTGTGAAACAGATGACTCCGTCTGTTTTACAGTGTCTTTTTTACAGACATTTACTTCCGGGGATGACTGGACATGATCCCTGACAGCGTGATATGATAATAAGTAGTAATTTTACAGGAGGTTATTATGCACAGAAAGAACATATTAAGAAAACGCGGACTGGCTTTTCTGCTGACCGTTTCTTTCATTTTCGGCAGTACCTCTCCTGCAGCCGCAGGAGATTTCACCTCCGGTATGATTCCCGGAGAAAGCGTCAGTCCCGCTGAAACAGATGTCGGCGAACCCCTTTCTGGCACTGACGAAAACCTTTCAGATACCGCCGGTTCTCCGGACATTGCGGCAGACTCTGTCAGTTCAGATCAGGAATTGCTTTCTGACCAGGAAACATTTTCAGATCAGGAGTTGTTTTCAGATCAGCCGGAATCCGACACGTTCAGCTCAGGTGGTACAGACAATAATCAGGAGGCTGATTATATCCTGGGCCGCCCCATGACCGCGGCCGAGTGGGAAGAACAGCTTGCCCCCATGGAAAACCTTACCGCATACGCGCCTCTGGAGGATGCGGAAAGCGAGTTGGGAATAAGCCTGTACAGCGCTCAGGCTCCTTATTATGATTCCCGGGATGCCGGACTGGTCACTTCGGTCAAGAACCAGAATCCTTTCGGCATATGCTGGGCCTTCGGCCTTGCCTCAAATTATGAGACTTCTCTTCTTTCCCAGGGACTGGGAACGTGGGATCTCTCAGAAGAGCATCTGGCCTATTTCTGGTCGCACCGTGTCAATGATCCTCTGGGCAACACGCCGGACGACCGGATCGTTCATCTGGGAAACACTTACCACGACAGGGGCAACGGCATGGTGGCATCCTTTTTCCTGAGCACCTGGTCCGGTATGGTCACAGAGGATAAAGCCCCTCTTCCCACAGACAGTTCTCATACCGCCGATCTGTCTGCGCCTCTGGAGGAAAGCCTTGCCTACGATACAGATGTATATCTGACAGATGCTGTATTTTCAGCCTATTCTGTGGACAGGATGAAACAGCTTCTCCAGGAATACGGTTCTGTTACCGCCATGATCTATCTGGACAGTTCAGGCACATACTACAGAGCGGATACCGCCGCCGCATGTTATCCGTCTTCAGGCGGCGTCAATCATGCGGTCACTATAGTCGGCTGGAATGACAACTACGCCAAAGAAAACTTTCCCGCAAAGTCTGACGTCCAGAATGACGGCGCCTGGATCGTGAAGAACAGTTACGGAAGCTTCTGGGGAGACAACGGATATTTTTATCTTTCTTATGAAGACGCTTCCATCACCAACCTTGTTTCCAATACCGTTACCACACAGCCTGCCTACCCCAATAATTATTTTTATGACGGGGCTGCCTGCGGAATCTCTTCTGTCACACTGAAAAAAGGCTATTCCATTGCCAATGTTTTCACCGCGGCAGCAGGAAACGGCAACGCAGAAGAACTGGGAGAAATTGTAACGGCATCCAAAAAAGACAATACCAGTTACCAGATTCAGATTTATACCGATCTGAAAGATCCGTCGGATCCGCTCAGCGGTACTCCGGCTTTCGACACACCGATGGAATACTTCCAGCCCCTGGCAGGGATTGATACCATCACTCTGGAAACTCCTGTAACACTGACACAGGGAAGCACTTATTCCGTCGTACTTACACTGATGGATGAGTCCACGCCCTATTATGTGGAAAACACTACCACCGTCACCTCGTCCTCCTGGTTCCAGGCGATCGCCGGACTTGAGGCCGGACAGAGCTTCTATACCTCTAACGGAAAGAACTGGGTTGACTGTGCCCTGCAGAAATCTCCTTTCTGCTTTTCTATTAAAGCTCATACAAAGACGCTGGATGCACCGGTTGCAACCCCCACTCCGACACCGGCTACATATAAAGTGACTTACCACAAAAACAGTTCCCTGGCTATCGGAGATGTACCGTCAGACCAGACTGCCTACACTTCCGGAAGTACAGTCACTGTAAAAAATGCAGCATACTGTAATACGCATTTCTTTACAGGATGGAATACGGAATATGATGGAAGCGGCACAAGCTACGCGCCCGGAGACAAGTTTACGATCACGGGAAATATCACTCTGTACGCACAGTGGAAATCCGCATATATTTCATCGGACAATCTGATATTCCGTGTGAAAGGGAAAAATGAGGTCACCTGCAGCGGAACGACAGACCGGTATATCAAATCCCTGGTCGTACCCACCACGATACGTTACGCAGGGATCACCTATAAAGTTACATCTGTATGGACAAAAGCTTTCTACGGTCATACCATGCTGAAAAAAGTCGCCATCGGCAATAATGTAACCGCTATCGGAAGCCACGCGTTCCGCGACTGCAAAAATCTCGACCGGGTTGCCATCGGAACAGGACTCACGCGAATAGGCGCATACGCCTTCCGCAATGTAAAAAAAGGATGTATTATTCAGATCAAGAGCATGAAACTGAATAATGTGGGATCAAAGATTGATTCCTATTCACCGCAGATGACCATCCGGGTGCATCCTCAAAAACTGAGTTATTACCGCCGTCTGTTCAGCAGGCGCTCCCGGACAATCTCAGTAATCGCCTACAAAATAAGCTAAAAAAACGGGACTATCAATATGATAGTCCCAATTTTTCAGCGTTTTCTGAAATGATAGATAAAAAGACCGCCCACTGCGGCAACTGCCGCCAATATGATAAAAACCAACGGAACGCCGGAGGGAGCGGTGTCGGTTTGCACCTCCCGGCTTGCCGCATCTGCCGCGCCGGGAGTTTCTGTCGGTTCTGCTTTCCTCTCGTTTCCGGCGGTCTCTTCCTGCGCCATCTCCTCATCTTTCTCTTCCGCTTTCTCTTCTGCTTCCGGCGCTTCTGTCAGTTCCACTTTCTCTTCCGCTTCCGCCGCTTTCGTGGGCTCCACTTTCTCTTCCGCCGCTTCTGTCAGTTCCGCCTTCTCTTCCGCTTCCGGAAGTTTTGAAGTGCCGGCAGACGAGGTTCCGGCTCCAGCGGTTGTTTCCGGTATTTCTGCCGTATCCGGTTCCATTTTCCCGTCAACATCCTCCTTCTGAATCCCGGTATCCTTCCCCTCACGGGTTTCATCCAGGTTTACCCAGCCGTCTTTTTCCAGGGAGTCTGTCACTCCCCAGCGGCTTCCGTCCACCATTTCCGCCTCCTGTACGATGTGCAGGGTTTCGCCGTTTTTTATCTCTTCTGTTCCGGGAACCGCGCCGTATTTTTCTCCCGGGCCCTGATAGAGATGGATACCGTCCTCATCAGAATCAACAGTTACATCGTAATCCGTATTATAATCAACATTATCGCTTCCCGCGATATAGAGCTCTGCATCTATAGCTTCCTGCCGTGACTGCGCCGGCTTCAGATCATCCTCCGGCACATATCCGTACATTCCATGATATTGCGTATATCCCCAGAGACGATTATCCTTCTCGTCCTCCACTTCCCCTTCTATGCGAAGAGCTGTCCCGTTCGGGATCAGGCTGTCGTTCAGTTTCGTTGAATTCAGGTCAGGATCGGAATAAATATCCACGCCTCCCGCCTTTGATTCCACGATCATATAATAATCTGTCCGGTAGTCAGGTTCCGTTCGTTTCTGCACGTCTGCCAACGCCGGTACCGCACATAATAATACATATACAGCCAGAAGAACCGCCGCGGTAATTCCTGAAGTCTTTCTTCCATAAAATCTTTTCATATCTCCTCATTCCCCTTATCTGCAAAGTTCCGCCTGGCGCACAGTTCCATGCGGATGCAGGATTAAATTATTTTAACTCCCTCCGGTCTTCACACTGGAACACCTTCATCATAGCACAGAAATTCTCCCCTGATAATCCCTCTTTTGACAAACTTTGCGAGAAAATACGACATTTGGCTGCTTGCCGGGCGTATCGCTCAAATAAAGAACGGCCTTCCGGCAAAGCCGGAAGACCGTTTCTATCATGGCATATTTTACAACGACTGTAGTTCTTATTTGTAAAGAGGTCCGTAGTTCTTGCATGCGCGGAAGTCTGCGCCCTCTTTGTCCATTCCGAATGCGTTCCATGCAGCCGGACGGAAGATCTTCTCTTCCGGAACGTTGTGCATGCAAACCGGAATTCTCAGCATGGAGCACATGGTGATCAGATCTGCGCCGATGTGTCCGTAGGAAATTGCTCCGTGGTTAGCGCCCCAGTTGTTCATTACGCTGTAAGCGTCTTTGAACGCGCCTTCTTTGCCGTCGCATCTTGGTGTGAACCATGTGCAGGGCCATGTATAGTCAGTACGTTTCCAGAGTGTATCGGATACGTCTGCCGGAAGACCTACTGTCCATCCTTCAGCGATCTGAAGAACCGGTCCAAGACCTTTTACAAGGTTCAGACGGATCATGGTAGCAGGCATCTGAGCCTTTGTCTCGAATCTGGAGGAGAATCCGCCGCCGCGGAAATATCCGTTGTCAGCTGCGTTCCAGGTGGTTGCGGCCATAATAGCTTTCTGATCTTCCTCAGTTACGTTCCACCATTCTTTCATAACAGCGTTTCCGTTTTCATCTTTTGCCTCTCCGTTGGCATCCAGACAGCATGCGCCGGAGTTGATCAGATGGATGAAACCGCCGTTTTCTTTTGCAACGCCTTCAAGGTCATATCCTGTTACTCTCTTAACAGCGTCCGGGCTCCAGTATGTACGAACATCTGCGAACATCTGCGCGCGGTTGGTAAGGAGTTTCATGAACATCATTCCGAGACCGTTCAGTACGTCGTTCTCTGTTGCCAGGATGTAGGGCTCTCTTGCGCCTTCCCAGTCAAAGGAAGTATTCAGCATAGCCTCTGCGAAGTCTCCGTTGGGATAGAAGTCTGTCCACTGTCTCTGACCCTGGAAACCAGCTGCCAGAGCGTTGTGTCCGATCGCTTCCTCGGAGAATTTCGGATCCAGTTTGTCGCAGCCGTTCATCAGCTCTTTGATGATAACAGCCATCTTAACAACGAACTCGAACTGTTCTTCTTTCTGCTCGTCTGTCATCTGCAGTTCCGGCGGGTTCTTATCGAAGCCGATCTTGCAGGTCTCTTTCGCCCATTTCAGAGCTTTCTCAAATTCAGCGTGATCGTAGATGCCTTCTGTCATGCGGCGGATGATCTCAACCTCGTCAACAGACTCTACTCTCATTCCAAGATAAGACTCGATGAAATCCTGATCAATGATGGATCCGCCGATACCCATGGTAACGGAACCGATCTGCAGATAGGATTTGCCTCTCATGGAAGCAGCAGCAACTGCCGCGCGTCCGAATCTTAACAGTTTTTCTTTAACGTCTTCCGGAATTGTCATATCGTCAGCATCCTGAACGTCATGTCCGTAGATACCGAATGCCGGAAGTCCCTTCTGTGCATGTGTAGCCAGAACAGATGCCAGGTATACAGCGCCGGGTCTCTCTGTTGCGTTCAGGCCCCATACAGCCTTGATGGTCTGGGGATCCATATCCATGGTCTCAGAACCGTAGCACCAGCAGGGTGTAACAGTAAGGGTAATATCAACGCCTTCTTTGCGGAATTTGTCAGCGCATGCTGCAGCTTCGCCGACACGTCCGATGGTGGAGTCAGCGATAACAACTTTAACCGGCTCGCCGTTGGAGTATTTCAGATTCTCCTCGAATAATTTAGCAGCGTTCTTGGCCATGTTCATGGTCTGCTCTTCCAGAGAACCTCTTACGTCCAGAGCGCCTCTACGTCCGTCGATTGTCGGTCTGATTCCGATTACAGGATAGCTTCCGATTAATCTGCTTTTTGCCATAATTTTCATTACCTCCATTTTTTCTGGTTTGTTACGACCGTTTATAGTTACAGTATACATTTGCCAGAACAGAATTACTTGTGTTATAATAGCAAAAAGTAGGATTATATTCACTTTTTCAGTATAATCTATAAAATTTCTATTAACTTTACGGAAGGAGGGACCGGGCCATGCATGACCTTGACCGAAACGAAGACCGTATCCGGGGAACATATGACTTTCCCTTTGAATTTCATCATATCGAACCGTCCCACCCGCGTTATGTAATGTCCTATCACTGGCATGTGGAATATGAGATCATCCGCATTCTGAAAGGTTCTCTTACCGTCACTTTAGACGAAAAAAGTTTCACTGCGTCAGCCGGAGATATCATTTTTGTACACAGCGGCATCCTTCACAGCGGGATTCCCGAGGATTGTGTCTATCAGTGCATTGTCTTTGACGGCAATACTTTTCTCAAATACAATTCCGTCTGCGCGAGTTACATGCAGAAGATCATTCATCAGGAAATTCTCATCTGGCATCATTTCACCCCGGAACAGACAGATATCTGCGAGGCTGTAAACACCGCTTTTGACGCTCTCTGGAAGAAACCGGACGGTTACGAGCTCACTGTGATTGGACAATTTTACCACTTTTTCGGTCTTGTTTTTGGTAAACATTACTATCTGGAGGGAGCACGCCAGGCCAGACGTGACTATAAGAGAATTCTCCAGTTGAAACAGGTCCTGGAATTTATAGAGCACAACTACGCCGCTCCTATCACTCTGCAGCAGTTATCCGCCTCGGTATCCATGTCGCCGAAATATTTCTGTCGTTTTTTCTCGGAAATGACGCACCAGACGCCAATGGAGTATCTGAACCACCAGCGGATCGAGCAGGCCTGCTACCAGCTTTCCACTACGGACGATTCCATCACAGAGATCGCTTACCGGAACGGCTTTAACGATCTCAGTTATTTTATCCGCACTTTCAAAAAATATAAGGGAATCACACCCGGCAAATATAAGCGGATATAGACATCCCGTGTGGGAACAACAGCTGCCTGCAGAACTTGTCATACAAAAAACCCCGGCATCTGCCGGGGTTTCACAATATCCTTCTTTATAAC
>ERZ1090881.892-NODE-899-length-13364-cov-11.411526_pt1 | contig 13364 bp, 17 predicted proteins | sample MGYA00478470_ERZ1090881 | MGnify/ENA primary metagenome ERZ1090881 (study PRJEB33644, sample SAMEA5815736) | chicken gut metagenome | biome: Chicken; feature: Gastrointestinal Tract; material: Caecum | place: Ireland | collected 2019-01-01 | study: A study of the...
TGGCGTTGATCAACGCCAGGCCCAAAAAGGTTTTACATTTCCAAACACCGCAAGACTTGTTTGAACAAAATCTTATCATGTGTTGCACTTAGCTTGACAATTCATCACCAGGACGAGAACCACACCCGCCGAAAAGGCAGGGAAGAGGAAGGGAGAAGGAATCGGGTGTCGTTCGTGCTCGAAGAGCTTTGCGCGAAAGCGCAAGCCCCGTGAAGGTGCACCAATTAAAGCCTAATTCGAATACATTAAAGGTGTTTGAGTTAGGCTTTTTTTCTATGCGTTTAACCTATAAACATCTCTATTTTAATTTTCTGTAAGACGGGAGATGTCCTTGCATACAGATAGGTGCATATTGTTACTGTATTCATATAAAAGCAAAAGCCCCGACTTTCATAGTCGGGGCCGCCGTTTATTATGGGATTATTAAAGTATATTTCCATTTTATCGTCGTATAAAACGATCTGCTTTACCAAGTAATTGATAAGCGTTTTGGGCTCATACATCAGAGCCGTTTCATAGAACTCGCGCATATTCTGTTCGGTAAGCTTGATACAAGTTTTATTTTGTTCTTTTATGATAAGGACTTCAAGTTCCTGCTGTCGTTCTTCAAAGGAAAAAATAATAAAATTGATGATTTTAATTCCTGGTATAGGGTTGTTTTAAATTTGGTCAGTACGCAGGAAATTGATAGTCCAGAAGATTTTCAAGCTGTCATTAAAGCAATTGACAAATGTGAGTTGACTAAAAAATCTTGTGACATAAATGAAATAATTGAGAGTTGATTTTCCAAATAGATATAAAAAATTTCAAGAGATAATAAGAAAGTGGGCGGCAAAGGAAGGTTATAGTCCGATAGAATTTGATTACATTATTTGGAAATCAAAAAATTAATTGGCAAAGGATGTACCGATTTCGGTGCATCCTTTATCGTATAATAAAGAAAAACCAATCCCATGAGGTCAGAAATGGAACAAATATTCGATGGGCATCCTTGCCCTGTGTGCGGCAGGACGGTGTTTCGTGAATATGATTCGTATGAGATCTGTCCATTTTGCGGGTGGGAAGACAACGCCTTTCAGGAGGAGCATCCCTATACGGGCGGCGGGCCGAATGTTTCGCTGCATTCCTGCCGCAGAAGTTATCGCAAAAAGATCGCGGTCAATCCCGATTATACTTGGGCGAAAGAGCAGGACGAACTTTGCTTGAAGAAAGGCATCTTTTGGATCGTCGACCGCGAGAATCTAAAAAACAACGAGCCGTATCTGTTCCGCATTCCCGTCGATCCCGTAGGCATACCCTGTCCGCTCACGCATATACCGTCGCTCAACTCTAAACACGGAGATAATTATAACCACAAACAGACGTGGGAAGAGTATGTGCCCGCCGAGCTTCGCGGCGGCAAGCCGTATAATTATTATCCGCGCGGCAGGGTGGAAATTAAAGATAAGGGCAAGACGAAAATATTTCTCAATCCGGACATCGCGACGGAAGAGATCATCGCCTATATCGTCGAAAAATTCCGTTTGCAGCGTCGCGAGGTGAAAGTGATTGCAGACGGCTCCAAGCACTATCATTATGCGGAAAAAGATGAAGAGTGATTTTTTCGGGAAGCGGAGAAAAATGTGCATTGCGAGCGACGGGCGTACCGATTATGGTACGCCCGTTGTTATATAATAAAGGAAAAACGAGAGGCGCGATAATGGAACAAAACAGCGGAAAGATTTGTTCAATGTGCGGGAAAAAGTTTGATATGTGGGACGAGCAGGAAGATTTCTGCTTCGTGCGCCATATCGGTTACGGTTCGAAATACGACATGATGGGGTTGTATCTCAACCTTTGCTGTGATTGCTTCGATAAAATTGCGGACTGGTTCTTGCCGCTCTGTGTGAATGACCCGCTGGTCGATGAACAGGATTGTTGGCGGGCATGTTCTTTAGGCGTAGATGACGCGCTGTTTTTCCACAAACAGCTTTTGGAACGTATGAAGGACGGCGTAAAACAACTGTCCGTGCAATTTGACGACATTTCCGCAGACGCCTGCGATTTCAAATTGCAGCTAAAAAAGGCGGCCGATGCGCTGATGCGGCTTTCCGACCGTGTGCAATTTGAGATAAAAAGTTTAGATATAAGAAGTGATGAGTAAGAAACATGAAAAAATTAAGAGATATTACGGGTACTTATTTATGGGAATACGCGGAAGATGACGATGAGGGCAAAGCGTTTGTGATCCTTACGGGGTTGGGTGGCTCGGCGGACGGATTAGGAAACAAATATTCGCGGATCGCCGAATATGTACAAAGTGATTACGGCTTTCCAGCTTTTATAGTGCCTACGCCAAAAGACGTGTGGGAGAAAAAAGAGAGATTTTTTGATGAGGTCGCCGCACGCTTTATACAAAACAAAACCTGCGTGTATCTTATGGGCGTGTCGGCGGGTGCGACGATGGCGCTTTGGTATGCCGCGAAATATCCGCAAATCAAACGCGTTTTATGCGTAAATCCCGTTCTCAACATTAATTTACATATGACTTCAAATGGCGTCAGGAATTTTAGCGGGGAAAAGTTGGCGGTTGTGTTCGGCGAAAAAGACCCTTCGGCAAAGTGGGCGAAACTGTTTCCGGCTTTGCCGTGTTTGAAAGTACATATCATTCCGGACGCCGATCATGTTTTCTGCGGAAAACTCGACGAATTTATCGACCTTCCGAAAAAGTATCTGTTTACATAGTTATGTACCGTATTCGGTACGAAAATTGATTTATAATAGAGCCATGAAAAGAGAAAGCAAGGGCGCAGAGCCAATAAAAGTCGGGTATCTCAAATATTTGAGACTTCATAGAGAAGAAGTAAAGCCAACAGACGACATGCTTTACCGCATAGACGACGAATTTGCGTTTATGAAAAAATATCAGCCGGGCGGACTTTTGTATTTTTTAATTCGCCTGCCGCATCGGATCTCCAACAAGATCGATCGTTATAAGATCGAACACTTAAAACTTGGGAAGCAGAAATGGCGCGACGGAAAACTGTATATCGAAAAGATACCGTATTTTGTTTCGTCCGAGGCGACGATGTATCTTACGGCGATTTTGCGCGATTATCTGCGTGCCTTTGCAAGAAATACATATGCGATCGGCAATGCTCTCTTTGAAAAGGACGGGGAGGAGAATAATTGTTTTTCTATCCGCGCTGTGTCCTCGGCAGAGGAAGGACAGGCAGACGGCGCGCTGGAAGATTGGCGGAAGAAGGTAAACGACGTCGCCGATTTGTTCGATAAAGCAGCCGATTTGTGTTCTGCCGCGTGGGACAGCGATGATTACGAGGAGGGGGAACGGCTTTGGAAAGAGTACAGAAAGACACTCGCCGCCGCTTTTGACGTATTGAAACCGATATTTCACGATTTGGACGATTGAAAGGAGATTGTATGGATAAATATTCAGAATTGTATGCGTTTTTGTATCGCAGTGCGAAAGAATTAATATCGGAATTCGAAAATATGCTGCTCATTGTCAGGGATGAAAAATTTCCGGCCGAAATGGAAGAATTTGTGGGAAAGTTGCAACGTTTGGCGGATCATGCCACGCATGAGATCGAAGACCTGACGCCTGTACAAGAGGAAACGGAAGAAGAGTTCCAAATTACGAACGAATTGTGCGAAGAGGCGTTTCGGGAGGGATTTGCAGTAAAGGATTTTTCCGTTGGTTTTTTACAAAGACGGTTTAGATTGAAGTATACCGACGCCTGCAATTTGCAAGACGCATTACGGCAAAGCGGGAAAATTAAGAGGGCTTTTCTTGTCGGCGATGCGGTTTGCAAGGGATAAAGAGAGAAACTATGGATCCAAGATTTATACAGCAATTGGAATGTGTTCCTGATACCGAAGGCGGCGAAGCGGTGTTTGTCGTTTTGGAACAGAAAGTCGAAAAAGGGGCAAAACGTCGGTTTGGCTGTATCGGTGAGTCCGAAAAAAATCGTCTTGCGCACGAATTTGAATTGATCCACGCGACAAATACGACAAAGCTGTTTTTATATTGGGCGGACATCGTTGCGGCAATCAGGCAGAAAATATATCCGTACAGTTACAGTGTGCAGAACTGCTCGCTTGTTTCCTGTTGCCTTGGAATCACGGAAGTAAATCCGCTTTTGACGGGTAGTTATTTTGAAAGACTTTTGACAAGACGAAGCACTCATGTCCCGATTTTATTCATTGAAGTACCGAAAGGCTGGGGGCAGGAAGCGTCGAAATCTTTAGAAGGGGAAGTAAAATCGCTCATCGAAATAGAAGAAAATGCCGCTCTCCCGGATTTGAGCCCGAAAGATGTAATGAATTTTTTCAAAAGGCGGACATACGAGAACCGGGAGATTCTCCAAAGCGCGGCTTCATCTTTAGGATTAGCCGGGCAGAAACCGCTTGAAACAGTCAGAGCGCTTGCAGATTTGCTTGTTTATAAGCGATATAAGGAATTCATGGACGAAAAGCCATCGCTTTTGTATCAGGAGGATGCTGTCGATCTGCTTGTCAAGGCAGGGCTTTCCTATGAAGAGGCGGAATGCGCGCGGCGGGCGTTTGCAATGAAAAACAGGGGTAAAATAAATTTTTACCGTAAGATTTTTGAGCGGGCTGCAAGAAAAAATGGGTATTCGATAAATGAGGCGAACGCCATATTTTCTGCCGTGGAAAAAGAAATCAATTTTACCGTCTGCCGCGCGTCGTATGTTGCAATGGCGCAGTATCTTTATATGGATACATTCTTGCAGGACAAAACGAAGGGATAAACAGCTTATGTTTGTAAAAAAATTGACGGTCGAACAGTTCGGGCGGATCGGGTATAAAAGTTTTTCATTTGAGCAGCCGCTGACTGCTTTTGCTGGAGAGGAAACGGAAGAAATTTTTGCCGCGCTGTGCGTCGTGTTCGATAATCGTCTCTTGCGTTTTCAGACGACGCGGTATTGCTTTACGGAGAAGAGCAAATTGTACGCGGAGATCGAAAAGGACGGAAAAGTTTATATGGCGGAAGCGGCTTATGATGAAAGCGCGCCCAATCATTGCGTCGTGCGAATTTATTGCGGTGGGCGACTGCTTTCAAACGAAGAACGGACGGCTGCGTTTCAAACGAGTTTTGAAGAGGAAGAATGTTCGTACTTTATAAACCGTTACGATTATAGCAGGTACGTTCCGTTTGCCGAATTGGATTTTGCAAAAAAATTGACAGATTATTGGAGTGGATTGCAGGAAGAAAATCGGAAAGAATTTTCCGCGCGGACAGATGGGATCGGGCTGACGCATACGTTCCGAAAAGTTCTCAAAAATTTCTGCGATAAATTTTTGCCACAACAGTTTCGCATTGAAAAACGGCTTTGGCTGACAATGGATGGGGAAGGTTGTTTTTCGGCAAAAGACGTGCAGCCGCGTAAAGATCTGAGCGCAACGGAAGATACGCTGCTGCAATATTTTTGTTTTTTAGAAATCAACCGCTTTTGGGGCGTAGTGCAAAATGCAACGGGACGTACCGTACAAAAGCCGCTCTTTATTGGTGCATTGGCGGATAGCATCGACTTCTGTATCGACCTTGCATCGCTTCTGATGCCTGCGTTCGGACTTGGCAGACAGGTGTTTTTGTTTGCACGGGATAAAAACATTGCGGAGCGTATGGGTGATATTGATAAAAAGCAAGTAATTTTAGTGTAATGTATGTTTGAAATAGGAGGCGTCAAGGAAGATGTGTAATAAAAGCTGCGTTTCTATCTTGTAAAATAATCAATGCGAGGTATATATGAAAAAGATTTTTGCGTGTGATCGGTTTGCAGCGGATGAAAACAAGGAATTCTCCTTTACAGGCGTAACTCCAGAAAAGTATTTGGAGACCATGCTCTCCTGCATCGAAAACGGCGAATTGTATATCGCTCACAAAGAGGATGACGTCAGTATCGAACTTGCTGCTGATCTGACAGACGCCTCTTATGCGAAAAGGTATGTCATCGATGTTGCCAAAATGGATATTGCAGGTATCATCGAAAAAGAACAATCGCTTTCAAACATCTGCAAGGAGATATCGGGCAAGATCAAAAGAAGAAGCATCGCGCGTGAAATACTCAAAGCTGAGGTAATAAAAGTCGCTGCGGAAAAACAAATGTGTATTAAAAATATTTTTAACCGCGCGCTGCGGCTGGAAAAACTTTATGAACTCGGTGCGCCCGATTTTGTCATCCATAATGAACGGCTGTATCTCGTCGAAAACATTGCGCTCAATGCATTTGCGACAGAGTGCGAAGTGATCGGAATAGAGGACTTTTCAAAGGTCTTCGGCATTTGAAGGAGGAGGAATGTGTGTCAAATTTAATGATTTGCCGAAGGACATACAAAACCAGATTGCAAAAATTCATGAAGAAATACGGATAAACAAGGAATTATGGGAACGCCGCAATGCTGCCCTGCGGGAATTGGAGCAAAACTATAAGACTGACGAACCAGTTTTCGGAGCTATGTACATGACGCCGCCCGGCACGCTGATCGATTGCAGCGCTTTCCCGAACGGTCATGCGGATGTTTCTGCATGGTTAAACGAGAAGGGACTGGAGATCGATTATCGCCTCGGTAAACCGTCAAAGCTGTTGTATTTGAAAGGCTGGCTGCGGCTGAATACAAAAGTCGGTTACATAGAGGAGCCACATGGCGTTCTTACCGCACAGCAAAGAGAGCGATTGGAGAGTATTTTTAACGAAGGGAAATTTTTATGGACAGAAATACAGAGATAGAACAATATTTCGCGCTTTGGAAAGAGCCTTTCCCCGTTGCGGCGACGCACGATCATTGGGTGCGCTGGGGAAAACTTTTGCGCGCATGGCTGCTGAAAGTGGGCGTGCCCATTAATTTAGAAGTGGTCGGAGAGATTCCGCGCGGGCTGAAAAAAGATGCGCAGCTCGATTTAGAATTGTGTTTCCTGTTTCTGAAAGGCAGTTTTTATAAGGACGAGACAGAGTACTACCGGGAAGAAAAGTCGCATATGGCGGCGGAATCGTATATCCCGTGCGGTACGTTCAGTCCGACGAACGATCCGGAGTTTGTCGAAAGTCCTACGGTGCTTATGAGCGGAACGGTTCTTTCCGTGACCCCTGCGGAGTTGGACGGTGACAAAATCTTCAAGATCGATCTGCGCTTTGAAAAGCGCGTTTTTCGGGTTCTCGCATTGGACGGTTTCGGTGAACTTGGAATTCACGAAGGCAACATTTTGAGCGGATTTTTTCATGTGTTGGGGAAGGTAAAAAGGAGGGAAGAATAAATGATCGATACCGCTTCGTTTCTCAATTCCAAAGATATTGCAGATTATTGGCGCAGGATTGGATTTATCTGTACGCCGTTACAAAGCGCCTATATAGTATGGCAAAATCATACGAAAAAGCTTCAAGAAAAGCATGCGGCGTGGCGTGAGATTGTTGAAACTATGCCGGACTGCATTGTGGCGGAAGGACATCGCAAAACGAACATGGGCATTTCCGACGCTCTTGCGGAAAGTCTGCATGCGTTTTTACGGGCGTTCATGCAGCTGCAAAATCAACTGATCGAACGGTTTTACCGAAAGGGAGATCACGCAGTCTACCGTTATCGTGTCCTATATGAGGGTGATGAAGATTGGAGCAAGGGCCATTGGCTGTACGATACGGCGGAAGAATGTTTTGCCGATGTCAATGCCGACGAAGATCTGATCCCGTCTATCGTTTGCATACAACTTACAAAGCAATGGATCGGAGAGAACAGAGCGCTTACTCTTTCGGCCAAGGCGGATAAAACCGTCATTGACATTGAAGCTCAGGAACTGGACGAAGAGGAACACGATCTTTTGCAGGCGTTCGATTGGATGTGGTTTGATTTCCCCACGCCTTTCAAAAAAGGGGATATCGTCGTTTCAAAATATTCGCCGTGGGGTTGGAATCTGCATGCCGATGAGCCGTTTGTATTGATGCTTTTGTGCAGTTGGGGCAGCAAAGAATACAAAGTAAACGGCATTCCTGAAAAAATGGGGTGTTATAAAACGGCGGACGGATTCCGAGAATATCACCGGAAAAACGCCGACGGAACGGATATGACGGCGCACGGGTATTTTCAATGGGACGACGGCAACGTATATTGGGAGTGCATGCACCATTATCTCGACCTTGAATATTACCGTGAAGAACCGCAGGGTATCCGCCGCATCTTAAAGGCATTTTCTTCTTTTGAAAAAAAGGAGATAGGCAGCGATTTGTTTGCGTTGGCTTATCATGTGATTTTGGAAGAGGAGAAAAGCAAGAGGGAACGGGAGTCGCTTTCTTGTTTTATGGACGATGGGTTGCGTCTTGCAGGATTGAAATAGGGAGAGATATTATGATCAGTTTGTATGACAGACTAAAGAAGGGTAAGGTAGTCGTCGTGGATATCGAAACGTCTGGTTTATTTTGCGGCGAAGAGGGGAAGGAAAGAGCATATATTCTGGAGATCGCGGCGCTGCGGCTGGATCATTTTCATGAGGCGGAACGCTTTCATTCCTATGTCGCCTGTCCCATTCCATTGTCCGAGGAGATTTCCGTATTGACGGGTATTACCGATGAAATGCTTGCAGGAGCGCCGCCTGTCGAACAGGTGTTAAAAGAGTTCGCCGTTTTTTCAGACGGCGCCATCCTTGTCGGGTACAATCTGCCCTTCGATTGTAAGTTTTTAGACTATTACAGCGCCAAGTACGGCGTCGCCTTTTCGCAGGATCGGGTGGATATGCTGCCGCTTGCCAAAAGGATACTCGGGAAAAGAGTGGATAATTTTAAGCTGCAGACGATCGCGGACGAAATCTATTCAGGTTATAAAGATAAAAATATAAAACTTGAAACGTGTATGCAGTGCGCCGAAGTAATTGCCGAAAGCGTGCAGTTGCTGTCCAAACTGCAAAAAGATCGATTTAACTCTCTGCCGTATTATCGTATCGTCGTACAGCGGCGCAGGATCCGGCGTGAGATTTGGGATGCGGCTTACACGATCGCCGAAAATCTCATGCGGTGTGCGCTGTTCGGCAAAGAACATCCGCTCTTTCCGCTTTGGGTATATAAATGTGCCGAAAAGCTTGAATACGTCAGTCGTTTTGTAGATAAAAAGAATGAAAAGTTGCCGCAGCGTGAATACGAACGTATTTTTACGGGATATAACGAAGCCGTTTGGGAAACGAGAGATCGGTTGGAGGGGGGAGGGCTCCGCAACGATGGCGATTACGAAGTCACGGACGAACTCTGCGAGAAAGTATTCGCCATCTACGATGCGGTGCGCGTTTCCTGTATGCCCTATCTTATGAGCCGTACGGAGACCTATCATCCAAATGAATACGCTTCCATTATCGTACAGGCGGTGGAAACGGAAGGGAAAAATAGGGAAATCAAAATTGATTATGATTCTAAGGAATATGAGATTTACCGCAATTAAAACCCACGGTACAAGGAGATAAAAATGGCGATTATCCGGAATACAATGGAAGATATCAAAAGGTATATCTGCAGTAATGAGCAGACAGATGCTGCGAGGAAGGAAGAAGCGCTGCGAGCATTGTCGCTCTTTATGTGTCCGCAGGTCATGGAAAATTCAGCATTGCATGCCGTCGTAGGGGTTGACAATAACAATGTGCCGCAATTTTGGGATATGACAGAAGGGAATTTGCTGGCGACGTGCAAGACGGGCGTCGCCATGAATTATATGGGCTGTACGACTGTTTTGATCAGTATGCTTTTGCGTTTTGCCAAGGAAGCGTTTCAATACTATCTTTTTACAGACGACATTGCTCCGAATTATCTGCGGAACGATAAACATTGTGCAGGTAATGCTAGTGCATTGTTTGATATGCGGGAAGTTTATTACAGTACTCTTAAAAAGTTCTTTGACGAATTGAATTACCGTGATGCGCTTTCCGAATCCGAATTAAAGAAACAGCCTTTTTTATTGGTCGTATTCGGAAACGCATGCCGTTTCTTCGATGATAACGAGTTCGAAAGTTTTCGTGATTTGCTTTCGCTGTTGTTCCGGCAAGGGAAAAGGTTGCGCGTTGTCTGTATGGTGATGACGACGCGCTTTGAATCGGAATTTTTGTATCATCGATATAGGGAAAACTTTTCCTGTTTCGTGGCGGGATCGACGTATCCCGAAACGGCGAAAGAACTGCTGCAAAAAGATATTCCCGATTGGATTATCGACGGGTACAGAACGGATACGTACTTTTTTCAGAACAAAGACAACAGAGTACAGATACAAACATATCACCTTCCTTTCGGGATAGGCTTGCGGTAAATGTCGCATGGATGAGATCTCGAGAACCTGTTGCTTTACCGGCCCTCGCCCGAAAAATTGTCCGTGGGGTGACGATCAAGCGCGTGAAGCAAAGATAGCAGAAAAATTGAAGATTGCCGTGTAGGAGGCAATCGGAAAGGGGTATCGGCATTTTATCAGCGGAATGGCGGTGGGCATTGATCTGCTCGCCGCAAAAATCGTTTTGCAACTACGCGGAGATATGCCGAAAATGGAAATTACATTGGAAGCTGCTATTCCGTTTCTTTTTCAGTCCAAGCGATGGAAAGAGGAAACGAAACGTGAATATGAAATCATACTTTCGCAGTGCGATAAAGTGCATTATATTGCCGATGCGTTCTCTTTAGAAGCGTATAAAAAGAGAGATAAGTACATGGTTGATAAATCTTCTCTTTTAATAGCGGTTGAAGGAAAGCCGAACGGTGGAACGGCGCGAACAATTGCGTATGCGCGAGAACTGGGCAGAACGATTGAACTTATTAAATGATGGGAAAATTTTGAGCATAGATACAAACGCGGTAAAAGGGTGTCGCAAAACGGCGACACCCTAAATTTATGCCGTTTTGAACTCTACAAAAGATTATCGATGTGCTATTATCTATAACGATACAAGTAGTACCGTTAAAATCAAAAGCGAGGCATAAGATGAAACTGTATGACGAAACCACTTTGGCCAAGATGCAAGCCTTTATAAAGCAGTATCAGAAGGAGAACGGCAAATCGCCTACATACAGGCAGATCGGACATAGCGTCGGAATATCTTCTCCAGGTATGGTCGGAAGGTATATCAGGCAGCTCGAAATGCGGGGACTAATAAATAAGGAAAAAGACGGCTCCGTAGCCATAGATCCGAGGCTGTTTTCCGGAAGGACGAGAACAGCGTCTCTTGTCGGTACGGTTGCCTGCGGTATGCCTATCCTTGCGGAGGAGAATATCGAGGGAAACTACGCTTTACCTGTCGAGTTGTTCGGCCGCGAAGAGCATTTTCTGCTTCATGCCAAAGGGTACAGTATGGTGGATAAAGGTATTTACGATGGAGACATCATTGTTGCTAAGCGCCAGAATACGGCAGAGGCGGGACAAGTGGTCGTAGCACTTATAGACGATGAGGCGACAACGAAGATTTTCTTGCCTAAAAAAGGCCATTGTATTCTTCGTGCCGCAAATGATTCAACAGATGAAGAAGGCAAGAGATGCTATCCGGATATTGTAACCGACCATTGTGAAATACTCGGTGTGGTAGATAACGTTATTCATCGTGTGAGATAAAAGACAGTCGGTCAGAGACTAAGGCGGATGTCGTTCGCAGCCCCGGAACGCAGACGCGATAGTCTTACGAAAATACTTCGAGCCTTCCCGCGAAGTCAAATCGGGAAGCACCGTATGTGTAGATTACTTCGCGGCAGGATCTCCCGACCTTCGCAATGAAGTTTTCTAAATGCTTCGTCCGTCTGTTCAAACCCTTTTGAATAATAAAAAATTAAACTGACTTTGCAGGGCTTGTGCTTGACGGGGGGGGGAAGAGCGATGCGTGAGGCCGTTCTTTTTTTGAGCCGTTTATTCAGTAAAGCTGAAAGTGCTGCGAAGTTTTACGGGCGGAAACGGCGGAGAAGGTCGTTTTAAAAGTAAATATAGTTTTTTATACTTGACTTTCCGCTTTCTTTATTATAAACTAAGAAAACATCGCGCACTGTTTGAACTCGAAAAAACTAACTTTTACAATTTTGGCGGCTGCTTCGATTTTGTTGCTGTGCGTTTTTTGCGCTTTTTTCAGTAAAGGGCAGAAAACCGCATATGCCGCAGCGGAGGGAGCTTCGGATATCACCCAAAGCGGCGTGGATTTTATAAATGCCGCTCCGGAGGAAACCACGGTCTATAAGGCCGGAGAAGGGAGCGTTACATATATTCCCGCTCAAACGGACGGCACCGCGGAGATCGTTCTTGAAAATGCGGAGATACACTCGGGAACGAAAGTAAATTATTGGTCGCAGAATTGGGCGTATGCGGCAGTCGCGGCGACGGGAGACGTGAAACTCATTCTGAAAGGCGACAATCGCGTGTATCTTCGCAGCCAATCGAACAACAACCCCTTGCTGTTCTACGATTCGAACGTAGTCGTTTCCGGCGACGGTACGCTTACGATAGACCGCGAGAATGCGTCTGATAAAAATAACGACGTTATACCTTTTTACGTCCGTTCCGACAACGATCTTTCAGGCAATGAAGAGGAATACGCAAAGAGCGGCAATTTTGTTTTGGAAAGCGGAACGATCTCTCTGAACGCAGGCAGCGCTTTCGGGGAAGGGTGTCTGACGGTCATAAACAACGTAAAAATACTCGGCGGAAAGATTCAGACGTACGGGCAGACCCACGGTATTTATTCCGTCAACGGCGATGTGGAGATTTCAGGAGGGAATGTCCGAGCGGAAGAATTCAGATCGAGCGGCGTTTATGCGAAAAGAGAAGCAGGAGGGCGGCAGCGTTATTTCCGGCGCAGTGAATAAAGGCGGGAACGGATCGGCTTTCGGCGTCAGTACGGAGGGGAGCATTTTTGTTGGAGGAGGAGCGCTCTCCGCTTACGGCAGCACCGGCGCGGTAGATTGCATTGCGGCCCCCGTTTGCGCGGAAAAAATAAAAATATTTGCGGCGTCGGATACCGAAGGGAAAAACGAGTCTGATTACAATGAAGACAGCTTCGGCGCGTATAAATACCTGAAATTTGCAAGAACCGAGGTGTTGTCCGTTACGGTGTTACCCTCTTCTGCGACCGTAGAGAAGGGAAAAACATTGCAGTTTAGCGCTCAGTTGCAGGGAAACGGTGATTTCGATACATCGGTCGCATGGAAAATTTCCGGAGCGACCAGCGCAAATACAAAAATCGATCAGAACGGCTTGCTTACCGTCGGCGCAGACGAAACGGCGGAGCATATTACCGTAACGGCGACCTCTGCGTGGGATCCCGAAAAAAGCGCCTCCGTTTCCGTTGCGGTTGCTTCGACGGCAGGAGGCGAGCGTTTTACGTGTATGCTGCGACCTGTTTGGATAAGACTCCC
>ERZ1090881.896-NODE-903-length-13324-cov-5.957043_pt1 | contig 13324 bp, 14 predicted proteins | sample MGYA00478470_ERZ1090881 | MGnify/ENA primary metagenome ERZ1090881 (study PRJEB33644, sample SAMEA5815736) | chicken gut metagenome | biome: Chicken; feature: Gastrointestinal Tract; material: Caecum | place: Ireland | collected 2019-01-01 | study: A study of the...
TAGTCGGTGTGTACGCCATTACGCGCCTCTCTTTCTGCCAACCTTGGCTTTACCTACTACCCCCGAGCCGACGAGGCCCGTTTCTTCGACCGGGGGCGTTACCCCCCCGCGGACACCGTGATCACGGCGATGCCGTCCAGGTACTCGGCCCACAGCTTCATGCCCATGATGGCGTACATGTCGCCGGTGGCGCGGCTGTAATCGCCCTCCACGTGCACGCCGATCAGGTTGGTTTCGCCCTGGACGGTGTAATTCAGCCCCAGCTGGCCGAACTGGCTGTCGGCGGGGTCCACATAGTACAGGTCGATGTTCTCGACCGGCAGGGCGATCACCTTTTTCTGGGCGATGTACTTGGCGGGCAGAAGGAACAGGGTGCGGTAGCCCAGGAAGTTTTCCACGTAGCTGATGCCGAAGGCGGTCTGCACGTTGATTTCCTTGTCGCCCAGGTAGTCGTAGGCGTCCAGGATGTTGGCAAAGCCCACCACCTCGGTGACGTCCTTGTCCATGCCGGCGAACTTGTCCAGCACCTTGCCCTTGGCCATGGCCAGGGCGCGCTGCCAGGTCGTTTCGGTGCTGGTGAGGCTGCCGGTGTTCAGGAAGGTGTAAAAGTCCGCCAGGACCTTGTTCTGCAGCGCCACCAGGAAAGCGTCATCGGTCTTTTCGACCGCCACGTCGGCCCCGAACTTGGCGACCGACTCAATGGTCACGCTCTTGGCGTACTTGGCCACCTCAATGTCCGAGTAGGAGACAGGGGAGACCTTCATTTTGGTGAAGGGAATCTCGTCGCCCTCTGCCACCGAGGTGCCGCCCTGCAGGGAGCCGTCCACCTCTGCCTTGTAGGACACCAGCTTGGTGCCGGGGGTCTTGCGGATGGGGCGCATGATGCCCATGATATTGCGCAGGGCATCCCAGTTGTCGGCAAAGCGGGTCACAAAATCCACTTCCCGGGCGCTGGTGGTAAACTGCGCAGAAGTCGTTACGTTAGTTTTCGCAGGCATAAATAGCTCCTTTCGTTAGATGCCAAAGGTTTCGTGGTTTTCGGCAATGGCCTTCTGGCGCTCGGCGGTGGACAGGACGTAACGTCCTTTGTCGTCCTTGCGGTAGATTTCATCGCGCGTCATAGGCTTGCCGGTGTTGGCGGGCGGGGTGGCCGTCTGGGCGCCGCGGGTCTCGGTTTTGGCGACAAGACCGGCATAGGTGTCTTTCACAAGAGCCTCCAGGGCGGAAGCGTCCTTGATCTTGTCCCCGTCCAGCTCCAGCGCTGCGATCTCCGCACCGCTGCCGCGCATGGCGATATCCAGACTTTTGCCGGTGATGCCCCGGCCCTCAAAGAAAGCCCGTGCAGCGCGTTCCTTGGCCGCTTTGGCTTCCTTGCCGCTGACCTCTGCCTTGTAATCCTCGAACTCCTTCTTGAGCGCTTTGTACTCGTCGGTGTCCTTGATCTTGGGCGGCTCAGCGGGCTTGTTTTTCTCCAGGGCGTCCTTTACCTGTGCCTCGGCGTAGGTGTCCCTGGCCGAAAGGTGTTCGTCCACAAGGGCGTTTTCGAACTCTTTCGGGATGTCGAGGCCGCATTCCTTTGCGGCCTTGCGGATGAATTCGCGGGTAAATGCCATGTTCAGTCTCCTTTTCATTGGCCCGGTGCATCGGGGTGACTGTATGAAAAGCAGCTGTTCTTCGCTGCTTTGCCTTGTATGCGCGCGGGTCTGGAATCGCACCAGACAAGCCCTGACGGCCCGCGCAAATAAAAAAGCAGCCGGTTTCCCTGCTGCTCTGTGGCGGCTTTTCAGCCTTTTTTCAATTCCTGTTCGATAATCTGACGGTATTGTCGGGCGTGGTCGGCCACGGCGGGCTTAAGGAACGGCTGCGCTTTGTTGCCCCGTGTCCAGTGCCAGTTTCCTTTTTCGTCCTGGTAGACCCAAGGCGTATCCCGGCCGCCCTCGGTGTAAATACCGGTGCCGAACTCTTGGTAAGCAGCGTACAAAGAATTACTGCCGACGTAAACAGCCGGCTCTTCCGGGTCTACCTTGTGCGAAATGCTGTTGCGAAGGTTACCGGTATCGACCGGAGCCAGCTTCTTGGCGTATCCCTCCGCCACAAGACCGCATTCTTCCAACGCCTTTTCCACGGCGGAATGAAAGACGCTGAGAACGGCGCCGGAGTTGTCCTTAAAATTTACGGTCATCGCTGCAACCCCCTTTCTCCGCGCTTGGTGTTTTGCCACTGTGCAAAGGTCATGTCTGGGATAATGCCCTCCCGGTCACGCCGCAGAGTGTCGTCCTTCGGTATGCCTATCACATCCGCAACTAGACTGCACCTACAGTTGTACACAAGATAGGGCGCGGCCTGTGGGTCACCGGGAAAGCGGATTTCGCGCCCATCCACCTTGAAGGGCTTGTCTACGTCTGCCGTCTGGCCGTCCAGTATTGCGTGGGCATGGCGGGTGCGGCCGTCAAGCGTTGATAGCCAACGCTTGCGCATTTTGATGCCCATCTTCTCGGCGGCGTGGTAACTGTCCATTCGTCCGGCATTTTCCGCCGCCGTGACGGCGGTGCGGGCGGCGCGGACGGCGCTGACCCGGCTCATGGTGACCACTCGGGCCTGTAAGCTGTCGGCCATCTGCCCGATCCTCAAGCCCTGCAAAATGCTGCTGGTGACGTTTTTGGTGATCTGGCTCTTACCATAGGCAAGGTCAATGCCGCGCTGTACGGCCCGCTTTGGCGGATAGTAGGGCATGACGTCCGGCTCCTCCACAATCAGCCGCCGCACCGTCTGTTCGTCCCATAAGGTAAAACCAACGTCGCCCACCGCCCGCTCGATAGTGTATGCGGCATAGTTGCGGTTGAGCGAGTAGATACCGGGGGTTTTGTCGTTGACATAGGCAACGGCAGTCTCGTAAGCGTCGGTAAACCGCTCGGCCAGCTTGTCCCGCAGGTCCTCAAAGCGGCGGCCCCGCCCGATCTGGTTCAGCCGCCACTGCTTGTAATACTCCTCGGTGATTTCTCCGGCGGCAAGCCGCTTCTGCATGGCTGTATCCCGGGCCTGAAAGCGCTGGAAATACGCCTTGATCTGGTCGGCCACATCGTCCCGGGCCTCCTGGTACACCTTCGCGATGCGCTTTTCCAGGGCCTGCAGCTCCCGGTCGGTGCGGGTGTGCGCCTGGTCGCTCATACGCCGTTGACGCCGCCGCGGATCGCGTCCGCAAAGGCGGCCATGATACGGGTCTCGGGGTCGTCGGGCTCCTCCGGCACAGTGGGATCGTAGTCCCACCATGCGTCAAAGTTCGCCTGCACATCCTCGGCGGTGTAGCTGCCGGGGACGCGGTGCTGGCGCTCCTCGCAGGTCCAGATGGTCTGCGTCCCGCCGTCCTCCAGCGGCTGCTGGGTCTGCTGGATGTCCCGGCGCAAAATCATGTCGGTCTGGCCGCCGAGGTCGAAGACCTCGACCTCAGCCGGCTGCTTGACATACTGCTCCACGTTGTGCCTCCTTTCGGGCTTTCCAGGCCACCGAGCGCCGGGCCGCCTTGAAGATGCGGTAGGCATCGTAGGTCTGGCAGAAGTAGATGCTGTCGGTGTATTTGAGCTGCCCCCAAAAGGCGCAGAGGGTCCGGGCCCGCCACCAGGGCACATAGCCCAGGGCGTCCAGCTCACGGGCCGCCCTGAGGAACTGCCGGCGGATGCGGACAAAGTTTTTGCCGCGGATGACGGTGTAGGTCCGGCGGCTTTGAAGGGGGCCCTCTCGCGGCTTGTCTGGGTGCCAGGGGGCTTGCGCCCCCTCTGGCCTGCCCAGAGGGCAGGCCATTCACCCCGCTCACCCAGACAAACCGGGGGAGCCAGCACAGCCGGACCAAAGCCTAGACGTTGTACTAATGTTAGAATAACGCGCGGCCAGCCCGGCAAAACCCCAATCAGAAAGGTAGCAGCAGCACCACCCCGCGCGCACGCCGGAGGTACGCGGATACACCGCAAAGCCATCCTTGACCCCAGTGCCGCTGCCTGCCTCGGTGGAGACCTTGGCCGGCCAGAGGACGCCACGGTCGGCGGCGATGGCCGTATCCTCGATGTACCACCAGGCGTCCGGCGTCCCTGCCGGGAAGGTTAGGGTCAGGTCCTCCTGCTTTTCATAGTCGCCCGAGATGCTGCCGTTGGTGGTCACTTTGGTCTGATCGTGGCAGGTGTAGCAATCAAAAACAAAGTTGCCGTCCTCATCGGTGCCCCACTGCCACAGCTCATCCGCCAGGATCAGATAAGCGCCGGGCTGGAATTCCGTTTTCTGGATCAGGCCGGTGTCTTTGCCGTTGGTGGGGTTGTAGCGGCTGCCGTCGTTACCCTGCACCGTGTCGTTCCAGCCGCTCCAATAGGGCATATTGGAGATGTAAGTGGTGCCAGCGGTGGTATCAAAGGTATTGTCACCGTCCTCGACGTAGACTGCGCCGTAGCTCTGCTCCCCGACCTCCACCGTCTCGATCTTGGTCACCCGCTTGTTGCGGCGGATGGAGTACATGGACGCCTGCCCGCGGTCCTTGTTGTCGCCGCTGCCCGGCACGCCCACGATGACGTTGTACCCGATGCGGAAGTCGGCCGCCTGGGCCGTGGTCAGCAGGATGCGCTGGACGCCGCTCTCGCTGACGGCCGCCGCATACTGCAGGTTCTGCGAGCTGTGCCCCTCGATCGTGCCGCTGTTGCCCTTGACGCCGTACTTGAGCCAGATCATGGCCAGCTGCCATTTCAGCAGGTTTCCGCTCGCGCCCGCGTACTGACTGCCGCGCTTGCGCCACAACGCTACGTTGTCGTTGTGGCTGGAGTAGTTGACCGGGGGCAGGCCGGTGCGGCACCCGATGGTGCCGTCATCCTCCAGCCCCGCGCCGTATTTGGGGTTGGCCATGTACGGGTAGACGTGGTTCTGACGGTCGGTGCCCTGGGGCCAGGTCTCCCAGCCCTCGGCGGGGTCGCACTGCATCTTAAAGTAGCGGTAGCCGTCCTCGTTCCACTCGCGGGTGTAGGTGTTTTTCTGGAGCACCCAGACAAGGTGCTTCCCGTCGTCCGGGCCGCCGGCGCGGACCACGTCCAGGGGGTCGATAAACTCACAGGCGTAGATGGTGTGGGTGCCGTCGGCGTTTTTCTCGGCCGCGACCTCGCAGCACCAGAACTGCGCCAGGTGGGCGAAGTCGTCCCGCTTGGCCTCGGCCTCGGTGGAGGGCTCGCAGACAAGACCCACACTGTCGTCGGTCAGCTCGCCGGTGGGGCTCTGACTGGTCGCAAACAGCGGCAGCTTGACGCCGTGGATGCGGTCATCGTGGAGGACGTTGCCAAACCACCGGGCCAGCATACTGTTATAGCTGCTCTCGCCCTCCACCCACTGACCGTGCCACCAGTCCACAAAGAGCTGATCCAGCTCGGCCTTGGTGGTGCACTTGTTGGCGAAGATGTTATACAGGGCATCGATTTTGTTATTTAGCTTGTCATTTGAGCTGATGTCTCTCAACTCATATCCAGTGCCGTCCTCATTGACCGCGGGAACTTTGCCAGCATCGGATTGGGCGGGGGAGGGAACGCCAAGACCGGTATCGCCTTTTGGACCTTGCGGCCCAGTCGGGCCCTGTTCGCCTGTATCGCCTTTTTCGCCCTGGACACCCTGCGGGCCTTGTGGGCCAGTGTCACCAGTATCACCCTTTGGGCCCTGCGGTCCGGTCTCACCTGTGTCACCTTTCGGACCTTGCGGACCCTGTTCTCCTTGAGGGCCGACGGGGCCGGGGTCGCCTTTTTCCCCTTGAGGTCCCGGTTCACCCTGCGGGCCGGGTTCGCCCTGCGGACCGGCGGGCCCTTGTTCGCCGTCAAAATCGCCTGCGTCTGCGTCCTCGCGTACGCTATTTGCAGTATCCACGGCTTCTTGTACCATCTTGGCGAGCTGCTGGTATACGTCCGGCGTGGGGTCTTTGGGGGTCTCGCCCGACTTATACCCGGTCTTTTCCACCGACACCACGGCAATATTGGCTGTGTGCAGATCGCCGCAGAAGGCCGAGACCTCAACTTTGCCGGGCTGCTGCAGCACTTCCCACGGCACGGTGCACTCGTTGTTGTCATCCAGCAGCTGGGTGTAACCGCCGAAGATCGCGGTGATGGGCCGGGCCCAATCGTCCGTACGAAGGATGAAACGGGCCCGCACGTAGTTTTTGGACCCTGCAACGACTGTGTTTTTGTCAGATCGGGAAATCACCTGGTGATCCAGCAAAAAAGCAAGGGTGATCATGCCACATCTCCTTCATCCGTGGTAATACCCGAGGCGGGCGCAACCATCCGCTGCGCATCCTCGGCGATCTTGCGCCGCTGCATCTCGTCGAACTGGTCGGCGTCGCCGTTAAGAGTCAGCAGCTTTTTGGTGATGTACTCGTCATCGTAGTAAGGTGCACCCATAAGGATGGTTTCCGTCTCCTCTTTGGTGTTGACGATCTTGTTGCGGGTATAAGAAGGCCTGTCTTTGATACCGGCCAGCTTGAGGATCTCCAAAATAAACCCGGTGACGCAGCGCTCGAAGAGGTCGGTCTTGAGGTCCAGCGGCGTATAACTGGCCTTGATGGCGACAGCGGTCTGGTTGCCTGCGCTGACTGCGGCAGAGTCAAAACACTGGAAGTCGGTAAAGAGCTTGCGGGTCAGTGTATCGATGGTCACCGACGTGCCAGCAAAAGGCGCCTCGATGGTGTGAGGCTCGGCCTTTGTGCTGCCGTCCGAGCCATCCACATGGGCCACTTTGACGGTTTTCAACCGCTCAATGAACTTGGTGTCGTCCATATCGTCCATCCCACCGGCGTTGGTCAGGACCCAATAAATAAGGCTGCCCTCGTCCACGTTGTTGACCAGATTGGAGGTGCACAGGTCCAGAGCGTCGATGGTGTTGCGCTTGCCGGTCAGCTCGGACTTGCCGTCCTGGCCGTTTTTCAGCGGCACAACCGGGAATCCGGGGTAATTTTCCCCGGCCAAGATTTCCTCGCCGCTGATCTCCGACACCTGCACGATCTGCTTGTATGCGCGCTTTGCCTCTTTGACCTCCATGTCTTCGACCTTGCGCCGGATGTAATTGGTGTAACCGTTCATCTCGTACAGGGTGGCCCGCAGGGGCTTGCTTTCGTCCACCTGCCACCAGCGGACACCGGCTTTCAGCGCGCCGTCCTCCTCGTCGTACAGGGGCACAAACTCGGTCGCCTCAAACACTTGGATGTGGTCCAGATTGAAAAATCCATACCCGACGCCGCCCACCAGCGCCCAGGTTGCAGCGTCCATCAGACGCAGGTCAAAGTCCTCGCCCAGCTTGTCCTTGGTGCCGTCATCCGCGAAGGTGACGCCGTTGCCCAGCAGATAGCTCACTTCTTGGTTGACGTCAAAGCCGAAAAACTGGCTTGCGATCTTGTGATTGGCCGAGAACAGGTCCACATGGGGCTTCCCCATAAAGTCATACAGCAATTTTTCGTAGCGGTTGATGGTGGGGTTCTCGCCGCTGTAATACAGCTTGGCTTCGACCGCTTTCCGGTAGGCTTCGCTGCCCTTGTATTCATTGATGCAGGAGAGGACAAACTCCATCCTTGCTTTTTCGTCCTGCCCGACGTCGAGCAGGTCCTGATACGTCTTCAATTTCTCACCTCACATCCAGATGGGGGTGTATTGTTTGCGCACGCCCTGTCCGGGCACCTGCCAGACAGGTTCCGTAGCATAGCGGACGGCGTCAATGTGGTGGTTGTCACGGTCAGGATATCCGCTGACGAATTCGCCGTCTTTGGTGCGCTCGTACTCATACCCCAAAAACTCTTTGGCTGTGTCTGGACAGTCAGCCGGGTCAATAACAATACTGACCAGGCTTTGCATCCATTTCATGGAGTATTCGACGCTGCCGGGGCCTTTGCGTGCTCCCATGCAGCGCAGTCCGAATTTGTTGTAGTCGGCAACGCTTTTCGGCTCTGCGCTGTCGGCTGTGATCAGATTGTCACGCGTCAGCCCGTGCGCCAGCAGTAAGTCTGCGGTCTCGCGGTTGCCTTTTCGCACGGCGGTCAGCTCGTCAAAGATATACAACACCCGGCGCGCCGCATCATAGTGGCAGCGGTTAAACGCCCAGGGGTCCGGGAAATAGCCCCAGTCCACACCGCAGCGCACACGGTCAAATGCGGCGCGTTCTTCCGGCGTGATCGGGCGTATATCGAGGTTTTCAAACACATTTCCGCCCGTGCCTATGGCTTCTCCGAGATACTCGTGCCGGTAGGCGCGTTCGTTGGTTTGCCGCAAATATTCGGCTTCTGCCAAAAACTGTTCGCCGAGCCATTCAGGCGGGGCTTCCAGATAAGTGGAGCGGTGGCAAAGCCTGTCCGGCCTCTGTTCGAGACTGTCTTTGTTGGCCCAGTTGTCCCGGCTGATAGGCGGGTTGTAGCTCTCGAAATTCCAAAACGTTGAGCCGCCGCGCATGGTCGATTGCAGGATGGTGCGAATCTCAGCGCGTCCGGCAAACTGGTCTTTTTCTTCGAAATGCGTAATGGCGATATAGCCAAACGGCACTTTGATGGACTTGATTTTCATGGGATCATCGGCACCGCGGAACATGATCTTTTGCCCAGTGGGTTTATAGATCAATTCCAGCGGCTGGACTTTAGCGGACCAATATTCCGCCATGCCAAGTTCGCCGATCGCCCATAAATATTGCGCATAAACGCTGTCCCGAATCGTATTGGCGACTTTGCGCAGCACAAGGGCGTGTGCGTCCGGGTGCTGGATCAGCAGCAGCGGCACCAGCAGCGACACGCAGGACGATTTCAGCGAGCCGCGCCCGCCTGCGAGGTCATAGTGTGTATGCCCATGCCGGAAAACATCGTGCGCAAGCCCATAAAACGCCGGGCCCAGCACCGACGACAGCAGAATATCAGACATCGATAACCACCTTCACCGGCTCGTTCTGGCCTTCCTTCGGGCCGCCGTCAAACGCGCCCGTGTGCTTGCCCAGCAACTCAAGCGCCCGAATTTTGTTCGCGTACTTGAGCTCGCTGTCCGGGCCGTCGGATGCGTCCTTCTCGACGATCTCGCGCAGCTTTGCGATCACATAGTCCTGTGTGACCTCGGTGCGTTTTTCACGCTTTTTCATGGCCTTTTGTATGGCCTCTGAAATACAAGTTTTTACTAGCAGTTGTGGCCCTATTCTGCTAGCAGTTTTTGCACTATATCCAGCGCGTATGGCTGCCTGTGTGGCATTCAGGTCAACGAGATATTCCTGCACAAAACGCTCTTGCTTTGGTGTTAGGGCCACAGTCACCACCTCTCAAAACAAAAAATAAAAGCGCACAGGCGCAAAGCCTTCCGGGGCCTCCGACAGGTGCGGGCGCGAAGAGTACACCCGCAAGCTCCCGGTGATGGGGAGAAAGCGTGTAGAAAACCATCATGCGCTTTGTGGAACCGGTACGGGGTCCCGGCTAAATGGTGCGGCCGCCCGGAGTTGAACCGGGCCGGGGAGAAAAGGAGGTAAAAAACGATGCCTGCAATCCAAGACCCACGAACAGCAAAGGAACCCCGGACCCCAACGGCCGGCCGCATGAAAAACCGCCCAGGGGCTGCCGAGCCTTCGGGCGGTGCGCTCTTGAGCCGAGCAGGCTGCCGGGGAACTTACCCGCCTCCGGCCGCGGGGTGTATGGTGACAGCATTTCGCTGGACCGGCATAATTTCTATCCACACTGCCATGATCGGCAGTGACAAAAATCCCGCACATTCCTGCACGGGATTTGGCGTTGTTTCAAACGTCCATGATGCAATGATAGCATATGAAAAGAAAATGTAAAAGTAACTTTTGGCTACTTTTGGCTACTTTCGGCTACTTTTATTTTTCAAGATCATTGATCCCTTGTGTATGCAGACGTTTGACCCATGCAACGCTCTTGTTTTTCTGCTCTGCGATGCGTTCGAAGGTCTGGAAGCCGATGTAATGACGGTAAAGCACTTCACGTTCAAAGGGGGACGCCATTGTTTCCAAAGCCTGCTCAATTTCTGCCCGTATGGCGTTCTTGTCAACCTCTGCACTCTGGCAGCGTTGGCGTTCATCCTCTAACCTCTCCACGATTTCGGCAACAGGATTATTGACGCCGCCGCTGTGAGGAGTATCGCGAAACGCTTGCGTGCCGTTCTGCGGTGATTTTTCTAAATCCCAATATACATCCCACAAATACTTTACCTTGTTGACTGCGTACCGATACCGCTTGAGCCACTCAACTTTCTCGCTGTACGTCACTTCTTTTCCTCCTTTCGATCGCGTCCAGTCCTTGCTTGTGGATTTTTGACCACGTGTCGGTGAACCATGCTTCCCACCTGCTGCATATCTTGGTGGTGCAATATCTAAATTGCGCGCACTCAACAAACGGGCAGGAGAAGTCTTGCGGGATTTTTGTTACCTTGCTCATGGGTTGTCCTCCAATCTGGCTCGGCATTCGTCCGCCTTGCCGGTGATATACTCCGCATACTCGGCTATGTTCATGCCGCTTTCCTCGGCTCCGCAGTTCGAGCACCATACAACATATCCCGCATCGTCCCGCCTCCCACTTGGCCGCAGGCTCTCGGGGTCGATGGTAGGGATGTAGACTTTCTTCATGGTCAAAGCCCTCCCGCCAAATCGAATAAAGTAAACATCTTTCCGGCCTCGTCGGCCTCTTGCAGGTAGCCCACGCCGTCCCGGAAATAATCTGGGTTCAGCTCGATGCCCACGCCATAGCGCTGCATCTTGATGGCCATGTAAGGCACCGTCATCAGGCCGCCGAATGGGTCAAGGATCGTGTCGCCGGGGTTTGACCAGCGGTTGATGGCGCGCTCCACGATGTCGAGCTGCAGGGGGCAGATGTGCATCTCCCGTTTTTTCAGGCGCTGGCTGGTGTTGAGGGTGCGCATCCGGTTGATGTCGTCCCACACGCCGTCCGTCCAACTGCCCGGCGCGCAGACCATGAAGGTGGCCGGCAGGCGGCCTTCCTGGTCAAGCTCTTTGGCCAGGCGGACGTGGTCTTCATAGCTGTACACATGGTCGCGGCTGTATTGGCGGTATATAGCCTGCAGCTTGTCCACAGGCGCGGCCTCAACTTCCGCTTTGGTGACCAGGCGGTCGCCGCTCGAACGCCAATATGCGTGCGCGTCGATCTGCCACTGCGCGCGGGTGTAATCCTCTTTGCTCTTTTTGACCGGCACGTCAGCATAGGCCTTGGAGCGGTCTGTGGGCAGCTTGCGGAACAGCAGCAGGTACTCAGGACAGCCAACACCCATTTTGGAGCCGTCTTTGCACTGCTCAGTCCAGCCCAGACGGTAAGTCTGGTTGTTCTCCCGCACCACATCGGTGACGATGGTGACCATGCCGAAGAACACAAAGCCGTGCTGCATGAAGTGCCGGATGGTGTCTGCGTGGAACGGCTCGACGCTGGGCATTCCGAGGCCGGTCGCGTTGCCGAACAGGATGCGGTCCTTGACATGGATGGCCGCTACCCGACCCGGCCGCAGCACCCGCAGCAGGTTAGGCGTAAGGAAGTCCATCTGCTGGAAAAAGGCTTCGTCGTCCGGGTTGTGCCCGAAATCGTTGTAGCTGGGGCTGTATTCGTAGTGATTGCCAAACGGGATACTGGTCAGGATCATGTCCACACTGTTGTCAGGCCATGTTTTCAGCTCCTCTACACAGTCATTGTGGATGGCCCTGTATTGATTGCCTGTAACTTCCACTCTCTCCACTCCTATCGTGCGTTTCAAAGTTTCCAGTGCGGCCGTGCCCAGGCCGTATTGCCGGATCAGTTGCTCCATTGTCTCGGTCAGCGCGTCATACTGCCGCCACTTTTGCTTGAGCGCCCGTAGAATCTCGGCCTCGCTATCCATGTAGATGATGTCGATGATCACCGGCTGCGCCTGCAAAAAGCGGTAAATGCGGTGGATGGCCTGAATGAAGTCGTTGAACTCATAGTCGATGCCCAGGAAAATGGCCCGGTGGCAATACCGCTGGAAGTTGCATCCGCTGCCGGACAAGCTCTTTTTGGTGGCAAAGATACGAGTCCGGCCGTAGGCGAAGTCCTCTACCCGTTTTTCCCGTTCTTCCACCTCCATGGATCCGTAGATGTCAACGGCGTCCGGGATAGCCTGTTTGATGGCCAGGCGCTCGGCTTCAAGGTCGTGCCAGAGAACGAAGTGTGCGTCCGGGTCGCTGTCGATGATGCGTTTTGCCTCTGCGACCCGTGCAGCGATGCTCTCCCGCTTTTCACGCGCGGCGTCCCGCAGGCCAAAGGCGGCGTCCCGCGCCAGCTTGAGCTGGCCGTCCCGGTCACATCCGGCGTCGGCAAGGTCGGTATCCAGCCGATGGTAGCGGATGTCCAGCGGCGGCAGGCTGTATCCCTCGTCCGAAAAGCCCAGGTCGGACGGCTTTTGCAGGAACAGCCCCCACGACGCGCACCAGATCCAGAACTCCCGCTCCCGGCCGGGGTAGAGGGTCAGGTTGTTGGCTTTGGTGCTGTCCCGCTTGAAAAACCGCGTGAGGGCCTGACCGGTATCCATGATCTCAAGGAAACCTGCATAGTGGATCAGCTCTTTGTAGCGGTTGGGCGAGGGAGTGGCCGTATTGACCAGCTTATACCGGATGCCCTTGAACTTGTCCAGGAACACCTGGTAGGTCTTGCTGCCAAAGCTGCGCAGGGTAGCCGCCTCGTCCAGGCTGACGGCCGTGAAGGCGCGCGGGTCGATGTCGCCGTCCCGTACCCGCTCGTAGTTGGTCATGAGGATGGGCGCATCCGCTGCGTCTGCCTCGGCCTGTGTGCGGACATAGGCCGGCGGGGCAATGTGCAGCAGGTTTTCGGCATCATCCACAAACTCTCGCTTGACATTGAGTGGCAGGACGACCAGCGCTTTCCCGCCGGCGTGTTTTTGCACCAGCCTGCACCACTCCAGCTGCATAACGGTTTTGCCCAGGCCAAACCGGGCAAACAGCGCCCGGCGTCCGCCGCGCAGCGCCCACAGCACGCTGGCGCGCTGGTGAGGTTTGAGGACAGGGTTCAGTTCATCTTCCCCCACATCCAGGCCGGATAGCGGCGCGACGTCGATCTTGCCCTCCAGAAACTCTCTGTACGTCATCTCATATCTCCTCCAACGTCGTCCTCTGTCTCGACGATCTCAATCTCCACCCGGGGCCTCGCCTTATCCACCGCCCAGTCGTCGGAAAAGCCGATAATCTCCTTCCATCCGTCGTTTTGCAGCACCTTGCAGCGGACCAGCGCGTCCTGCACGAACTTGCGCCCGGCGGTGATGTTGTCCCGGTCCCGGCGGCGGTCCGGCTCGACCCACAGATACTGCAT
>ERZ1090881.908-NODE-915-length-13215-cov-7.171809_pt1 | contig 13215 bp, 4 predicted proteins | sample MGYA00478470_ERZ1090881 | MGnify/ENA primary metagenome ERZ1090881 (study PRJEB33644, sample SAMEA5815736) | chicken gut metagenome | biome: Chicken; feature: Gastrointestinal Tract; material: Caecum | place: Ireland | collected 2019-01-01 | study: A study of the...
GTCGAACCATTTTGGAATTGTTCTGTATAAAGACAAGGTTTTTGGGCTGATTGTAATAAAAATCCACCAGTGAAGCTGGTGGTTTTTATTATGTAAATTTTAATGCATAAAGCGAGAATTAAGTGTCAATTATCCCAAAGTAGTTGCATCAAAATATTATTTTCCCTGTTTTTGTAAAATGCAACAAAATTTTATTTTCTTATGAAATGATGCACCTTTGTAGATTTGTAAATATATAAATAACATTATGACAAATTACGATAGATTGGCTGCAATAAATTACGCACAAAAATGGGCACTTGGACATAATCCTGAATTTTATCATTTTTCAGGCATTGGCGGTGATTGTTCCAACTTTGTATCACAATGTTTGCTTGCTGGCGGTGGCAAAATGAACTATGATAAAATTTGGGGTTGGTACTATATTGATCTAAATCATCGCTCACCCAGTTGGACATCGGTTGAGCAATTAAAAAGGTTTCTAATTTCTAATAATAAGCCCGGCCCTTTCGGCGAAATGAGAGCAATAAATCATCTTGAAATTGGCGACATTATTCAGTTAAGGCAAAACCCTGAAAGATTCAATCACAGTGTTATTATCACCAAAATTGATGCGAACGAAATATATGTATGTACACATTCTGATGACGCTTTAAATCGCCCGCTGTCAAGCTATGTATATCTTGAAATAGCAGGAATCCATATCGTAGGTGTCAACGAATAAAAGTTCGCTTGATAAACAAAACTTATTACAAAATTGCAACATTTAGGAAAAATGTGTAATCGGTGCCTCTTATGGCAAAGGTAATAACGCAGTTCTCATCAGCAATAACAATAAATGTGCCTAGTTGATTTTGAATTATCCCCGAGGATATTGTATAGTCGAGTTCGCTCACAGCTATTGCTTGACCAAGCTTATCATAAACATCAACTTTAAAAGCCGCGGGCGAAGATTTGCTTACATAAATGGTATTATTTTGAAAACTTCCGCCCTGGACGTTTGCGACCTGATAACTGTAATCGGGCGCTGAAACAGTTACTGTAAAATTTTCTTTTGCGGTAGCATCATCAAGAACAGCTGTCAATGTAACTTTCACAATGCCGCTTTTTATGGCGGTTATGCTTGTTTTATCGATTTGTATAATATTTTGTTTGTCAATTTCAATGTCTATTTTAGCGTCTGGATTAGAAATGGTATAATAGTCTTCAACTGATTGGCCAACATTCAAGGTTATGTCATTTGCTGTGATTCTGAGCAATGTTATATTAGCACTTGAATTGTCAGAATTTTTGATTACTAAAAATACGATAAGCAACACAATGCTGACAATCAGTAGGCATAAGCTTGCAATGATTGTCAAAGTCCTTTTGTTTGTCGTCTTGTCAGATTTTTCCATGTTGTCGAAATACTCCGGGAGCATTATATCATAAATTGTCGAATAAAACAAGTAAAAAAATATTGAAAGACATATAATGTCGAAAAATAATAGAAAAGCTCTCTTTGATGCGCAGACTTCAAAATCGATTTGAAGTTTTGCATCTATTGAGAGCTTTTTTATTTTTTGTATTTGTTTGGATTTATTTATTCAGCAAGGTCTATATCGAAATTAAAATCCGAATCGGTGTCTGAACCTGTTGGTGGTGTTGAGTCATTGAAAGAATTGTCATTGACAACAACTGGCATAACTGATCGATACTTTTTGATGCCTGTACCAGCTGGAATCAGTTTTCCGATGATAACATTTTCTTTTAGACCGATAAGATTGTCAACTTTGCCTTTTACTGATGCGTCAGTAAGTGTACGTGATGTTTCCTGGAATGATGCAGCAGACAGGAAGGATTCGGTTGAAAGTGATGCCTTTGTGATACCAAGCAAAATTCTCTTCACGGTAGCAGGTACACCGCCCTCTTGAAGAATCTTTTCATTTTCTTCGTCGCATCGGTATACGTCAACAATTTCACCTGGCAGAAGAGATGTGTCGCCTGCCGATTCAACTTTGACTTTTTTGAGCATCTGTCTGATGATGATTTCAATGTGTTTATCATTAACTTTAACGTCTTGACCGCGATATGTTGAAACTACCTGGTTGAGCAGATATTCTTGAAGGCCTTTGACGCCTTTCATGCGGAGTAAGTCTGACGGATTGATCGCACCTGCTGTAAGCTGAGTGCCTGGTTCTACTGTTTCGCCATTTTTAGCAAGCAGAACAACAGGCTTTTTCGCCTCATATTCAACTTCGCCATCACGAGATGCAACTGTGAAGTAGTAATATTTAGCATCTTGTTTGATTGTAAGCTTGCCGGCAACTTCTGAAAGCAGTGCTTCACCTTTTGGCTTGCGTGCTTCAAAAATTTCTTCTACACGCGGCAAACCTTGTGTAATATCAAGCGCAGAAGCAACACCACCTGAGTGGAATGTACGCATTGTAAGCTGTGTACCAGGTTCACCAATCGATTGAGCAGCCACGATACCGACAGCTTCGCCAACTGTAACCATATCTTTATTTGAAAGGTCACGTCCATAGCATTTTGCACATACGCCATGCTTGCATCGGCAGGTAAAGAGCGATCTTATCTGAACCTTTTTAATGCCAGCTTTCATGATTGCGTCAGCTTGTTCGCTTGTAATCATTGTATTGCCTTTGACAATCAGCTCACCTGTTTCAGGATTTGTGATGTCTTCAACGGCAACACGGCCATATATTCTTTCTGCGATTGTTTCCTGTACCACACCGTCAACGACAAGGTCAGTAACGTAAACGCCTTTGACTTGTTCGCCAAGGTCTGCAAAGCAGTCTTCGGTTGTAACCACTACATCTTGTGATATGTCTACCAGACGACGTGTAAGATATCCGGAATCGGCTGTTTTCAAGGCTGTATCGGTAAGACCTTTACGAGCACCACGAGCGGTAAGGAAATACTCGATTGGTGTCAAGCCTTTGACGAAAGATGATTTTACAGGAACGTCAATTTTTTCACCCGATGCAGTAGTCTTGATACCTGACATACCACAAAGAGCGTTGAGCTGGTCTTTTGAACCACGAGCACCTGAAATGCACATTACCTTGAAAGGATTGTGTTCATCCATGCCTTCAAAGAGCGCTTTTTCAATCTTGGCTTTGGTTTCTCCCCAAAGGTCGATGTTGTTGCGAAGTTTTTCGTCAAGTGTGATAAGTCCACGCTTGAACAATTTTTCATTTTCCAAAACTTTTTGGTCTGTTTCTTGAATGATCGCTGCTTTATCTTTTGGTTCTGCAATATCAAATGCATTTACAGTCAAAGCACCAAGTGTTGAGTATTTGTAACCTGTTTCTTTGATTTTGTCTACAAGTTTTGCACAGGCAGTAGTACCATATTTATCATATGTTGCAGCCAGGATTTTACCGAGGTCTTTCTTGACAATATTTTTATTAAATTCAAGTTCACAAATATTTTCTGGTTTGCTTCTGTCAACAAAGCCAAGGTCTTGTGGTATTTGCTGATTGAACAGCAAGCGGCCAACTGTGGTTTCAACAATTTTTGAGTACTTTTTGCCGTCGATTTCTTTTTCAAGGCGGACTTTGATAAGTGCTTGTATGTGCAAGTTCTGTGTCTGATATGCAATAACCGCTTCGTCAAGTGAAGCATAGATATTGCCTTCACCGAGCACACCTGGTTTTACCATTGTCATGTATGCACAGCCAAGAACGATATCTTGTGACGGTGTAACAATAGGTTCACCATCTGAAAGTTTCAGAATGTTGTTTGATGCAAGCATCAAGGTACGAGCTTCTGTACGAGCATCGATTGAAAGTGGTACGTGAACTGACATCTGGTCACCGTCGAAGTCGGCGTTGAATGCAGCGCAGCATGCAGGGTGAAGTTTGATTGCCCTGCCCTCAACGAGCACTGGTTCGAAAGCTTGAACAGAAAGTCTGTGAAGTGTTGGAGCACGGTTGAGGAATACTGGGTGGTCTTTGATGACCTCTGCAAGTATATCCCAAACAACAGGCTTTTCTTTTTCAATCATGCGTTTTGCGGCCTTGATATTGTGTGATTTGTTAAGGTCAACAAGTCGGTTCATAATGAATGGTTTGAAAAGTTCAAGTGCCATCTCTTTTGGCAGACCGCATTGATACATTTTAAGCTCAGGGCCTACGACAATAACAGAACGTCCTGAGTAGTCAACACGCTTACCAAGAAGGTTGAGTCTGAATCGGCCTTGTTTTCCGCCCAACATTGCTGTAAGTGATTTCAAGTCGCGTTGCTTTGAGCTTTGTACAGCTTTGCCGCGCTTACCGTTATCGATAAGGTTGTCGACTGCTTCTTGAAGCATACGTTTTTCATTGCGCACGATTACGTCAGGAGCGCCAAGCTCCATGAGTTTTTTCAGACGATTGTTTCTGTTGATAACGCGTCTGTAAAGATCGTTTAGGTCACTTGTAGCGTAGCGGCCACCATCAAGAGGAACCATAGGACGCAAATCTGGTGGAAGTACTGGAATTACGTCGAGCACCATCCAAGTTGGATTGTTGCCGCTTGCAATGAAAGATTCAACGACATCAAGCTTTTTCATTGCTTTGATTTTGCGCTGGCCTTTGAGTGATGTGAGTGACTCTTTGAGCATGCGAGATTCTTTTTGGAGGTCAACTTCGCCGAGCAAACGCTTGATTGCCTCTGCACCCATACCGACTTCAAAGCCATCAGCACCATATTTTTCGACTGCGTCTGCATACTCTTTGTCAGTAAGTACTTGCTTGTAGGCAAGGTCGGTCTTCTTTGGATCGAGAACGACATAGCAAACATAATAAACGACCTGTTCAAGCACCTTTGGTGTCATTTCAAGCAATGTACCAATTTTTGAAGGAACATTCCTGAAAAACCATATGTGAGTACAAGGAGATGCAAGTTCGATATGTCCCATTCTTTCACGGCGAACCTTGGCGCGTGTAACTTCAACACCGCATTTGTCGCAGACTACACCCTTGTAGCGAACGCGCTTATATCGCCCGCATTGGCACTCCCAGTCCTTGCGAGGTCCGAAAATCTTTTCGCAGAAAAGACCATCGCGTTCTGGTTTCTGAGTACGATAGTTGATGGTTTCAGGCTTGGTGACCTCACCATGCGACCATTCACGAATCTTTTCTGGTGATGCAATGCCTATTTTAATAGAATCAAAATTGTTAAGTTCAAACATATCAAAATCCCCTTTAATTGTTTGTGCAGTTTTATCTTTTTTGCCAGATTGGCAGTAAATTAATTAATTATTCGTCGAAATCGCCAAAGTCATCAAAGATATCGAGATTATCGAGCGAATCGTTTTTGGTAGACTCTTCAAAGACTTCTTGGAAATCTTTATCCGCATTGTCTTCGGCTTCGTTGAGATTTGAAACATGCTCTTCGAAATCGAAAATGCCCTCTTCAAGATCTTTTTCAGTGTCTTGTGCAAGCGTATTTGGCATGTCTTGTTCGTCTTGGCTGAGTTCGCTGAGAGAAATTTCTTTATTACCCTCTGTGAGAATCTTGACGTCAAGTCCGAGAGCTTGAAGCTCTTTTACCAATACCTTGAATGATTCTGGAATGCCTGGTTCTGCGATAGGCAGTCCTTTGATGATTGACTCATATGTTTTCAAGCGGCCATTGAGGTCGTCTGATTTTACAGTAAGCATTTCTTGAAGAATATGGCTTGCGCCGTATGCTTCCAGCGCCCAAACTTCCATTTCACCAAATCTTTGTCCGCCAAAGAGTGATTTACCGCCAAGAGGCTGCTGAGTAATGAGTGCGTATGGTCCGATTGAACGAGCGTGAATCTTTGAATCAACCATATGTTCAAGTTTAAGCATATATTTTACGCCGACAGTGCTGAGGTTATTGAATGGCTCACCTGTGCGGCCGTCGTAAAGTTGTACTTTTCCGTCTGGTCTGAAATTGTTGTCAACAAGCAGCTGTTTGATGTCTTCTGTGGTTGCGCCATCAAATGCAGGAGTTGCAACTTTCCAGCCAAGTGTGTTTGCAACCAAGCCAAGGTGAACTTCCATAACCTGACCAATATTCATACGAGATGGAATTCCAAGTGGGCTGAGCACAATATCAAGTGGCTGTCCGTTTGCCATAAATGGCATATCTGCCTCAGGCAATACGATTGAAACAACACCTTTGTTACCATGGCGACCCGCCATTTTATCTCCGACTGAAAGCTTGCGCTTTTGAGCAACTGTGACTTTGACCATCATGGTTACGCCTGGTTCAAGGTCGTCTTTGTTTTTCTTTGAGAAGACCTGAACGTCGACAACAACGCCGCCTTTACCATGCTGAACGCGAAGTGAAGTATCGCGAACATCACGAGCCTTGTCACCAAAGATAGCACGAAGCAGCCTTTCTTCTGGTGTAAGGTCTGTTTCGCCTTTTGGTGTAACTTTGCCGACAAGGATATCATTTGGATGAACTTCGGCACCTATGCGAACGATACCGTTTTCATCGAGGTCTTTAAGTGCGTCCTCGCCAAGGTTTGGAATGTCACGTGTAATGACTTCGTCGCCAAGTTTTGTTGTACGGCACTTGATTTCTTGGTCATAAAGAGTGATAGATGTGTAGACGTCATCTTTAACAAGTCGCTCATTTATCAGAATAGCGTCCTCAAAGTTCTGTCCTTCCCAGTTCATGTAGCCAATAAGTACATTTTTACCTACGGCAAGTTCGCCATTATCAGTTGAGTAGCCGTCTGTTATGACTTCGCCTTCCTCTACGCGGTCGCCCTTCTTAACGCATGGTCTTTGATTAAAGCATACGTCGTCATTGGCTTTGGCAAACTTGGTAAGCGTATATATGTCAATATCGCCCTTATCAGTCAGCACGCGAATTTCATCGGCTGAAACATAGTTTACAGTTCCCGCGCGTTTTGCAAGAATTACGCAGCCACTATCGTGAGCGGCAATGGCTTCCATACCAGTACCGACAACAGGAGATTCTGGTCTGAGTACTGGAACAGCCTGACGCTGCATGTTTGCGCCCATAAGTGCACGGTTGGCTTCGTCGCCATTAACGAAAGGAATAAGGCTTGTAGCCACAGAAATCATTTGGCGTGGAGATACGTCCATGTAGTCAACCTTGCTTGCTGGAACTTCCTCATTGACTGAGCCGTGACGGCACATTACACGCTTATTGATGAAGTGCCCCTCCTCGTCAAGAGGTTCGATGGCCTGTGCAATGTAGCTTTCATTTTCTACATCAGCCATTTTGTAGACAACATCTTTGGTTACAACGCCCTTTTCTTTGTCTACTACGCGATATGGTGTTTCAAGGAAACCATAGTCATTGATTTTAACATAAGTTGCAAGAGTATTGATAAGACCGATTGATTGACCTTCTGGTGTTTCCACAGGGCAAATACGGCCATAGTGTGTGTAGTGAATATCGCGGATTTCTGGGTCTGCGCGCTCTTTTTTAATACCGCCAGGGCCGATAGCTGAGATACGACGCTTTTGAGTGATTCCTGAAAGAGGATTCTTTTGATCCATGATCTGCGACAACTGTGATTGTGAGAAGAAGTCACGAAGAGCTTTGTTGACAGCTTTTGGATTCATTACTTGTGACGGAGTTACTTCTTCAAACTCACGGCCTTGGAGAGTCTCTTTAATGTTTGTTGAAAGTTTTGTTACACCGCTGCGGAAAGCGTTGCAGGTAAGCTCGCCAACCGTTGCAACACGTTTGTTTGAAAGGTGTTCAATCTTGTCTATTCCAGCGATGCCTTCAAGTACATCAAGATAGCATGAGATAGTTGCAAGAATATCGTCCATTGTCAAAGTTGTAATGACAAGGTCTTTTGCACTGTTCTTGATTGCTTCAAGACGTTTTTCTTTTGTCTTGTTTTCTTCAAGAATTTGTTTAAGCACAGGAAAATATACATCTTCAAAAATGCCAAGTTCTTCTTGATTGCAAGGGAAGTATTTTGAAAGTGTTACACGTCCATTGCCACGCATAAGGTGCTTTTTGCCATTTATCTGAACCCAGACCTCATTGACGCCTGCGTTTTGCACGCGCTCAGCTGATTCGCGAGTAAACTCTTCACCAGCGCGAACAAGCAGCTCGCCATCAACAATGATGTCTTCGGCGTTTATTAAGCCTGGCAAACGAGTTTTTAAGCCAAGTTTTTTGTTGAACTTGTATCGGCCAACACGTGAAAGATTGTAATATGCATCAGTGAAGAATGACACATTCAAAAAAGAACGAGTGCTTTCAACAGATGGAACATCTGATGGACGAGTCTTGCGAGAAAATTCAAGCAAAGCCTCCTCTTGCGTTGTTTGAGGCTCTTTCTCGATTACATTCTTAATATAGTGGTTGTTGCCAAAGCAGCGCAGGATCTCATCATTGGTGAAACCAAAACATTTAAGGAATACGCCAAGACTGATTTTGTTCTTGCGTTCAAGAACGATTTTAAGGTTTTCATTTGCACCCTGCTCGATTTCAATCCAAGTACCGTGTACTGGAATAACCTGAGCACGCAGTGTTGCATTGTTGTCCTTTTCGCGAGCAAGATAAACGCTTGGGGCACGTACAATCTGGTTGATAACTACGCGCTCGATACCATTATAGATGAAAGAGCCCTGCTCTGTCATCATTGGCACGTCACCCATGAAGACCTCTTGTTCGACAGCCTGTCCGGTTTCCTCTACGACAAAGCGCGCCTTCACCTTCAATGGTGAGGAGTATGTTGCGCCGCGACGTTTGCACTCTTTGATATCATATTTTGGTTCTGCAAAAGGCAATATTTCAGTAATGTACATTTTTGCCTTGCCTGAGTAGTCTGTGAGTGGGAAAAACTCATCAAGAACCCTTTTAATGCCTTTGGTCAAGAAATCTTTGTATGACTTTTGTTGAATTTCAAGAAGTGCTGGGACTTGAATAAGCTCGTCACAATGACCAAAAGTATACCTTTCTGTTTTACCTTGCTTAACTTTTCTAACGTTTACAGACATTTGCATCTCCTTATACTGTTGTACTTGGCTGAAAATTCATATGAATTTCGCATTTGTGAAAAGAGCCAAAAAAAGGACCTTATAGCACAAAAATGCTATAAAAGTCCCTTTTTTATTAAATTAGTTACATTTAAAAATCTTATTCACAACCAATATCTATGATATTATAGCGCATTAGATAAAGGAATGTCAATAGATTTTTAACATTTTTTTTGTTTTTTAATCATTTTGTTGTGATTTTTGGCAACTATCTTTGCGTCCAAGCCAGATTATTTTCAAAAGCAAGGTTGCTGTAAGATGTTTTCGAGCACGACCAAACTTCTGTCAAATCACCTTTATTGAAAACAACAGCACCTGAACTTGTAACGAAATTGCCATCATCGTTCAAGGTCAATGTAACGCCAGTAACAATGTTTTCTATTGCAACCGTTGTTGTACCATTGACTTTGGTAAATTTTGACCGATAGTAATTGCCATCGCTGCCACGATACACTGTTTGTCTGAGTAGGCCTTTCATGCCATCATCGTTTGCGCTTCCGTCATCGTTTGTCAAGATTAAAGTTCGCCGAACGGTATAATCACCTTCTGGTAAAGTGTCTTGTGAGTTTGATCCACTGATATAACTGCTGTAATTGTCTTCTAGTTCTCGATACTCCCATGTTGCACCGTTTGAATCAATATACTCAGTTTTTATGTATGAAGTTGACGGTAATTCAAGATACTTCGCGTCGTCCACATTGACAGGAGCGCCTGATTCAGCTATTTGTATTGCCTTAGTAAATTCATATTGCCCGCTGCTGATATTAAACGCGAACGATGTATCATTGTCTTGCACATATGTATCGTTGATATGATTATAGTATATATCCTCATACTGTGTTGAATATTGATCAATAAAGTATTTTGAGCCAAAGATATTATAGAAGATATTTTGGTTTTGTCCAGCAGCACTTTCCTGACCTGAAATTTCTTCGATATAGCTTTGAGAAGACTTGCCATAGTTGTTGATTTTCAGTGAAATTTGAACATCTTTGACCTTGGTCGCGAAGGATATGCCATAATTCCTGCTTGTTGTATAAATGTCGAGCTCCTCTGTTGCCCCATCAATATCACCTGATTCATTATGGCCGAAGTAATATACATTATCATAACCAGCTGAATCATCAATCGAATAGCTGAACCATGCTGCGGTGGATTCAATTTCAGAGAAGTCAACTGCTGTGCCCAAGCCGCGCAAGTCAACTACGGTTGCTGTAACCGTTGAAGTTGTATAGCAATATGCAAGGTTTGGTGTGCGCATAGCGTTTCCAATAAGCCCGCCCACGCTTGCCTGAGATGTTACACCAGATGTTGCTGTGTCAAGCACTAGATTTGAAGTTGAGTAACTGTTGTACATTGACAGTGATGAATTGTTGTCATTAGTAATATTACCTACAATACCGCCAAGGTAAGGATTGCTCTTTTGGCCGCTTAAGGTAAGCAGAGGTGATTTTACTGCAACTTCCTTGATTGTAAGCGCGTTTTCTACTTGACCAACTGCACCACCAACGACAGATGCGCCCGTAATGTTTGATGTAACCATACTGCTTGTGATTGTTGAAGAGTAATTGCCTGCGCCTGACACTCGACCAACAATACCGCCTACATACGATATCACTGTATTTGAGTTGCTGACTGCTGTTGCTGTAAAGGCTTGTTCAACAACTGCGTTTGAAATGCTTCCGCCAGCAAGCAAGCCTGAAATTCCTCCAACTGCTGTTGCAGCACGTGGAACAACCTCAAAGGTTGTTTCATTTGACAGGTTGTTTGACACATGTGCATAGTTCAGGCTGCCCTGAATTTCGCCAGCAATGAATCCACCATAGTGATATGCTCGAATTGCACTGTCGAGAGCGACATCTGTGAATACGTGAGACGCTCTGCCGCCTCTGCCAATACCCCCGAACACAAATCCAGCGCGGCTGCCCATGATTGTTGAAACATTCTGTACAGTCGCCTCGGTGATGACTCCATTGCCGAGATAGCCTGCAATGCTGCCTGCGTATGAATAATGTGACAGGTTGCCCGAGCTTTCACTGTAAATAGCGCCTTCGGTGGAAGTATACGAAGATGACACATTGATATTGCTTGAAATGTTTTTCATTTCAAATGATGTTACCGCGCGGCCGACTACACCACCAACAAAGTTCAGGCCAGACACTACCCTAAGGCTGGTTCCTCCTGCGCTGTCAACATTGCCATCTACTGTGACGTCATAAATATAGCCATAACGTAGAGTACCTGCGAGTGTGCCTACACTGTTTGTGTTGCTGAAAGCAACTTGTCTTGGAGCAATGGTAAGGTTTTTCACAGTGCCTGTACGGACTGATGAATAGCCAATTTGAGCAAATAATCCTGCGCTTTGCATGCTGCTCATCGAAACTAAACTGATTTGGGAAATCTGCATCCCGTTGCCTTCTAGCACGCCTGCAAATGTAGTTTGATAAAGCGATGACAGTCCCTCATAGCTTCCATAATCAATATCACTGACAATCCTGTAATTTGTGGTATTCAAATTTGCAGCTGATGTTTGTTGTGAAATTTCACTTTCCATGGTTGATGCATCTGAGATAAGGCGAGGATTGTGAAGAGTTCCTCTGTTTGGCGCTGACGAATCATCAACATAGAAGTACTGCACGTCGCCTGTATTTTCATTGAGTTCGGAGTAACTGAAATTTCGTACTGAAAGCACGTCTATATTCGCGGAAGTCAGCTCCAATCTGTTGAGGCCGAAAACCATGGTTGAAGTACGATATACTGTATTTATTTGAGTTTTATTTTCTTCGCCTTCATTGCTTGGTATTTCAATCTTTTCTGATGTCGGAGTGTACTTTACAAAAGTTGAGCTGGTGTTGCCAGTCGAGAAGAACCAAACTGCATTTGCGTTCATGTTCTTTTGATATGAATATTCAAGGAAGTATTCATCGAGGTTTGCGAAACCACCGGCATTCAAACGAGTAACACCTTCAAATGAGATTGGAATAACCGATGTGTTGATATTGCCCTCGCCCACAATGAAACCATCATCATTCACTTCGCCCGAGCTATCTACACCATCTGTTTGAATATTATAGAAATAGTAGCAGTTTTTAAAAGTGCCCTGTTCGTCATTTAGCACATCATATCTTGCAAATGCTGCTGAGGCTGTCACATTGTTGCGCAACGTAGACAGCGAGAATGAGTTTTTGATTAAGTTGCCATTTGTGTAAACAAATCCAGCCATGTCAGAAGTTGTTTGAGAAAGGTCAATATCAGTGTAGCAATCGCTGATGTTGCCATTATTTTCATAGACAAATCCTGCTGCCGCAATTGTTGAAATTATTGCACTGTTTTTATCTTTGCTGTAAATTGATGTATTTGATTGTTCGCCAGATACAAATGATGTGATAATTTGCCCTGTTTCGAGATTTCGTACAACCAATCCTGCTGCGTGCTGATCATAGCGTGAATTGTTGATTATCTTGCCGCCCTTGAATGAGCATGCCGCTATTTTGTTGGAATTCTGCGCCGCAATACCAGACATATTGTATGGAGATTTAAAATTCGCCGAAACTTGACAGTTTGTAATATAGCCTGAGTTGTTCGCCGTAATGCCGCCGATGTAACTTGATGACCTGAGCGCATTGTCTGCGCGAACGGTAATGTAATACTCGGTATCAACAATCTTATCAGTATATACTTTACAGTTGGTAATGATGCCGCTGTTTTCTGCTGCAATTGCTCCAAAATAGAATGCATCGGCTGATGTGATAAACTTAACAGTTCTCAATCCGTACAAGCCATAATCATCATTTTGGTCAACATTGATATCAGACCCGTCGTTTGCTGCCGTAAAGCTTACATTGAGATTTTTTACTATGCTGCCCTCATTCAAAGTAGTGAACAATCCCAAACTCGACTGTGAACCCATATCATATGCGCCTGCAAAATAAATTGTATGTCCATTTCCATCAAAGGTTTTAAACCTGGCCGTTTGAGGGGTGAAAGCCTCAATACCATTTGCTTCGTCAGCTTTATTTGGCAAAACAATGTCGTTCAGCAGTATGTAATATCCATCTTGCTGCATGTCTATAAAGTCTTCGTAATCATAAATCGGAATTGGGCTTTCTTCGCTTGAAGAGGTGTAGACATTCATCACAAACGATGTTGAAACAATATTGCTGCCTTTTTCAATATCATCAATACTTTGTTGATAAACATAATTCGGATAAGTACCACC
>ERZ1090881.909-NODE-916-length-13209-cov-5.432188_pt1 | contig 13209 bp, 10 predicted proteins | sample MGYA00478470_ERZ1090881 | MGnify/ENA primary metagenome ERZ1090881 (study PRJEB33644, sample SAMEA5815736) | chicken gut metagenome | biome: Chicken; feature: Gastrointestinal Tract; material: Caecum | place: Ireland | collected 2019-01-01 | study: A study of the...
CGTAAGATCGTCGGCAGCGTCAGATGTGTATAAGAGACAGCATATATGCTTCTGTCTGCAGTATGGGCAGCTTTGCGGCTTCCCATGAAACACTATAATCAATTCTGCTTCTGTCCGTCAGATTAACAGAGAATTTTTTATATTTCATATCTTCTTTAAAATCAAAAGGCGTTTCTAAAGAAATAATAATTCCTGCAATTCTATAATTTTTTTCCATGGTTCCCCCGAAGCTTAAATCGCCGGGTCAAAAGACCCGGCGTTAATTCGTTATGAACTGAATACTCTAAAGTCATCATCACCTGAATTATAACAGTATCCCATAAAATCCTCTACATCATCTACAGCATTATCTCCGCAGGAATCAGTATTTATATATGCCAGAATCGTCTCTCCATATTTCCAGGCGCAGTTATAAGGATCACTGAAACCGGGCTCTCCAAATATTGTTCCACTGTTAATACCGGCTCCGCAATTTCCTGCGATATGTGCTGAAAGCGAATAATCCTCAATATATATGCTGGGTTTACTGTATACTTTTTTCATTCTCTATCCCCTCCTAACGCCAGTTGCTAAACAGACTTTTTAATCCGGAAATAATACTTTGGATCAAATCGGCAACGGAATTCGCCTGCGCAATATCAGGGTTATTATCCGGCTCCGGATTACTGATATCTACATCAATATCAACGGTTTCTTCCGTTTCATCCGGTTCTTCTGTCAATGTATTATCATATGCATTAAGAGCCATTACGGAAAACTCCTGGGTATACGCCAGAGTATTTTCATCAACCACAAAGTTCAAAGCCTGTACTTCTGCCGTGTCTCCCTGCATATTTGTAGTACGGATTTTCGTTATAGATACCAGATTCTCGCCGCTGTTCTGTATCACCACATGTCCGCTTGAAGTTGGAGTAATAGTAAAATACATATCCGTTGCAGAAGTGATTTCTATAGTTCGTGTCGTTGTACCGTTTGTCACAGTTATTTTAGAAGCCTGGCCCTCAGGAGCCTTCACTCCCAGATAAACCTGCTGCGTATCGTCATACCCCTCAATCGTAAATGCAATTGCATTGCCGCTGTCAAGATATACCTCATTTTTCGGTCCGTCTTTTTCATAGTCGGCAATATTTGCGGTTCCTTCTGTCATATTATCAAGATATACAATACCATTTGCCCTGCCGCTGTCTGTCAGATCTTCTGCCTTAAGCAAAATATCTCTTACTTCCGTAACCACCGGACCAGCTTCGCCTGCAAGCTGATAAGCGCTTTCTGCTTCTTCTGCATCCTCAGAAGAAGGATCTACCGGATTATAAATCCGGATTGCATCCAGATAATATTTTGCTGTATCCGTTGTCGCTGACATTACCTGTATCTTTACCTTATATGTGCCATATTCTTCTACATCAAAACAGATAGTCGGTATCTGATACAAGTCTTCGCCTTCTACATCATATTTATTGTCTACAATTACTGACTGGACCGCTTTCCATGACGTAGCTCCGCTTTCGTCAGTTGTCTGTCTGTAGATCCATGCAGCAACAATTGGAGACTCTGTATCTGTCTTTGTATAAATGTCTACACCAGTACCATTAAAAGTAAATGTAGCAGTAGCACCCTGATCCATGGCAGTAGCACTGCCATCACTAAACCCATTCTGGGAGGCATATGCAGCATCCTGGCCATATACCCGGTTTTCATCACTCTGATATTCTCCTGCCTCGTTTCCATCAGCTACCCCGGTGGTACACGTCCCCGAATATTCAATTACTGCATTTCCTCCATTGCTTACTGCAAAATCATCTTCATAGTATACATTCGTAGCTGGTATAACAGATACTGTCGCTGTATTCGTGCCATCTTCTGCAGCTTCATCCCCGACTACATAATCCAGATGATCGATGCTGTCGAGAAATTCTGTTGGAGTATACACGATCTTATCATTTTCTACAGACGCAGTACCGTTTTCCAGATTAATCTCATTAATATATGAAGATTCGTCTGTCTCTTTAATACCGCCTACACTTCGGTCGTTTCCAAAAAGCGTATCATTAGCAAGGACGTCTATCTGAACCGGTTTTCCATAATCCAGAACAACCAGATCATCATTTGCCTGGGCGCCTACTGTATTTGTACAATTAAATGTATATGTGGTCAGCACTGATGTCTGGGAAGCACTGTCTTCCATCTGTGAAATGGTTAATTCCGGACTGTTTTCCGTATCCGATGTTCCCTGCTGTACGCCATTAACAGAGGCTGTCCACGATTTTTCTGAATTCTGTGCATTTACTTCTGTCACATAAAATTCCGCATCACTGCCTGTATAAATATCCTGATCCATATAGAATCTTGCGGTTTGTCCGAATTTCAAAGAAAACTCGCCGTTACTGTCTGTTCTATAAGCACTGACATACTGACCGTTTGACTCATACAGATAATACACTCTGTTTGCAAACGGGGTCCATTGATCTGTTCCCTCTTCTTTGCTGTATGCCTGGAATGTAAAGTTCTGGTTATTGAGGGCATCCAATTCTGACTGATCGGATGTTTCATTCCCCATGATTTTTGCGACTTCTACGCAATTCTTCTGGGGAAGGTTAAAGCTGATCTTACAGTTGGAAGCGCCTTTGCCACGCTCAAGGTAAAACACCTGCAGAGTGTGAGGTGTACTGCTGCTTCGCCATTCGTCAGCTGTGGTGCCAAGCAGCTCCCATAAATCCTGTGTAGCTTCTTCAACGGTCTCGCCATTTGATACGTTCTGGTAATAAACCTGGGAAGTCCCTTCTGCAAAATTAATGCTTCCTGAGACTTTATCATGAATTCCGCCTAGATCCAGCACCAGTCTGCCGTCAACAAACACCCATACGTCGTCATCACCGGAAAACTCAAAGCTGATCGGGTCTTCTGATGTATCACCGTCAATGTAGCCGTTTTCTGTCATAAAAAATTCGGTAGAAAATGTCATTCCAAAATGGTAGGTCGGATCTGTATCACCTGCACCGTCAAACGGGAAAAAGCCGGTTCCGTCTGACACCACTTCCCTGGTGTTACCGTTCCAGACAGAAACATCATGATCATATGTCATCGTTTTCTGGTTTTCATTCACAACAAGCGTTGCGCCACTCTGTGCATTTCCGTCTTCAAAATATACGTCATAGTCATCGCTGTCAAATGTGTAGTATCCATCCTCATATTTAAATGGAAGCTGAACATTTGTATATACAGACTTTCCGCTTACAGCCGTACCTGTCTCCAGAATACCGACAGTGTCGTAGTTGTTGTTAAACTGCAGGTTTCCGTTTTCATCCAGGGTATCGGCTACAATTCCTGTAAATGGCCCTGCTCCCCATCCGGTCCATTTGTTAATTGATCCGTCTTCTGCTTCTCCTGTGTTAAACTGGATTCCGCTGCTGTTTGCAGCATTGATCAACTCGGTGTTGTAGTTAAACAGGTTGACGGAGAACGGGTAGTATTCGTATACAGTAGAGTCTGTGTCGACGGTGTAGAGGGTGTTGCTATTATATCTACCAATTCCCCAGCGACTATTGAGCCCATAAGTTTGAAATCCTAAATATTGCCGTTGTCCGTATACAGAAGGATAGAACCCATTGCTAGAATTAAAATTCCATGATGTAGCTTGGTTACTATTGGTTGTTGTACTAACACTATTGCTATATCTAAGATACCTTCCCGTGGATTCATTATAAATGGTGTATCCATTTCCATACTGCGTCACCGTCCATTTCATCGCATCCGTGACCGTTGTCTCTCCATCTGTATAAGCAGTTCCTGACAAATTGCCGCTACTGCTGACTGTCAGTGCATACCCGTTAGATACAATCACATATTCATCTCCTGAAGTAATAGAAGTGACTTGGGCTGCCTGCGTTGTCTGGCTGTCGGTGAAAATGAACGTCAATGCCATAACAAACAGGACTAAAAAAGAAACAATTGATTTTTTTCTTTTCATTTTACTTTTCTGATGCTTATATTTTGCATCATTCTCTCCTTTCTTTATATTTTGTGTATAGACCATTATGTATCTGTCCACACTATAGATAAATAAATTTCGATTTGCTCTCACTCATCTTCCCTCCATATTCTTCTCCCAAGATGCCAAAAAGCCTTGCCCCAGGCCGTTTCCGGCCAGGGACAAGGCTTTTCCCTGTTTCTTTATTCACTTAGCAAATGGAAATTTATCTGACTTCCTACTTTTAAATTTTTCTATACAATCACCTCTAAACTGCATTTTTCTTGTAACTGTTTTCGGAGTTCATTTCATTTATCATCGCAATTACTGAATCTGATACTCTGAATCTAATATGCTCTTTGGAATTTGTTTTTTGCAGCTGATTTTTAGATCTGTTTTCTTGGCTTATATATTCCATTAACCTATTCAGATGCTTGTTGAATTCTGCTATATCTCTTTTCTTTGCCACGCCCCATTCCATCAACTCATCATATATATGACTTAATGCATTTGCATCATCCAGTCTTCCCATCTGCATCCCCAGCAATGGTGTATCGTTCAGCTTTGAAAACGGCACCAGCAAGAGGGGAATGCATTTCTTTTTCATTGCCCAGGCCGCGCCTGCTTCACTTATGCAAAACTTGCTGTTCAGATATTCTTCTGTGATCAGCATGATCACCACCTGACTCTCTGCCATACCTTTCCGTATACCTTCTACAAAGGGTTCCCCCATTTTTAATGTACCGGCCAGCGCTGTGCAAAAGATATTTTCTCTTGTCACTCCCATCGCCAACAAAAGAAATTCAATAAATTTTTCGGCCAGTTCTCTGTTCTTGGTACTGTAGCTAATAAAAATTTTACCCATATCATTTCCTCCCGGTTTATATTATCATTACATTTTCTTGAAACAAAAAATGCCGGAACCGTCTACATAGTATCATGTAGTAACAGTACCGGCATTGCGTTCTCATCTTTAGCGGAACTAAGCTCGTATCTATCATGCTATTGTTGCATCATTATCCATCAGATTTTTTAACTCTTTAAACATCCTGATTTTTTCTTTCGGAGTTAAGGCCATATAGATCTGGCGGATCTCCTCCACAAGAGTAATTCTTCTCATCTCACCTTTATGACAGGTCTCAAGGAATATCTTCTTATCGGTTTTAACCACATCAAATATCCGTTTGCCCTTCGTATTACGGATTTGATATCTCTCCTCTGTCAATCGCATCACCTCCTGCTAATGCACCATTTCTGGAAGCGTAAAGTCTTCATTGTTTCTCGCATTGCCAATAATTTCTTTCACGTTTTCAATCTCACCCTTTGTCATCACCTCACCCATAACTATGTAAGAAATAACCATTCCGGCGGCTCTGACAGATTCTTTACCTGTGATCATCTTCTTCTGTGCACTTCCGATAACCAGAAGATTGAACCACAAAGAGTTCTCAAAGGACCAATCAATTTTATTTAATCTTTTCACTGTTTCTTTCCATGAAACACCTTTACTTGATGCCAAATATGCTACATGGGCCAAAGCCATCTGTGTAACTGGTTTCATAAGCAGATTCTCTTCCCTGAGTGCGGATACCGGTTTATCTGCTTTAGTAAGAGCTAAATATTCTTGATAAACTTCAATCCCTTCCAGCAGTGTTCTCCAAAATTCTGTATTTACTTCAAAGGCATGGTCAACTGCTTCTTCTGGTGGAATGATATTTTTAGAATATTTCTCATCTTTCAGTAAAATTTCTGCTATTGTATAGAGAGCACTGATCGTTGTCAACTGCTTACTTCGTTTAGAAAGTGTGTTACTGGACCAGTTGACTAAATCATTGTTTCCTATAGCAGAAAGTATTTCCCCTTCTGCGAAGAGCCGTCTTGCCGTAATGGCAAAGATGTCATCATCACTGGTAATAATATTGTCTCCCCGGCTTGTCTGTCTGGCATATTTATTAACTTTATTGAAGATTTTGCGGATTTTTAAATTATCTCTGTGCTCTACAAAAATCACGCTGATTTCTTCTGAAGCCAATTCCGGATGAGGTGTTAAAGCTTCCATCTGCGGTGACATTTTCTTATTTTTCAAAAGCCCTGCAGGTATCGCTATATTTCCCAGAATACTAAGCTTAATTGCCAGTAGCCTGTGCTGTCCGTCTAATGCAATCAGTCTCTCCTTCCCCGGCAATGTTAAAAATCCTACATCCTTTAAAGGAATCTGATATGCTGCAGGAAGTCCTTTTACAATATTAGTAATGGGTTCATATATCATGTCCTCATATCCGGAAAAAATATCTACAATAATGCAGCCGAAAAAACGATCTTCATCCCCTGTAAAGTATGGGACAATTTCATTCACAACCCGGTTAAGATCTGGTTGTCTCTGTATTTTCTCATCAGCAGTCATGCCTTCCCATTCCGGCATTTCAGCTGCAAGTCCCACGGTATCAATCAGCTCTCCTGCAGGCATTTTTCCTAGATAGTACTCTGTGCTACCTAGTTTTCCTCTCTGCACACATATTGTTTGCATAATTTCCTCCATGTTTTTCTTAACATGTATGATACCTTATTTCTCATGTACTGTCAACAAAAATATACAATGTTTTTCAAAAACATTTATTTTGTTCTTTAACATTTTTAAATAGAATAAATACTCACCAATATCTATCTTTTACATAAAAAAACACGGCCATTAAATCAACCGTGTTTTAAAAACTATATTGTTTTCCAAAAACATCTTCTATTTTCCCAAAACATCCGTTAGAGCATGGACTATGCTCTCGGCTTCCTCTTCTGTGTTTTCTTTTCCAAAAGAGATCCGGATAGTTCCTTCTGCATAGTCTTCCGGTACATCTATAGCTTTTATAACATGAGATATCTGGGTATTCATACCATCACATGCTGATCCGGTAGATACACATATCCCTTTTAAATCCAACCGCTGCAGGAGCATTTCTCCTTCTGCCTCTGCAAATGACAGACTGATATTTCCAGGTATTCTGTTATTGCTTCCGTTTCTTTTAAAGTCTATCCCTTTCTCTTTTAATCCTTCTACAACAATATTTTCCAATTTTTTTAGATGATCCATGTTTTCGGCCATGGTGTAGCAGTTTTTTTCCAAAGCGCATGCCATGGCGGCAATAGCAGCAACGTTTTCCGTGCCTGCTCTAAAGCCTTTTTCCTGGTCGCCGCCTTCCAGATAAGGTTCTATATTTGTTCCCTTTCTGATATATAAAAAGCCGATTCCTTTCGGCCCATTGAACTTATGGGCGGAAGCAGAAAGCATATCCACATCTAACTCCCGGACATTTACCGGAATATGTCCGGCTGCCTGTACGGCATCTGTATGGAAAAGAATTCCTCTTTTATGGGCAATCTGTGCTAGTTTTTTAACCGGCTGAATACTTCCGATTTCATTATTAGCCAGCATCACAGATATCAATCTGGTTTCAGAGGTGATCAACTTTTCTAAGTCTTCTTTCCGCACAACCCCTTCATCTGAAACCGGGAGATATTTTACAGAATGGCCTATTCTCTCCATACGTCTGCAAGAATTTAAAACCGCATGATGTTCGATCACAGAAGTAACGATTTCTCCGCTATCTCCTGCACCACATTTAATCGCCCAGTTGTCACTTTCTGTACCTCCAGAGGTAAAATATATCTCTTGAGGCTCTGCGCCAATACAGCAGGCAATTTTTTCCCTTGCTTCTTCCAGCGCCTTTTTGGCATTATAGGAGAACGTATATGGTTGTGATGGATTGCCAAATGATTCTGTTAAAAACCGGCACATAATGTTGAATGCATCTTTATCCAATTTTGTAGTAGCTGCATTATCTGCATATATCACGTTTTATTCTTCCTTCCAGATAAAATCTCGAATTTTCTTATCAATCCATTCTACAAGCTCATTCCTATGATCGCTGATAAACCTTGCCCAGTCTGCATTCACTTCAATATAACCCTCTTCATCCGTGTCAGAATATATGGAGTAAATACACTCTTTTTCACTGCGTGACAGTCGCTCAATCATTCTGTTCTTTTCTCTTCCTGTAATTCCTTTAAGCTCCCGAGGCCATAAGCAGGACAACAATCTGTAGGGAACATAATCACATAGAGAATACACAAGGTGTTTCAGCTTCTTATTATCTGTATTAAGAAGGGCTTCAAACACTTCCGATGTCCTGGATGATTCCATCAAATCTTCTGTTTCTATAGCGAGAACTGCTATATCAAAAAGTCTGTCCAGAGGACGGATACGCCCTCCTTTTCTGCGCACATCAGAAAATGAGTAGGCGCACATCCAGCATGCCATCTCATAAAAACCCAACGATTCTCTTTGGACAGATACATTTATTAAAAGGGCTTTAAGGAAATATAACTTATAACTATTCATCAGGTTTTTATTTGAAATCATTTCATTTAGTAAGGTTTCATATTCCATTTTTATTATTTTCTCACTCGTATATCCGGCATTTGGGGCCTGTACTCCATATCAGTAATGGAAAGCTGAGTCCGTATAATTTTTCGCTTTTCATAAGCCGGCTTAAAACAATATGTTTCAAATTCTTCTTTTGTAATGTCGTTTACTGATTTAACATGAGGGAAAAGTATTTTCAAATACCCGGTGGCCAGACGAATAATCGCCGTGGTATCCCTGGTATCTGCATTCTTTGGAATATCCAGCATATCGGTTACAACAGCCGCATACCTGGATATTTTTCGCTGCATAGACAGCACCTCAGAAAAATACTCCACATTCAAAGAATAGCCTTCCAGTTTCAAATCCTCGGTAATTCTTGGAAGATACCATCCTTCTATCATCCCATGGAAGCGGTCCAAAAGAGCTGTATCATGGAAAACTTCCGGTAATTCCTGAAAATACCGTTTATTCACAGGTCTGCGGTTACTGTCCAGCTCTATATTTCCAAGCAGAATCAGTCCCGCCGTAGAGGTTTGTTTGGCTTTTCCCATAGTAAAAGAACCATTTTCCAAGTATCCCTTCAGTGCTCCCTGAAGTTCTTCCTGATTGCCAAATACAATCGTTTTAATCTCATCCATAGATACAAACTCATAGTTAGGTATAATTCCCGGCTTGTTAGAGGACATATCATAAAAAAGTTTTGCTCTGGTTACTTTACCTCCGCTGATCATCCAGCCATATTTAGACAAATTGTTAAAAATATATGACTTTCCGGTTCCCTTAGGGGCCAGCTCAATAAGATTTAAATTAGGCTCGCAGAACACCAGCAGTCTGGATATAAACAGCAGCTTCTGCGTGTAGGACTTAAATTGGGCAGAATCTGGATTGTACTCCATACATCTGATAATAAAATCAATCCATTCCGTAATAGAGAAGCGTTTTCGTGCTTCGCCATAGTAATCCATATCCGGAGAATAAGGTTTAAAAGGTTTAAATTTTACCAATTCTGCATAACCCTTATCCCGGTTCTCCGGCGGTACATAATCAAGGGTAACGATCCCCCAGTTTTCGCCTTCTTTCATACCTCCTTTCCTGTCTCTCATTACATATTCACTTACACGGCCTTCATTGCTTTTAATACCGATATCCGGGATTGCAAATTTAAAAATTCCTGTCTTAAGATCTGATTCCACGACTACTCTCGCAAGGATTTGAATGGTTTCGCCTTTCATCAGTCTGCTTTTTATATCACTGTCTTTTGTAGGAATATGCCGGTCCAGGAATGCATATAACGCTTCTTTGTCTACATTTTCCTGCTCATCCGAATACCTTTTGATCAGCCAGTCTTTTATAAAGGAAGGTATATTTACACCGGCAAACATATTGTAACGTGTGGGTGTTTTGTATAAAGACTCTTCCGGAAAAATATCCCGAATCTTATTATCCAGCTCAGTCATCAAATAAATCATCTCCCATTTTGGTCGGTGGAATAGTCCTGAATGTAAAGCTCTGCTGGCCAATCTGGACTTCAATATCCTGTTCAATTCCTCGTTTCAATTCCCCGATCCACACTTTGTTCTCATTGTCATATGTCATCTTTGTGTCTGTACCATCCTTTGCTCTCAGCAATACATCTATATTTCTTGGCCTCGGATAGATCTTTATCTTAATGTATTTTTCCAGACCTGATACATGCAAGTCAACCTCTCGCACTCTATAGGAAACTGCAATTGCATTTCCTTTATGAGCGATAATAACAGGGACCAGTACTTCTTCCGGTGTAGCTCCGCCATGAGCCCCATATTTTGAATTTTTATACAGAGACTGCTGATTCAATGCTATTATCCATTCTTTTCCAAATTCATCATCATATCTCATATAATCAGGAGAGGGGTCTACGTGCTCTCCATTTTTATTCCACCAGCACCTTCCATCATGTTCTGAACCGGTAAAGTCATATTTCTTCTCTTTTTTCCGGATCTTATGACCTACAGTTACACCATGATCTGCAATAAGCGCAAAATCTTCCTCACCTTCGACCTCCATAATCTCCTGCAAAAGCTTTGATATCTTCGTTAATGCCTTTTCTGTGCTGATTGCCGGATAATAATATTCCCCATGAACTATCTCTTTATCATATGCAGATTCCCATTGAAACTGAGTCGAGTAAAATTCCTGGGCTTCTGATGTAGTGGAAGGGAGATGGGCTTTTCCATAACTTGCCAGAACAGCCGAATACCCTGCCTTATGGAGCAGTCCTAAAAGGTATCCGCAAAATTCGGCTCCTACACCATCCAGAACATAAACCTTTCCGGAAAAATTTTGTTTCTTCAGAATAACTTCCGGAAACTCCAAAGAACTATCCAAATACCACCTATAGAAAGTACTTTCATCCCTGTTCCAATTCATCAGCGCTTTATTATAAGCCTTGCCATCCTGCTGTCCCAGACGGCAGCTGCGATAAATTTTAAAGTATTCTTCAATTTCTTCTCCCTGTTCCTCCGGCATAAAATCTTCCACAGGACCATCGATATATCTCCACAAATCCGGATAAACGCCTTTGAGCCATTCAGCTTTCATTAGCTTCTGCCTATACAGCCAGATAATAAGCCGACGCTCATAATTGCTGAAACAAGTCAGATAGGGAAGTATCTCTTGTTCTATTCCCATTTGCAGAACGGCACTATTATCCGAGAGCTCCTTTATATCTCTGGTAAATTCAATTTTATCCACAGTAATCGTTGATTTTCTTTTAATAATATCACATAACAGTCGGTTGTAATAGTTCACCATTTCTTCCGAAAAAGAGATATCCCCTTCCGCATCCCATATGCTTTGAATAATTGTCTTTCTTTCCAGGCTCAGGGAAACCTGACGGATTTCAAATATAAGCTCATAGACTTTTTGAACAAAACTTTTAGCTGTCAGTTCTTCTATATCGCTCATAGCTTTATAGAGATAGCGCTCTTCCGGCATATAGAGCAGAATATAATTTTGAATCAGCCATCTGCCGAAAATATCTCTTGATTTCCAAAGAACATATACATTCGTCTCATCTATACTTCGAACATTAAGCTCGGACATAATAATTTCTCTGCAGGATCTGCCGGAAGATCTTCTTACCAGTTTCAAAAATCTCCCAAAAAATTCCTCCTGATATTTCTGGCAGGGATGCAGATTTCCAATATTATACATATATCTGAGCATATCCTGATAAGTATTAATCTGCTTGATATTATACACATTATCAGGGCTGGCTGAATTATAAAAATAAGCCAGGGTTCTGGACAGACAGATAATTGGCCTTCTGGGATTAATATCCATATTTCTCCACATCCCGAACCATTCTTCGGCACTAGATACTATATTGCTATACTCTTCTGTTTCCAGCTCATGATTAACGAAATACATTCGCGGGAGATCTTCTATATCATTATCATTTAAAAAAGGATTGTAATTCTCATATCTTCTATGCATGGCGGCTACTGTCTTCTTCATCTGTCCAAACAATGCAAAGCATGGAAAATAAATTCTCCTTTTCTGATTTTCAGCAGGATTTTCAATTTCCAGAAGGCTGATTATCAGCATTTCAAATTCCTTCTGGGACAAAAATCTGGCATATTCAGAAAAGCCCACAACCAGAAAGCTTTTCTCCGGATCCAGGCATTCAATACTTTTTCGCAGATTGTCTGCAGTAATCCAGCCGTCTTCGTGAGGAAGTAATTTTTTAACATCAAAGAGCTCTATATTCCGGAACTGGCAGAGGATCTGCATTAATATATCCGCAGTTTCGTTTTCATAAGTCATACTGAAAAATCGCACCGGATATCTGTCGTAAGAACCTTCCCGTTCTAAATCTTCTTTCATCAAGTCAACCAAATCTCTGCTTTCCATAAAACTTCCTCCCATTACCTATAGAAGTTCATCAATATCCTGTAGAATATCTGCATATTTATCTGCTAAAACAACCAGCAGATTATATAATTTTTCACTTTCAGACTGATTTTCTTCCAGCTTATTTTTTACTCTGGCTCTTAATTCATTTACATGACTGTCACTGATAGGTCCTGATCTTTCCTCTTCCTGCCGAACTGCCGGCATTGGACTATGTTCATGATTGTCGCTGCTTCTTTTCTTAAGCGTTTCTGCCTGCCTGTCCCTTTCGATTTTCCAGCGAAGGATTTTCTCATGAACTTCATCTTCTTCCCAGAAAGCCAGATCTCCGGACATCTGCCCCTCCAGATATGTTTTTGCACTTTCAAGAGAATCCGAATCTTCATTAATATCTTTCAGTTCCTTTAAAAGATACGTATCAAGACACTGACTGTCTTGAACACTGGCTACCGCCGCTGACAGTTCAATGTCATATGCTTTCACATCCTCTAACAATTCTACAATAAAACTCTGCTGGATATTTTCATCTGTGCTTTTGGAAAAGCGGAACATTTTGTCGATAAAACTTTTATACTCTTTGGAATGTTCGCCTACATACTTCAGAGCCCAGAGCGGTGCTTTGCTCTGCTTTTTAAATCTGTCTCTGATCGCCCATTTTGTACCTAAAAGACCTTCTTTATCTGCAATACCGAATATCATATTCAGTCGTTCTGTAAGGGCCCGTTCCTCCTCTGTGCTCATTCTGACATGAAGTTTATCATTAAATTTATCTCGCTCCCAGTAATTAAAAATACCAACTACAATATCTTTCAGAACAGTCTGATCCACTCTCTGCCCATTTCCGGATATGTACAACTTATCAATGTATGGCCGTAAAGCAATTGCAAAAGACCCCATGAATAACCTGTTTGAGTAATATCCATACTCC
>ERZ1090881.910-NODE-917-length-13208-cov-12.830989_pt1 | contig 13208 bp, 10 predicted proteins | sample MGYA00478470_ERZ1090881 | MGnify/ENA primary metagenome ERZ1090881 (study PRJEB33644, sample SAMEA5815736) | chicken gut metagenome | biome: Chicken; feature: Gastrointestinal Tract; material: Caecum | place: Ireland | collected 2019-01-01 | study: A study of the...
TCTTTCCCGCTTGCAGCCCCTGCAAAGGCCCCGCAAGCACGGCGCCTTTTACTGCATTCCCCACAAGATCGGTATCCAGCCTCAGATCGCTCCCGTCAGGCGCTTCGAACCGCTCCTCGGTGATGCGCGTTAAGCCGAGCTTTTCGCTCGTCACGACCTCTCCCTTCCCGCAAAACATCTCTTCGGGCAACTCGGTCTCCAGATACACGCCGTCCCGGCCCCGCACGATCCTCACCTCGGCACGCGTCTTACAGACGCAGCTGTCCTTCTCCGCCTCAAAGGGAAGCGCCCCGTTGAGGTAGACGTTCCCGCAGATATAGGCGGGCTGTCTGACGCGCTCGAACTGTTCGAGATCGCCGTAGCCGAGCGCTTTCACCCGTTCGATATACTCATCGAGCGAGGTCGGGGAGCCGTCATATTCGTTCGTTCCGTAAAATTTCCCTTCCTCCTTTCCGCCGACAAACACGTTCTGCATCCAGCGGTCGTCCCCGCCGTACACGGGCACGGTGCCCGCGGGCAGAGTCGAATGCGGGAAATGATAGGGCGTGGAGCGGTTGAGCACGGGATAATGATTGAAAAGCCCGCACACGAGATTATGCGCATAGGCGCCGCCCTGCGAAGCGTTGTCGAAGGCGTATGCCGACGCAAAGATATTGTTGTCGACAAGGTACGGCCCGTGCGAAACTTCGACAAACAGATCGCGGTCGTTGTGCTCAAAGATGTTGGCATGCACGCGCAGCCCCTGCGCCTGCCAGTCGAACCACATCCCCAGCGTACAGTCATGCACATAGTTGTTATGGACGAAGGTGTCGATCGCCGCGTGCAGCTTGATCCCGCCCAGCTCATGCCCGTAAAATTCGTGCTTTGTCCCGATGCGGAAGATCTCGTTGCCGCAGATCTCACAAAACGCCGAGCCCATATGCCCCACGACGCCGTTCTGACCGCAGTCATAGATCACATTGTTCCGAACGATGTGCGAGCCCACTTTCTCCTTGCTCCAGCCGATCGCAAGCGCCTTGAACACCGCCTCCATCTGATACTGATAGCCGGGCTTTCTGCCCCACTTCGTAAAGTCGTTGTCGCCCGTCGTCTCCTCCTTCCCGCGCCTCCCCCCGCTGCCCTTGGAGGCGTGGATCACCTTGTCTTCGATGATCCATCCCTTGCTCCAATTGGGGCCGATGATGCCCCACTGCTTTGCGGTGGGCGGAGCCCACGGGGTCGCCGCCTGCGCCATCTCAAACCCCTTTACGGTGATGTAGTCGATGCCCGTCCGTTCGGGGAAGAAGCACGCCCTGCGCACGTTGAATTCGACGAGCGCATCGTTGGGGTCTGCGCCCCGGAAGTTTGCATAGAGCGTCGTAGTGCGTTCCCCGACCTCGGCATACCACCGAAAAAGCGATGCTTCGGGATCGGACAGTTTCTCCTCCCGCCAGCCCCACGTCTCATAGACGCTTTTTTCCCACTTTTCGGGATGAAAGACCTTCTCCAAAGAGGGCGCTTCAAACAGCGCCTTGCCGTTCAGATACACTTCGGCGGTATGGACTTTCTGCTCTCTTGGGGCGACCAGCCAATCGCCGTCGATCTCCGTGCAGAACGGGTCGTACTCCCCGAAGATAGATCGGTCGATCTCCGTCTTCCACACGTCCCCTTCGACGCGCTCCCAATGCTCCGCCCGTTCGGAACCCTTGATCATGGCTTTCTCCCCCTCTGCCGCCAGATAGGTGATGCGAAGGTCTGCGCTCAGGCCGCCCCTTCTCGGCTTGACCCACTCCCTGTACACGCCCTCGTGAACGATGACGGTATCCCCCGCCGCGGCGATATCTGCCGCCCGCTGGATGGTAAGAAAGGGGCGCTCCTGCGTTCCGGGGTTTCTATCGCACCCCGTCTTTGCAACATGATAGATATGAGACATTGTATTCTCCTTATTCCCGATGCTTATCGGGGAGCGCCCGCCTTTCCCGCAGACGCTCCTCATTTCATCAGGAAAACAAGAGCAGCCGATCGGGCTGCTCGTTTTTTTACTTCACCCAGAAGACGCGGCCCTCATTGCGGGGCTTGGGTGCGGGCGGCTCGCCCTCGATATAGCCGAGTGCGACGTGCCCGATGCCGATATACTCTCCCTCGATGCCGAGCGAAGACAAAAGCTCCTTCCCGAAAGGGCGTTCGAGCTCTTCCTTGGCGCGGTGGATCCAGCACGAACCCAGCCCCATCGCCCACGCGGCGTTGAGAAGGTTGTCCATCACGCAGCTGCCGTCATACACGGCGTTGGGGCAAACTTTCGCGGCGACCAGAAGGATGACGGGCGCGCCGTAGAAGGGATCGGAATCTCTCCCCATGACGGCGGCATTCTCTTTTGCGATCTTATCGCGCATCTCCTTGTTCGTCACGGCAATGATGATGGGATCCTGCAATCCCATCCCCGTGGGCGCATAGAGGCCCGCCTCGATGATCTTTTCAATGATCTCCTCGGGCACGGGGTCGCTCTTGTACGAGCGGATGCTCCTGCGCGTCAGTAACACATTCATCGCGTCTTTCATCATGTTCCTCCCTTTGGGCGCCCCTTTCAAAACCGCGCCCGTTTTTCTCCATTATAACAGAAACGCCCCGCGGTTTCAACCCTCGGGGCAAATTTTTTAGGAAAGCTTTTGCAGTTTTGCAACAAAGAACCCTTCAAAGAGGCCGTCGGGCCTTACACACAACGTCCCTTCGGCGGAGGGCAGCAGCGGCACCCCCTCGGGCGGAGCGAGCGGCACGAGCCGCGCCCCCTTCAAGGAAGAGATCGCCTCTTCGTTCTCTTCGCGAAGGACCGAGCAGGTGGAATAGACGAGCGTGCCGCCCGGTTTTAAGAGTTCGAACGCCTTTTTGAGAAGCGCCCGCTGCAATAAAACGCACTTTGCAAGCAGTTTTTCGCTCCAACGGACGGGGTTAGAAGGCGAAAGCGTTCCGCTGCCCGAACAGGGCGCGTCTAAAAGTACTTTATCAAAGCGGAAATACGAGCTCAAATTCCGCGCGTCCTCATTCAGGAGCGTCACGCGCCCCGCGCCCTGTTTTTCCACGTTGTATTTAAGCCGTTCGAAACGGAATTTGTCGCGTTCGCAGGCGGTGATGAGCGCGCCGCCTCCCGAAAGCGCGGAAAGCTGCGTCGTCTTGCCGCCGGGAGCCGCCGTCATGTCGAGGACGCTCTCCCCCGCCTTGGGCTCCACAAAGAGCGGCGGGAGCATGGAAGAAAGGCTCTGCAGATAGAGGCCGCCCTCCTCATAGAGCGACGTTTTCTGCACATCGCGCTCCGAAGCGCCCTCCAAAATGAAGGCGTCCTCATAAAACGCAGCGCGGCGAAGCGTCATCCCCGCAAACTCCCGAAGAACGCGCCCCTCGTCCGCTTTCAGGCGGTTGACGCGGAAGGTGACGGGCCGCTCCCTTTCAAACGCCGCCAAAATTTTGTCGGCGTCCTTCCCGTACTCAAATTCCAGTTTTGCCCGCAAAGCTTCGGGAATGCCCCGATCGCGATATACTATGTCTGACATATTACTATGTTAATCGGCAAAAAATGCCTCATATTACGCAAAAGAGCGGCATTTCTCCGCACATTTCGGGAAAAGCCGCCCATATCTTAGCTTAGCGGATCTGCCGCTCCATGCGCTTGATGGCGGCGTTGGAGCCGAACACCACGACGGAATCACCGGGGAGGAATCTGTCCTCGCCCGTAGGCGTGATGCGCTGCTCCCCTCTGCAGATGAGCAAAACGTTGAGATGATAGCGGTTTCTCAGGTCCATCTCCATGAGCTTTTTGGAGGGCTCCTTACCGCTGTAGACGAGCGTTGCGACACTCGATTCCTCCGTCACGCGGAAGAACTGCGTGATGCCGTGATTGAGAAGCCGCCCGCAGAGGTTGTTGACGGCGAGCTCTCTCGCATCGAACACCTCGTCCGCGCCGAGGCGCAGAAGGACGCGCTTTGCGCTCTCCTCTTCCGCACGCACGATGACGCGCCCCACGCCAAGCTCTTTCAGAAGCACCAGAATGAGGATGCTCGCCTCGAAGTTCTTTCCGATCGCCACGATGACGCAGTCAACGTCGTCGAGCTCGAGCTTCTTTAAGGTCTCCTCCTTGGTGCAGTCGCAGCAATAGGCGAGCGGGATCTGTTCCGCGATACGGTTGACGCGCTCCTCGTCCAAATCGACGGCGACGACATTCGCCCCCTGGGCGCCCAGCTCCAGGCAAAGCTTACTCCCGAACGAGCCGAGCCCGATGACAGCAAAATCTCTTTTCATATATTCCTCCCCGCTTGTCGCGGCTATTTTTTGCGGCGGTAACGACGCCGACCTTTATCCTACGATGACTTCCGCATCCACATAGCGGATAGATTCGTCCTCGCTGCGGTTCCAATTGCGGCGCAGGACCATCAGAACGGTCATGCAGCCCAGCCTTCCGAAGAACATGGCAAAGATGAGAAGCGCCTTGCTCCCCGTCTCCAGGCCCGTCGTGATGCCCGCCGAGCTTCCCACGTTCGCAAACGCGGAGACCGTCTCCAATACGATATGCGAAGTCGGGGTCTGAGGTTCGAACGCGGCGACGCCCGTCGAGACCGCATACACGCAGATGAGCGTCATCACCGTGATGAGCATGGCGCGGGATACGGTGCGCGCGGGGATCTTGCGCTGGAAGACGACGGGCTGCTTCCCGCGCATGAACGAGACGATGGCAACGACGATGACGACAAGCGTCGTACACTTGATGCCGCCGCCCGTCGAGGCAGGCCCTGCGCCCACGAACATCAGAAAGTCGTAGAACATGAGCGAGGAATTCTTCCACGTCGAAAGATCGCAGCAGGAGAACCCGCAGGTACGCGCCATCGCGCTCATGAACATGGCGTCGCCGAAGGAGACGCCGCCCCACTCGGAAAGATAGATCCCGAGCCCGCCGCCGAAGAGCAGGATGGGCGTGATGGTCAGCACGATCTTACTGTGCGTGCTCAGATGCTTCGGGCTCTTGCGCAGCGTGACGACCTCGTTGATGACGATGTACCCGAGCCCGCCGAGGACGGTCAGAAGCGCCGTACTGAATAAAAGCAGCGGGTTCTTATCCCCCGCATACATCTGCATGCTCGTGGAGCCGAACAGATCGAACCCCGCGTTATTGAAGGCGGAGATCGCCTGAAAGAGCGAGACAAAGAACAGCCTTCCGCCCGAATAGTCGGCGCGGAGGGCGATCATGTTGAGGATGACGCCGAACACCTCGATGACGAGGGTGATAAGGAGAGCGCGCCCCAAAAAGGTGCGGACGTTGAGGCGGCTTTCGCCGAGCGTTTCGCCCATCAGAAATTTTTCCGAAAGGCCGAGCTTGACGCCGAACAGCGTCAAGACCGCCGTCATGACGGTGACGAACCCCAGCCCGCCGATCTGGATGAGCAGCATCACGACGATCTGCCCGAACAGCGTAAAGGTGTCGATGACGACGACGGAGGAAAGCCCCGTGATGCACACCGCACTCGTCGAAACAAACAGCGCATCGATGAAAGCGATGCCGTTATGGGTCGCGAAGGGCAGCATCAGAAGGAGCGAGCCGACGAGGATGATCGCCAAAAATCCCAATAAGATAAAGAGATAGGGAAATTTGAGTTTGAAGGGCGATCGGGTTACTTTTCCGTTTTCCATAGCATCAATAGAAGGTCGCGAGCTCTTGTTCGGGCGGCTCGCAGTAGTCAAGGGCGCTCGCTTTCAGAACGGGCCCCTCCTGGCCGTAGATCTTATCGTATTCGATGTCGATGCGCGCGGTGATCTTCACCCAGTCGCGCGTCTTTAAGGGAAGCGTCGAAGCGTGCTTTACCACCATGCCGCTGTAAGCGATGTCCGCCTCGCAGCACGTCATGATATGCCGCCCGATGACGATGGTGCCCTGCTTCATCTTGCGGTCGACGGCAACGAGCCCCTTGAAGGAGACCACCTTCCCGTCGTATTTTCCCATCTCTTCCATGAGATCGCGGTAAAAGAAGGCATAGTCCCTGTCCTCGATCCCGATGACTTTGGCGTTGATGTCGTACGGGAGCGGATCTTCGATCTCATCGTATTCCGCCCTGCCGCCGGGATATTCAAAGACGATCCCGGGACGGCGGGAGGCGCCGCGCACGATCTTGTGGAACTCCTCTTTGCTGAACTTGTCGTCGAAGCGGTTGAAGACGACCATATCGGCATACGGGATCTTATCAAAGACGAGCTGCCGCATGTTCTTGTTGTATGCAAGAAAGGTGGTGGAATCGAAGAAGGTCATCACCTGCGCGATGAGCCAGCCGTCAGGCATGGCGTCGAAGAGCTTCTGAAGCTCCCACATCCCGTTGTATTCGAGGACGACGCGGTCGGCGCGGTGCTTTTGCACGAGAGAGGCAAGGTTCTTGCCGTTCAGCCCCTCTTCGTCCACTTCCTCAACGGCAAAGTGCTCCACGGCAAAGCGGGAAGGATCGTACTCCTCCACCCCCTCTTCGCAGACAAGAAGGAGGGTGCGCTCTCCGGAGTCGAATCGCTCGTCTTCCATCGTCTCCTGAATGAATGTCGTCTTACCCGATTCCAGAAAGCCTAAGAACAGGTAGACGGGGATCTCTTTCGGCGCCATGGCTTACCCCAAAAAGAGCGCTTTGAGCTTGTCTTCCGCGAGGTGACAGCCGATGACGCACAGCCTGCCCGTGACGGACGGCTCGCCCGCACGAAGGTCGGGCTCCCCGGGGACATAGTCGAAGTAGATCCAGCCCTCTTCGCCGTCTACATAGCCCTTGGCGCGGAGGATATCGCCGTACTCGCCCGAAGAGAGCGCTTCGAGCGCGCCTTCGAGCTCCTCTTTCGAAAACTTCTTGGCGGTCTCCGTGCCCCAGCTTGCAAACACTTCGTCCGCATGATGATGGTGATGATGGCACTCGCCCTCATGTTCATGGTCGTGGTCGTGACAGCACTCGCCCTCTTCGTCATGGTGGTGATGGTGGCAGCACTCGCCCTCCTCCTCATGATGATGGTGGCAGCACTCGCCGTGCTCATGCTCATGATCGTGGTCATGGTGGCAGCACTCGCCCTCTTCCTCGTGATGATGGTGATGGCAGCACTCATCATGCTCGGCGGGGGCGTGCTCTTCCGCCTCTTTGGCAAGACGTTCGAGCTCGGCTCTGAGGCTGTCGCGCTGTTCCATGGCGGCGAGCAGCTCTTTGCCGTCCAGCTTCTCCCATTCGGTGGTGACGATGGTCGCCTGCGTATGCCCGCGGAGGAGCGCCACCGCTTCATCCAGCTTCTCGTGCGGCAGCGCCGTGTGCGAGAGGATGATGCAGCTTGCGTTCTCCACCTGATCGAGGAAGAATTCGCCGAAGTTCTTCAAGTACATCTTGCACTTCTTGGCGTCGACGACGGTGCAGAAGGCGTTGAGTTCGGAATGCGCGAGCCCCGCGCGCTGTACGGCGCGGATGACGTCCGAAAGCTTCCCCACGCCCGAAGGCTCGATGACGATGCGGTCGGGAGAGAACTTCTCCTCCACCTCTTTCAAAGCCTTGGCAAAGTCGCCCACGAGCGAGCAGCAGATGCAGCCCGAATTCATCTCGGTGATCTCGATGCCCGCGTCTTTGAGGAAGCCGCCGTCCACGCCGATCTCGCCGAACTCATTCTCGATGAGCACGACCTTCTCGCCCGCGTAGGCTTCCTTGATGAGTTTCTTGATGAGCGTCGTCTTGCCGGCGCCCAAAAACCCGGAAATGATGTCGATTTTCGTCATAGCTGATTGCCGGTCCTTATATTTGCGATCGGGCGGTCAAATGCGCCCCGGTCATTGTCTGAAATATCTGCAAACAGGCGTCTCAGAACGCCCAGTTGCCGTCCTTGAAGATCTGAACGCGCTCCCCGTTCTTGGTCACGCCGACGATCTCGAGATCCTTCGCGCCGATCATGAAGTCGACGTGGATCATGGAATCGTTGATGCCCTTTTCGTGGATCTCCTCTTTCGTCATGCTCTCGAAGCCCTTCAGCGTGTTGTCGAAACCGCGGCCGAGCGCCAAGTGGCAGCTCGCGTTCTCGTCGAAGAGGGTATTGTAGTAGAGGATGCCCTGGTTGTTGATGGGTGAATCGTAGGCGATGAGCGCGCATTCGCCGAGCTTCGCGGCGCCCTCGTCCATTGCGATCATTTTCTCGAGGAGGTGCTGGTTCTTCTCCGCCTTGACTTCGACGGCCCTGCCGCACTCAAAGCGCACGGAGAAGTTTTCGATGAGCTCGCCCTGATAGGAGAGCGGCTTGGTCGAATACACGATGCCCTCCGCTTCCCCTGCCTTGGGCGAGATGAAGATCTCCTCCGAAGGGATGTTGGGGTTGAAATAGCGGCCGCCCGTGGTCTCCTCGCCGCCGCCCATGAAGACGGAATCGGGGATGAGCCCCACTTTGAAGTCGGTACCGTTGGAGGAACGGTATTCGAGCGACACGAGCCCGAGGCGGTTGAGATAGTCGCAGCGGGCGGCGAGCGCGTCGTTGTGGCGCGCCCATTCGCGCACGGGGTCTGCCCCGTCCGCACGGGAAGCTTTTAAGATATAGTCCCACAACGTCTCGACGGCTTTATTGACCATGAGCTCGGGGAACACCTTCTTTGCCCACGCCTTGCCGGGAACGGCGGCGATACACCACTGGTACTTGCACTCCATGCGGTCGCGGTAAGGCTTCGTGACCTTGGTGCGCGCCGTGCGGACCGCCGTAAACTTCTCCTGATCGATGCCCTTGAGCCCGTCGGGATCGGAAGATTCGAGATAGAGCATGGCGGGAAGTTCGTTCGCCGTCCATTCGAGCTTCTCCGTCTCCCACTTCTGAAGTTCGGAGAGCATCTTCTCGTTCGCATACTTATAATTGATCTTTGCAAGGGGCTGATGGCTCCACTCGACGATCACCCTGCCCGCACCCGCGCGGTAGAGCTCTTCGACGACCATCTCCACGAATTCGGGCTGATCGAGGTCTGCCTGCACGATGACCCACTGCCCCTTCTTGACGTTGACGCCCACTTTCGCGAGCAGTTTTGCATAGCGTTTGAGTTGCGTTTTATTCATACGTTTCCTCCGTTGGGTAGCTTTTCATGCTCCGTCTATTATACCCTTTCTTTTGCCTTCCGTCAATCTTTTCGCTTGAAATCGGCGAAAGACGCGGCAAATTTTGCCGCGTCCTCCGCTTAGGTGAGATAAAGAATGACTTTATGACTTTGCAAACTCTTTTGTACGTCGATGACGCGCTGGTTGGAAGAGCCCCGAAAGACGAGGCGGATGTCTTTGAGCGCCTCCTCGAACTTCCCGTCCACAAGGACGTCGAGAAGCGAGATGAACTCTCTCGTCACCTCCGTCTTCGCGTGCGGCTCCAGAATATCCCCGTCGTCGTAGGTGTAGCCCGTAAAGCACCAGATGTCCTTTTCGGGGAAGCGCTCTTTCACCTTCTTCACGAAGGGAACAAGCACCCTCTGATTTTCGGGCTCGAACGGGTCCCCCCCGAGCAAGGTCAGCCCGCGGATGAAGGAGGGCGCAAGCGCCGAAAGCACTTCCTCCTCGGCAGCCTCGTCGAAGGGCTTGCCGTAGGAAAAATCCCAGGCGATCTCGTTGAAGCACCCCTTGCAGTGCCGCCTGCAGCCCGAGACGAAGAGGGAGACCCGTACCCCCTCTCCGTTGGCGATATCCGTCTTTTTGAGTTCAGCGTAATTCATTACAGATGCAGCACCCTGTCGCGGATCTCCTGCGTCCTGCCCTGGTTCCAGAACTGCGTTCCGATGTAGCCGCACGTCCTGCGCGCGACGTTCATCTTGCTCTGGTCACGGTTATGGCAGTGCGGGCATTCCCACAGCAGCTTGCCGTCCTCCTCGACGATCTGGATCTCCCCGTCGTAGCCACACACCTGGCAGTAATCGCTCTTGGTGTTGAGCTCGGCGTACATGATGTTGTCGTAGATATACTGCATCACGGCAAGCACCGCGGGGATGTTGTTCTGCATGTTGGGCACTTCGACGTACGAGATGGCACCGCCCGGCGAGAGCTGCTGGAACTCGCTCTCGAATTTGAGCTTGGTGAAGGCGTCGATGGGCTCGGTGACATGGACGTGATAGCTGTTCGTGATGTAGTTCTTGTCCGTCACGCCCGGGATGATGCCGAAGCGCTTCTGCAAGCACTTGCTGAATTTATACGTCGTGCTCTCGAGCGGCGTGCCGTACAGCGAGAAGTCGATGTTGTGCTCCTTCTTCCACTCCTTGCACTTGTCGTTCATGTGCTGAATGACGGAGAGCGCGAAGGGCTTTGCCTCCTCGTCCGTATGCGATTTGCCCGTCATGTACTTGACGCACTCGTAAAGGCCTGCATAACCGAGGGAAATGGTCGAATAGCCGCCGTAGAGGAGTTTGTCGATGGTCTCCCCCTTCTGCAGCCGCGCGAGCGCGCCGTACTGCCAGAGGATGGGCGCCGCGTCCGAGAGCGTTCCCTTCAGACGGTTGTGGCGGTACATGAGGGCGCGGTGGCAGAGCTCGAGGCGCTCGTCGAAGACTTCCCAGAACTTATCCTTGTCCCCGCCCGAAGAGAGCGCCACGTCCACGAGGTTGATGGTGACGACGCCCTGATTGAAGCGGCCGTAATACTTGGGCTTGCCGTTCTCGTCCACATAAGGGGTCAGGAAGCTGCGGCAGCCCATGCAGGTATAGCAGTGCCCCTCGCCGTTCTTGTCGATCTTATACTCGAGCATCTTCTTTTCGGAGATGTAATCGGGCACCATGCGCTTTGCGGTGCATCTTGCGGCGAGCTCCGTAAGATACCAATACTTGCTCCCTTCGCGCACGTTGTCCTCTTCGAGGACGTAGATGAGCTTAGGGAAGGCGGGCGTCACCCACACGCCCGATTCGTTCTTGACGCCCTGGATGCGCTGGTTGAGCGTCTCTTCTATGATGAGGGCAAGGTCTGCGCGCTCCTGTTCGCTGCGCGCCTCGCCGAGGTACATGAACACCGTCACGAAGGGCGCCTGCCCGTTGGTGGTGAGCAGCGTCACGACCTGATACTGGATGGTCTGGATGCCCTTCTTGATCTCCTCGCGCAGCCGCTTTTCGGCGATCTTGTTGATGGCGTCCTCATCCTGCGAGCCGACGGCGGCAAGCTCTTCCTTGACCTCCCGCCTGATCTTCTGACGGCTGACGTCCACGAAGGGCGCAAGGTGCGTCAAAGAGATGCTCTGCCCGCCGTATTGGTTGGAGGCGACCTGTGCGATGATCTGCGTCGCGATGTTGCACGCCGTCGAGAAAGAGTGCGGCTTCTCGATGAACGTCCCCGAAATGACGGTGCCGTTCTGCAGCATATCCTCGAGGTTGACGAGGTCGCAGTTGTGCATGTGCTGGGCAAAGTAGTCGGCGTCGTGGAAGTGGATGAGCCCTTCGTCGTGCGCCGCCACGATGTCGGGCGGCAGCAAAATGCGGCGCGTGAGGTCCTTGCTCACTTCGCCCGCCATATAGTCGCGCTGCACCGAATTGACGGTGGGATTCTTGTTGGAATTTTCCTGCTTGACTTCCTCGTTGTTGCACTCGATGAGCGTGAGGATCTGCGCGTCCGTCGTGTTGGCGCGGCGGACGAGCGCACGCGTATAGCGGTAGGTGATGTACTTGCGCGCGACGGCGAACGCCTTTTCGTTCATGATCTGGTTCTCGACGAAGTCCTGCACTTCCTCGACGTTGACCGCGCGGTTGAGATCGTTCGCAAGCGCCGTGACTTTCTTGGTGATCTTGTCGATCTGCTCTTCGGTGAGGCGGTTGTCCTCACTCACTTCGTTGTTCGCCTTGCGGACGGCGTTTGCGATCTTTTCGGGATCGAACGTGACTTCCGTTCCGTTTCTTTTGATGATCTTCATACTCTTCGTCCTTCCTTATTTTCCCTTTGCGCGCTTGTGCCCCGAGACGGCAAAAGCGCCCCTTCTTACGAAGGAACGCTTTCATAGTACCACATTTTGTGCCCTTTGTCAAGGGTTTCCCACAATATTTATGGAAAATTTTTCCTGCTCACCACAAGATATAGTGTCTCCCTTTGTCATCCGCCGGAACAAAGCCCCGTGAAACAGAGAGCGCGTATTGTTCCGCTGCGGTTCGCGGCGGGAAGCCCTGTGCATGCTTGCGGTCAGAACTGCGTCACGAGCAGGTTTTTGTAGATCTCCTCGTACTTTTCCTTGGTGAAGGAGATGGTGCCGAAGGTGGTGACGGTCGCAGTCCCCGCCGCGACGCCCGCGCGCAAGATCTCGGGAAGGTCCGCCCCCTCCTGCATCTTGACCGCCGCCGCCGCGACCATGCCGTCGCCCGCGCCCACCGTCGAATTGACGGCAACGTTGATGCTGCGGCAGAAGTAGTTCTTGCTGCCGTCGGTGATGACGGCGCCGTCCTTGCCGAGCGATAAGAGCACCGTCTTCGCGCCGCGGTCGATGATCTCGCGGCAGCCCGCGAGCATGTCGTCCTTATCCTTGAACTCGCGGCCCAGCGTCTCCTGCAATTCCTCGAGGTTGGGCTTGACGAGATCGACTTCCGCTTCGAGCGCAGAGAAGAGCTTCGCCCCCTCCGTGTCGACGATCTTCAGCGAGTTGGGATCGACGGCTTTGACGAGGTCGCGGTAGTAAGCCGCATCGACGCCGCGGGGCAGGCTCCCCGCAATGACGGTGATGTTGGCGCGCGAGGAAAGATTGCGCACCATAGACAAAAGTTCGACGAGCTTTTCCGTCGAAACATGTTCGCCGATATCGTTGATCTCGGTGAGCATGGACCGCTTGTCGATGAACTTATAGTTCTCGCGCACGCGGCCGCCGTTCCACACAAAGGCGAACGGCACGCCTTCCTTATCCAGCGCCTGTTCGAACATGACGCCGTTCTCGTTGTACATGAATCCCGTGGCGTATGCCTCCGCGCCGAGGCGGGAGACGCCGATCGCGACGTTGATCGCCTTGCCCGTGAAGGAGAACGTCTTGCTCTTGACGAGGTTGACCTTCCCGATGTTGAGCTGATCGAGCTCGATGGTGACGTCGACGCTTGGACTGATGCAGACCGTTAAAATCATAGGACCCCCTTCTTCCGCCCGCGCCAAAGGATCGTGCACGGACGGCAGCGGAGATTGGGCGGAAAAACCGCTATCCTCCCCTTTATGCGGATATTATAATACATCCCGCAGGAAATTTCAATAGGAAGCGGGAAAATATTTGCCGCAAAATGGTAAAAT
>ERZ1090881.912-NODE-919-length-13204-cov-22.414435_pt1 | contig 13204 bp, 13 predicted proteins | sample MGYA00478470_ERZ1090881 | MGnify/ENA primary metagenome ERZ1090881 (study PRJEB33644, sample SAMEA5815736) | chicken gut metagenome | biome: Chicken; feature: Gastrointestinal Tract; material: Caecum | place: Ireland | collected 2019-01-01 | study: A study of the...
CAACGTGTTATACTTAACACATCATAAAGAAAGCGAGGACATTACCATGACCCAGAACGTAACTAAGATTATCGACACAGTGACCAACAATGTAGCCCCAGTAGTTCTTGTGAAGCTCAACAACAACCAGGTGCCCAACCTGTCAGCCATCTTATCTGATGGCAACCACACAAGAATCACAGTAACCAATATTCTGTACCAGGTGCGTACAACACTCACCAGTATCAACAAGCCGGTAGACATTCATGAGCTTTACCTTGTCTGCGGCAACATGGTGTACTACACCAAGTCAGAGAAGTTCCTTAAAGCGATTATCGAGTATGCAAACCTTATTGGTGACGTAGAACTCGGTAGCGGCTACAAATGGTTCTCACAGCCGGTAGACCTGTTGATGGTAGGTGCTTCCTATTTAGGAAACAAGTACCCTATCTTCGTTGACATCACCCAACCGCAACCCAAGTCAGACTTCCCAGGTGGAGTACCCTCATTTCCAGACGGAGGTGTGACAGCATGATTAAATGGGACGATTTCAACAATGACGAGCTTCGCAATGAAGCAATCGTAAACGCACAGCAGTATGTCCAGGATTTAGAGACTCAAATCTCTAACCTTAAAGACAGAAACGCTACCTTACAGGATACTAACCAGCGGTTATACTTAAAGCTATCGGCTCCATACGGGGCCGATACGCCGCCCAGTGAACCAGAAGTTTCTGTCGAAGATACAATCAAAGAGTTATTTTTTGGAAAGGAGAAATAGTTATGCCTAAGGCAGTATCCAACATGTCGCTATTCAACTCAATTTACGATACGCTGTCACCGAACTTCCAGGCTCGCATACCGAAAATGGACGCACAGAACATGGCTACAATCGGTATGCTTATCACTTCTGATAGCTTCAAAGCAGAAATGAACGAGTGGCTTACCGAAGCTGTAAACCGTATCGGCATGGTTCTTATCAGAGAAACCAGCCTCCGCAACCGGCTTGAGAAGTATGTATACGGCACAATGGAGTTTGGAGACGCAATCGAGGAATTATGTGTTCAGATTGCCAAGGCCGAGGATTACACTCAGCCAGCTAACGGCGCTTCTATCGACCCGTTCAGAACGACATACCCGGAAGTAAAAGCACTGTACCACAGAGTAAACAGCAGACGTAAGTACAGAGCTACTACATTTCCGAACCAGGTTAAAAGAGCCTTCTTAAACGAAGGTGGTATTGGCCGCCTGTTTGCAAACATCACCGACTCACTCATCAAGGGCGCGAAGGCAGATGATTACGACAGCATTAAAGAAATCTTTAATTTCTACATCAACGATACTACTAAGCTGCCAGTAAAGCCAACGCAGAAAGTAGCTGTACCTCAGATTGTAGATGAAGCGTCCGCAAAGACGTTCATCAACACTCTAAAGGACGCATTCTCTGCCATGCTGTTCCCTACCGGTTCCTATAACCAGATGGGTATTATCCAGACTTCCGAGCCGTCAGAAATGACACTGTTCATCAGAAGCTGGATAACCAACTACATTTCTGTAGAAGTCTTGTCAGCGGCGTTCAACCGTGACGACCTTGATTTCACCCCTGAGGGAACATCAAGAGTAAAGATTGAGCTTATGCCAGACTTTGGCGGCACATACCCGGTAAATGCAAGCGGCACAAAGTTACTTCCTATTTACAATGAGTTTGGCATGACAACGGGCCAGTACTCAGCAAATGGTCAGTTACCGGCAGACACAATAGACCACATGGTCGACCCCAACGAGATTGTATACGCTATCTTAGCGGATGACCGTTTCCTTATCATCACCAGACAGTTAGAGCGCATGGAAACAATCTACAACCCGGATGGCTTATACTGGAACGAGATTTACCACAAGTGGTCACAGTACGGCTATACTGGATTCTACAACAACATACAGTTGATTGCAGACACTTCCAGCCGGTCACAGCCGCTTGTAACGGGGTTCACAGCTGAACAGGTTCCAGATACTAACAACGTAAAGTTTACAGTTACCGGAACAAACCTGTTTGACGGAATGGCAATCAACCCAGACGGGGAGAGAGCGCCAGCCAACACAATACAGTATACCAGCGGAGACGCTTCGGTTCAGACAGCCACAGTCGATTATGGCGGCGCAGATGATTGTGAAGCTCAGTTGTTAGGTCAGAACATGTCAGTGCATGTAGTTGTCACAGCGCAAGGATAATCAAAGGAGGCTTCGGCCTCCTTTTCTTTTATTTTGGAGGTAGATTTATGCTTTATGATGTAATACTTTATTATAACACAGGGTTCAACATGACTGACATCCCAGAGTCAAAGGCAATTTTAGACGCATGGACAGACAAAAAGACCTTTCCGAAATGTTGGCTGTTACAGAGCCGCTTCCTGGCATTTGTCAAAATCAAGGGAACCTATCAAGACTTTGTTAATGCTGACTATGCCACCATTGGAAGCGATTGCTACTACGTTATGGGGTTCACCATGGCAAACCAGAACATGGCATATGTTATGCTGTCTTTAGACGCAATCTGCACCATTGGAGCGGCAAACATGATGCTTACAGGTCAGGTAGTACGGTGTCACGTTGATTCTGACGAATGGTTCGCAAACACGATTGACGAGCCTTTCCAACCTACAGAGAAGCTGACCATTTCAGACGGCGTTAAAATGGGGTCTACTACAGATGAAGTGCTTAGTTTTGTAACCACCAGTGTATCGTTAACACCATATATTGAAAATATTGACTTACCAGCAATTACATTCTTGGGTGAAACAGACGAGACAACAGGCTTAAAATACAACGTGACCGTACCTGAGCTTCCCAACACAGTGGGGTCACAGCTTGATACCTCAGACGACAGAGCAAAAGAGACGATATTTACAATCAACGACATGGTGTCTCAAAGAACTTTGCCAGCTACAGCAGTATACTTGTTAAACAAAGTGCCGTCAGTAACAATGAGACAGCTTAGAAGTGTAGGCATTGAGGTTTTCACAGATAGTTATGCAATACCGTCCGGGTACGTAAAAGCTTCATCTGGAATGGGCGTTCCAGTAAAAAAGATGTCGGGTGTATCAGTAAACGTTGACACAGGCCTTACAATCGAAAAATACAACACAGGTGCATATCCTATGCCTGTAAAGAACAAAAAGGCTTACAGCGGTCAGTTCTACAAATTTATAATTGCCTCTACAGCCAGCGGAGAAGCAAAGGAGTACAGCGTTGATGAGATTTACCATTACGGACAGTCCTCTGACGACACCTTCCATGTTTGCATTACGTCAGATGTCACCCCTAATGGCAAGCCTTATTGTAGACCTACGTACATCAACGGGCAGGGTGTCAATCCAACTGAGCTTGCAAGTTGGAGCGGTGTACCATGGCTGTTCTACCAGGCTGTAGGAGGTGCTACATGGAACAAGGCCCCGATTGTATATAATGAGTCACTAGGTTCAGCGTGGGCCCAGGCAGAAGCAAGGCAGTCTGTTAGGAAAAGTGACATCACAATAGAAAGGACACTGGTAAACAACGCTATAGACACCACCATGGAGGCTCTGGGTGCGTTTGGAGGCGCTTTTTCATCATCGGCAAAGTACAATAATGCCGCAAACGCAGGCAACACCCGTAGAATGGCTGGAGGTCTTATGGACATTGGAGGTGCCGCCATGGACACAGCCGGGCTTGTCCAGTCTGTATACAACGACATGAAAGACTATGAGCAGAGTATGTTAGACTATGTAGCCACCACCCGGAACGCCGCCAGAACCATTTATTACCAGCAGCCCGAAATCACGTTCCCTTACACATCCAGTTTGCAGGTATTGACAGACAATGCTTTCATAGCCTATACTATTTGTATGAGTGAGAATGATATTAAACGGTTTGATGACTTCCTTAATCGTTACGGCTATGCCGTCAATGATACTATAGCAGGAAACGATAGCGTTCTCACATGCAGACAGAATTTCAACTATATCAAGATGGACAGTGTGAACGTAAGTATGCCAAACAATAACCCGTTTTCAATGGCTATTAGAAACCGAGCGGCCATGCAGTTACAGCAGGGAGTGCGTATTTGGCACAAAGCCTACACGCCATCTGACCTTGACGCACTAAACCCGATAGTACAGTAAGGAGACGCGATTATGTGGTATGATTACATCTTTCCCGGTAGTATGCTTACCGGGAAATCTAAAAAGAAACTAGCTAAGTACGAGAACATGCTAGAGTGGCAGAACACTTTTGTTAAGCTGTTGAACCTGTCACTTTACACCTTCCAGTGGGACGGACTGCCGGAGACATGCAACGAGAGATACCTAGAGTATGCACTATTAACCAGAGGTTCAGCGTGTATCTGCGATGACTCGGAGCGGGGTCTATTATCCCTGGCGGCGAACCCGTTCTATAACATCAACCTGTACGGTGACTTCACCCGTATCAGGGCTGTAGGCTGGAACGGCTACCATAAAGAATACGAAGCCTACCTTGAAGGCGTGGACAACTACGATACGGCACGGGCTGTCCTTTGCAGGGACAACCGTATGTTGTACCCTTACATCAACTACCTTATCATCGCAACTGACCGTTTAACCTCTGCGGTTCGTTCTATGGACATTGCGGCAAAGAAGTTGAAGAATCCATACTTCATTACATGTCACGAGAGCCAGCTTGAAAGCGTGAAGCAAATTCTTAAAGATGTGGATGACAACGTAGAGTCCGTTATCGTGTCAAAGACGACATACCCGGACATGTTCAAGGTATTCCCAACACAGCTTGACGTAAATGTTCTTGCGGCCCTACGCGACCACTACAACTTTATTGACAATGACATCCGAACCCTAATGGGTATCAAGAACAACGACCGCACAGCCAAGAAGGAACGCCTTGTTGTATCGGAAGTAGAATCCACCGAGGAAATTACGGACATGAACGTAGACATGCGGCTTGAGCAGAGAGAAAAGTTCTGTGAGTTTTGCAACAAGGTATTTGGTACAAACATCAGTGTGAAGCTGAGAAAGGAGAGATTGGAAGATGTTCAAGACCTTCAATCAACTGGTGACGGAGAAGGGGACGGAATGGGTCTACCAGGGAGTGAGCAGTAACCTTGTAGCTATCGTCCAGGGGCCAATCTCTGACTGGTTCTACAGCCGCTATCTTTGCTCTGAGGACGAGGACAAGTTTCAGAGGTTCTTCAAGAGAGAACTGAATCTTGCAGAGAACCGCTTCCTTAAACTATATGATGTACAAATGCAGGAAATTAACCCCCTTCTCACACGACAGTTTAAAGAGACGGTAGCAGGTACATCAAAGACCACAGGAAATGAGCAGAGCACAGGCAACGATACCTACAGCGGCGATGTGACCACAACTAAGGATGAGACGCTTGTCCGGTCAGGTGACACCAGCAGGACTACATCAGGCGGTGACACATCTACTACAACCAATGACCTGACGGAGCAGACAAATTCAGAGGGAACCAGCACAAACACAGAAACCAGAAACACCCAGGACACAACCACGTACAACACCACAGACACCACTACAACCAACGGTTACGGGAGGAACCTGTTTAGTGACACACCGCAGAGTAATGTAAATGCTTCGACCACAGGCAACCCCGATAACATAACGTGGGAATATGCAACTAATCTCACGGACAACATTCAGAACAGTACGGTTACTGATAAGATGACCGGTGATAATGAGGTAGCCGGTACCGGGACTATCAAGAATGATGGCTCCAGTACTGGACAGAACACCACCACAAATTCAGGAACCGTAACCACAGAGACAGAGCTAAACACCACGGAAACCACAGACGTAAATCTGAATGACAAAACTACGGGTACAACAACAGTCACGGACACAAGGAAGAAAGATTCCACAGGTTCCGTGACCAGGACAGACAATAACGAAAGCAACACAAGCCGTACCGTAGAGGAACAAGGAGACAGCGCACAGAACCTTTTCAGGGAATACTACAGCTTCTTGCTGGATTCCAACGCATGGGAGTGGCTCCTAGACCGTATCGACCGCTGTTTCCTATCCACATATGAGCTGTGTTAGAAAGGAGAGCCATGGAACAAATTGTAGACATTATCGTAAATAACGGCGTGGCTGTTGGCTGTATCATCTACTTCATGTGGACGCAGAACAACACCATGAACAAGTTGAACGAGACAATGAGCAAGCTGTGTGACACTGTAACCGAGCTACACGCTATGGTTAAGACCCTACACGGGAAGGAGTAAGCGATGAGAAGCAGGCGCTGGTGGAGGAACGCACACCGTACAACTGAATATGAGACGGTGACGATGTGGCAACACCGGCGCTATGCTTCATTCACCTGTAAGCTGGAAGAAGCACTACAAAAGGTAGCACAGCACAGACTTAACAACCTTCGCCTGGACATAGGGCTATTACCAGGGGAGAAGGTAGCACAGCACAGACTTAACAACCTTACCTTGAGCGCGCCCCATGTTGACGGTTCTCAAGTAGCCCAGCACCGTTTGAACAACCTGGGGTTGGACAGATATAACCCATCTAGCGGTGGAGCTATGGTAGCCCAGCACAGGCTGAACTATCTTGGTTTGGACAGATATAACCCATCTAGCGGTGGAGCTATGGTATCCCAGCACAGGCTGAACTATCTTGGTTTGGACAAATATAACCCTCAAAGCGGAGGTGTTACAGTGGCCCAGCACCGTTTGAACCACCTGGGTGTTAGTCCATATTTTCCATCAAGGGGCAACGCGCTCGTAGCACAACACACATTAAATAATTTGAACATGGAGGTGTATCATGGCAGTTGACTATAAAGTAAGAGTATCGGAACTGACACCCGTTGAGATTGAGACACCCATTGGTGTGTTTAAAGGTCTTAGAAGTGATATATTAAAGCTGACGTGGCCTTTTCTTGGCCCTAGACCAGATGACCCTGACAATGCGTTGACTTTTCAGATGAAATCAGCGCAGGACACCCCGGAATCACCATACTGGACGGAGGCACCATATAGACTTACTATATATTTACAAGTGCTTCAAACTGTATTCGGCGATGAGGGGTGGTATGTAAAAATACCCCTTGCAAGTACCCCGTTTGATATTGGAACAGCAACGCCGCCTGCTTCTCAGCCTACAGAAGATGAAATGCGGGAGAATTTTGCAAAAAGTGTACAACTGTTCTCCGATTCACAATATGCTGGTGATTTTAAAACATTAGGTGGTTCTGGTTTTGGCGGCAAAACTTACTACGCCGCAAGTATGTTCAGTGGAAATTCGCTTTTTGGTTCAATGTTTATCGACATACCAGAGAGTGTTAGAAATCCATTAAATATCACACCGTTACCTGGTAAATATGGCGCAGAGTGGCCCTGGTGGTCACAAATGACAGGCTCTGACGATTCGTGGTTCAGTGAACATATACAATGGTTATTTTGCGACCCATACCCGTTGGGCACGTATGGAATGGTTGGCCCCGCTTATTGGGAGGTCGTAGAAAAAACACCAGGATTAAGTGTAAATGTAGTAAAATTAGCTAATGGCGTGCAAAGAGACCAAGGCAAATTTTATCAGGGAATTATCACGCCAATAGATAAACCACTTGATTTCTTTTGGTTAAACTATACTGATTATAATGGAGCGAGACCAAACCTTCCATTTGGTTACTACTGGGGTGCAACCCGTATATGGTTTGGCATTGAAGAAAACACACAGGAGGCAACAACATGAGAGGTATTGAACTTTTAACTAAAGAAACACAGGAGCTTGCAAACAAACTGGTATCAGCATGTGCCGCACAGGGCCTTGCAATCAAGATTACTGATACCCTACGGACAAAGGAGGAACAGGATGAGCTATACGCACAGGGACGCACAAAACCCGGTTCCATCGTCACCAACGTCAAGTACCCAAATTCCATGCACAACTGGGGAGTGGCCTTTGACTTCTGCCGAAATGACGGGACAGGAGCCTATAATGAAGCTGGAAACTTCTTCGCCAGGGTGGGTGCCATTGGACGAAACCTCGGCCTTGAATGGGGCGGTGACTGGACAAGTATTGTTGACCGGACACATTTCCAGCTACATCAATATGGAAGCACACCCTCCAGACTGATAAGCCAGTATGGAACCCCTGAAAACTTCCTGGGTAATGTTTCACGTGAAACATCATGGCCTACCTTGAAGTCTGGTAGCCGTAACGAATACGTTAAGCTCCTGCAATCGTTCCTGGGCCTCGTATATGGACATTTTGAGGTCGAGGTAGATTCTATCTATGGTGAAATGACAAAAGCGGCTGTACAGGCCTTCCAGGAGAAAATGGGGCTGGATGTTGACGGTATTGTAGGCCCTAAGACCTGGGACGCTATAAGGAGGTATATCAATGGCTAGTATCTATTATGACGGGAACCGGCTAATCAATATGCTGGACATCAATAAGCAGAAGCCGCTCATCTACATGGTGAGCGGAAACCGTTCTGCTGGTAAGACGTACTGGTGTAAGCGTTTCCTGCTTCGGAAGTTTATCAAGAACGGTTCAAAGTTCATCATCCTGGTTCGGTTCGGTTATCAGCTTGCAGGCATGGCAGACACTTTCTTTGGTGACTTGAAAGACATTGACTTTAAGGGACACGGGATGACTGAAAAGTGCCTGGTGCCTAACAGCATATACGCACTGTACTATGATGGGGTTCCCTGCGGCTACACAGTAGCTATCAACAACGCTGACAGCGTGAAGCGTAACAGCACCCTCTTTACAGACTGTGATTATATGTTCCTGGATGAGTTTCAGTCAGAGACTGGCAAGTATTGTCCTGGTGAGGTCAATAAGTTCATATCCATATACATTTCCGTAGCTCGTGGTAAGGGAGAGCAAGCCCGGTATGTAGCTGTGCTCATGTGCAGTAACACGGTATCGTTGCTGAACCCATACTATTATGCCATGAAGATAAGCCACCGCATTCAGAATGATACGAAGTTCCTTCGTGGAGACAGGTGGGTGTTGGAAGTCACATGGAACGAGTCAGCCAGCAAACAGATTAAAGAGGGTATCGGCTCTGTATTCCAGAACCAGATGGTAAACTACGCAACGGAAAATGTGTACCTGAACGATAGTAACACCTTCATTGAGAAGCCCTCTGGCCCTGGCTACAACGTGTGTGTCGTGGAATATGAACACGAACAGTACGGTATATGGGCATACCGGGATATTATGTATGTGACCCACAAGTTTGACCCCAAGTGCCGTGACAAGTTCAGCATTGACCTTGACAGCCACAACCCAGGTACAATCCTGCTCCGTAAGAGTGACTTAATAGGTAAAACCCTGTTGCGGTGCTATGAACAAGGCGTGTTCCGGTTCCAGGACTTAAAATGCAAGGAAATGCTCTATCAATTCTTCGGGTTCTTGACAGGCGGCAAGTGATGTGTTATATTATCCTTGAGCCTATCATTATAGGTGCAAATGTTCATTTCATATCGACCCTTGACCGGGGAAATGGCATTGTGGCTTGATAACCCTTGCATTGAATGTGATAGTCACTCAGTAGAAGGCCCTCTTAGGAGAGCCTTTTACTTTATCGTGAAGTTAGTTACATCTAATATGATTCCTCCTGTAACCCTCTTAGGACGCAACTTTCCTGGTATCGTAATGCCCTTCTTGAAGTCCGTAACCTTACGTCTCGTCTTTACCCACTCTATTTCCTGCGGTGACTTGTCCTTGACCCTCTCTTGCTTGTCTACGCTCTCCATGAACAGGTCTTTGCACCTTTGGGGGCAACCGCAAGCCTTGATGTCCCAGTATGGCTTCTTGACCGGCTCTCTGTCCTTGTGCGTGACATGCTCCATATATGTTTTCTGCCGGATGAAGATTCCGTCATCCCAGTCACATTCCCGTTTCCAGCACAGCAGTTCTGTTGGGTGTTCAACAACAGAGTTGGCTGTATCGCCTGTGATATGAATAGAGTCTGTGTCTGCGTAGATGAAGTTATCATAGTTGGCCTGCGCGGCTGTTATCGTGAACCGTCTGGCGTACGCCGTAATGAAGGAACCGATTGCTACATTATATACCTTCCTGCTACTGTCTACCACGATGTCATACTTAACAACCCCGTCAAGCAGCTTTGGAACCTTATAGCTAGAGTCAGAAGATGAAGCCAGCTTTCCATATAGATTATTCAGGAACAGCTTAGCTATGGTTCTTCGCCCTCCCTTTGACTTCTCTTTAATACTCATCCAATGGTCAATATATTGGTCAAATAGGCCGGCCTCTGCATTAAACCAGCAGCCGTCTATGATGGTAACGTCTGTGTCGTAATGCTCCAGAAACATTTCAAAATCCACAGAGGTCATGGTTAGCTCAGGTATGTTTTCGAGCAGCTCACCTAAAGGGCTGATACCGAAATTTGAGTTACCTATCCGGTTTGTGGTAAGATATTCTGTGGCACGATAGTATGGACTGCCTTTAATCTGTACGGTGGGTAGATAGCCTTCCTTTAAGTCAAATTTGGCTTTGAACCTTACAATATATACTCGGTTTGGTTCCTTGGCTTCACTTGGAATGTAGTTGCCTTTCCAGAATGTTGGGTTCCCTACAGGGTATAGGCTACCTGACTTTGAGTGCATGACAGACGGGTATAGGCTGTTTACATCGTATGTACATCCGTAAACATACCGTCCAGGTCTTAAACACATGCAGTATCCACCACGGTATGACCGCCTGATGTATTGGTCTGCATTGACACCCGATGGCGTTTCAATGCTTGTTAGGTCTACAAATACTTTACTAGAAAGGGCTGGACTGCTTTCACATATTGACTGATATTCCTTCATGCAGGTAGATCCTATGGTCTGGCCCAGTTTTTCAAGGCCTATTTCCTGGTACATGCTGATTAGCATTTCCCGCAACACAAGTACATCGTTGATAATGTACTCTATATCTTTATCAGTACAATCATCCAGCGACTCTTTGTTGTCATACTGCATTTCTGTTTTCTGGTGTTTTGTCTTGAACGCTTTGCCTGCTTCTCGTAACGACAGCGGTATTATCTTAAGTGAGTCAAGAAATGTAATCTTACGCCTTCCTGCGTTCACTGTTATGCTGTAAAACTGACCCTTGTTTGATATTAGGGTATTAAACTCGCCTGGGTATAGCTTTTTATCTGTTGTAAACATGTAGCCATTCGACAACAGCCATGACAATATAAACTCACCATCAAACTTTAGGTTATGAAAGTAGCACACCAAGTCTGCTGGTTTGTCGTCTTTCTTCATTATTTTAAGTGAAATCAGATTGGACATAAAGGTATCTATGTCTGGGTCTATAGATGCGGCTTCTGTGTCGTAAAATATTTGCGATTGGTCTTTAAACCACTTTGCTCCTGGCTTAATAACCAGGGCATAAGCGGCAGCCCACACCCTGGTGGGTGCTGTTGTAGTAGTCTCAAAGTCACATGCCAAAACGGCTTGACCTGAATTTAACATATCCTTCACTCCATCCTATGTCTGCGGCATATTCGTCTAGTATCTCTGTCGTTTGGTCAACTAGCTTTTTAAGAAACTCTGGACTATAGCCAAGCGAAAAGCTGTAGTAGTCTGGAAATTCCTCTGGGAGCCAGTAATGATATTCTCCAGAACCTATAATCTGGTCTTCTTCTATTAGCTTCTGGACTAGGTAGGCATAATTGTAATCTTGATTCTGCCTTACTTTGAGTAGTTCGGTTCTCCATAGCTCTGCTATTGGCCCTGGTGCGTTTTGTAGGATGATGTCTAATTGGTTATCCCAGTACACGCTATCGTATAACACGGCTTCTGGGTGCTCTTTCTGAATCTTCTTGATGTTCTTCTCTATCTGCCTCCTGCGCTCTTTCATCTCTTGTCTGGTATATACTTCTCCGGTAATTGGATTTTCAAATATAAGGTCATTTAGATTCTCACTCTTTCCCTTGAACTCATAACCCTCTTGCTCTGCGACTTTTCTTGCGTACTCTCTGCGCTTCCTGTCTCTGTCCTTCTGGTGCTTTGCGTCTTGTATCAGTGGCTTACGCCTGTCAGAGCGTATTTTGTTGATTGACCGTCCTGACTCGTCTCTTAAACTTCTGGCAAGCTGGGTTCCGGTGTAGAGTTTGAGTGTTTCGATGTGCTTCTTTGAAAATGTCTTTATCGGTCTTGTAACGCCTGGTATATCCGCTGTGGTATGCAAAGAAAGGCCAAGTTCTTTCTCCTTGGCCTTCCAATACCTATTTATTCTGCGGATTTCCCTTTCAGCTAATTGCTTATTGGTCATCCGTACACCTCCTGGAATGTCTCTAAGTCTGCTTCTAATGTGAAGAAGGCTCCGTTATAGATTTCGTTAAATTCTGTGTATGTCTTGTGATAAATTACACCGTTGAATACAATGTAGTGGTCTACGTTCATAATCGCGGCTTCGTTGCGGTTCGGGTACAGGTTGAAGTGTGTGTAGGCTCTTGCGATTCCAATGTTGTGAACCATTAAGCCTCTTCTCACAAAGTTGTCTACTACCTCGTAGTCATGGTTTAACAAATAATTTCTCAACATGGCGTTACCTCCTTATACTAATGCGGAAATCATGGGTATCATGATTGGGTCTACATTGTAGATTCTGGTTTCAGTGGGTGTAGTGGCGTAGGTGTGATTGCTGTCTGTCTCACTGGCTTGCCACGTTACGCCGTTGTCCTGGATAATGTCCACTCTGTCATCTGATATATGAAGTGGAAACATTGACTCGGGTGCTATATCGTCTAGCTCATTTAATAGAAGCCCGGCCTTTAATGTTGTAGCTACCAAACATGTTTTAACGTATGTATATACATTTTCGTCTGTTGTGAAGTCAGTGAAGCTCTTTAATGCCTTGCACTTCTTAACCATGAGGTTTGCGAACTTCTTTACTGAAAACTGGTACTTGTTGCCCCTCCAGTAAAAGTATGCACGAGATACATTGTCGTTGTCATCGTAGATTGTTTCTACAATGAGGTTCTTTGGGTCGTCTAAGATTTCGTCATACTCTCGTGGGTCTAAATCGGACTCACTTAGGTCTGGTGTTGCAAACCCTTTATTGGTTATTCTAATGAAGGGTGAAATCTTCTCGACTTCTGTTGTTGCCATTAACTCGTAAATGTCGTTCTGCTCGCATGTGATTTTCTTCATCATGTTCAACGCTCCTTTTCTGAATACTGTTTGCTGTTA
>ERZ1090881.914-NODE-921-length-13199-cov-5.674072_pt1 | contig 13199 bp, 15 predicted proteins | sample MGYA00478470_ERZ1090881 | MGnify/ENA primary metagenome ERZ1090881 (study PRJEB33644, sample SAMEA5815736) | chicken gut metagenome | biome: Chicken; feature: Gastrointestinal Tract; material: Caecum | place: Ireland | collected 2019-01-01 | study: A study of the...
ACGAACACCACCGAAAGTATGCTCGGCAATTTGTATTCTCTGACGCTCTTTGCCAGTTTCCCTATCATTATTCAGCCTCCAAATTGTTGCAGATCTTATCCACCACTTCAAAGTAAACCGCAAGATCCCGCGGGTCTATTCCCCTCGTAAGAGATTCTTCCATTGTGCGGATATGATCTTCCATGCCCGCATAAGCCTCCGTCGCTTTAAGCGTCGGCCTCACTATTTTAAGCCGCCTGTCATCATCCGACGTACGCCGTTCGATGTATCCCGCGGCTTCGAGCTGATTGAGCGCTTCCGCCATAGTGGACCCGCGAACGAAAAACTCCGCTTCGAGATCTTTCTGACATATACGCTCGTCAGGCCTTTCGCAAAGATACGCGATTATCATCCCTTGCAACCTGTAACCGCGCCCGCCCCTGCTGCCGCTCATTCGCTGCAACCGTCTGAAAATCAGATTGTGCAGTCTTCTCTCTTCCAAAAGAATTTGTTTATCCATTTCCGTATACCGCCGCACTCAATCCGTGAGTTACCTAACTGTTTTCAGTATAGCCGAAAATGTTAAACGAGAATTAAAATAGTGAGTAACCTAACGATCGTCGGGTATACTCACCATTATATTCGGTTTTGCGACAATGCGTGCCGCATCAGCGCGTCTCGCCGTGCCCGCGCGACATCTCTTCCAGCTGAGACGCTATGCTCTCTGTCAGACCCGCGAGTATCATAGAACGCATCTGCCCCACAGCGTACGGAATGGTGCGCTCGTTCGACGCGCCGTGTATCTTCTCTATCGGCTTGCGGCAACCGAGCAGGTACGCTCCGCCGTATGAGTTGTAGTCGTAATTGCGCATGACTTCGTGCGCCGCTTCCGCGATCAGTTCTTCCGCCGCGACTCCCGGCATTTTGCGGCGCAGTATCTCCGCCATTTCGCTCGCCACGTTCGCCGCCGTTCCCTCTATGCTTTTAAGCAGGACGTTACCCACGAACCCGTCGCATACGAGCACGTCGTATTTGCCGCTGAGCGCGTCGCGCGCTTCCATGTTGCCCACGAAATTTACGGGCATTTCCGAGAGGAGCGCCGCCGTCTGCGACGTGAGCATATTGCCCTTATGACCCTCTACGCCTACATTTACGAGAGCGACTCTGGGATCGTCCACCTTACACAGCGTCCGCATGAGGCTCGTCCCGAGAAGGGCGAACTGTGCGAGATATTCGCTGCGGCAGTCCGCGTTCGCTCCGCAGTCTATAAGGCACACGTTGCCGCCGTTTACCGTCGGAAGAACGGGAGCGAGAGCGGGACGGTCTATGCCGCGCAATCTCCCTACGACGAATATTCCGCAACACAGTATCGCGCCCGTACTGCCCGCGCTTATCATTCCGCCCACTTCGGGATCGGAGCGCAGAAGTGCCGCTCCGCGCACGAGAGAGGAATCGCGCTTCTGACGTATCGCCATCGTCGGGAATTCGTCGTTTCCTATTATCTCGCTTGCGGGGAGAATTTCGAGACGGGATCTGTCGTAATCGCACTCCGCAAGCTCGCGTTCGAGACAGGTCGGATCTCCCGGCATTATGAAATGCACGTCGGGATATACGTTGACGGCAGCCGCCGTTCCGCGTATCAGAGCTTTCGGATCGTCGCCGCTGAATACGTCCACTATGATCTTCATCATATTCTTACTGTTCTCCCGCAGCCGTGAGCGCAGGCATTTCGTTCTGCGCCTCGAACGCTATAAGGGCGGGCGGTTTCTCCCCCTCTTTGAGTTTGTTCTTCTTTTTCCACCTTTTGTTTTCCACATAGTCGCGCAGAAGAATGCGCGATTTTGCAAACTCGTACGCGTAGCGCGCGGTTATCGCTTCCGCATCCGCCGCGCTCGGCATACGCCCCTTTTTATCTATGATGTCTATCGGCTTGCCTATATACATGTAGTTCTTGCGGAAAGCCTTGGGACGACGGTACAGCAGTACGGGAACGACGGGCGCGCCGCTCTTTGCCGCAAACAGCGCGAGTCCCGTTTTAAGCTCGCCCATTTCGTTCGCGTCGCCCTTGTTGCGCGTACCCTCGGGAAATATCAGGATCTGCCCGTTGTCAAGCACCTTGAATATCTCGCGCATGGTAGACAGCGCGGGGCGATCCCTGTCAATGAATATAACGCCGAACTTTCCGAGGAGGAACTTGGACAGCTTATGCTCGGTAAAGTCCACCTTTCCGATGTATCTTCTGTACCCGGGTATATGCACCTGAGTCAGCGGTATATCCACGGCGGAAAGATGATTGCACGCGTATATGCACTTCCCCTTCTTTATTATATTTTCCCTGCCTATGACCTTGGTCGGATATAACGGCCGACCCAGACTGTACAGACATTTGCTGAGATAATAAAACGGTTTACCCATATCATTACAACCTTGCTGCGCCCTTCGGCATTGCCGTGGGCGGGCGCGTTTAGCGTAATTAGTTTACCACATTTATCCGCCGTTAGTCAACATTAAACGTCATATTTCGCGCGGCATTACGCTTTATTTTCTCCTCCGTCCTCTTTTAACGCTTCATCTTTGCGCTTTTTGCGCTCCGCATAGACGCAGAACAGACCCGACGCGCCCGCTCCGACAAGAAACAGCAACCCCGCAAGCACCGCTTGAAGAGGAACGTTAAGCGAGTGATTTATGAGCGAGTCCGCCTGCTGATAGAACAGCGTGAACACCGAACCCGCGATAAACCCGAGTATCGCGTAGTAAGTCCCGCGCTTGTACCTCGTCAGCAGTGCTTTCATTATCATGGATATGACGAAAAATCCTATGATAACTCCCACTGCAAACACGAGTATTATCAGTATGTTCGTTCCGACGTTCGTCAGCGAGAGCAGTTCCCTGCCCGCGCCGAGTATGTAGTTGTAATACCCGAGCACCATGAGTATCATGGAGCCGGATATCCCCGGAACGACAAAGCCGCACGCTCCCGTAAAGCCCACGCCGAGAAGCGAAAAGTACGTTCCCGCCGTGGGAGACGCCGACCTGTCCGCGTCGCCGAGCGCTGGGATAAAACACAGCCCTACGGCGACGGCGCACGCTATTATAAAAGCCGCGACGTATGCGAACTTATTAGGCTTGCCCGCCTCCGCCGCAATAGGCGGCACTCCGCCCAGCATCAGTCCGACGAACAGACATATCGTCGGCAAAGGCAGATATTCGAGCGCCGCGCTTATCGGAACGATGAGCGCGACGACGGCAAGCACCATGCCTATGGCAAACGGAAGCAGATACAGAAAGTTCTTGGAAAAGTGGCGGAACAGTCCCGACACCGCGCTTACGAGCCCGTAGTAAATGCCGAGAACGACCGCTACCGTTCCCCCCGAAAAGCCGGGAATAATGAGCGCGATGCCCATAAGCGCGCCTTTAAGCACGTTCAGAAAAAAGTTTTTTACCGATTTTTCTTCCATATCGTTCTTACCCGATTATAACAGACTGCGCCGCGTTTGTAAACGATTTTGGCGGCGTCACAAAAAGCTGGCGGTCAGCATCAGGAACGCGGGAACGATAACGAGCGCGACTACCGTGGACGACATTATACACTCGCCCGCCACCGCGGTATCTCCGTTGAACCGCTCCGCGAACGCAAGCGCGGTAGTCGCGGCAGGCGTTACCGCCATTACGACCATGCCGAGCGCGAGTTCCCCGCTCATACCGAATAAGCGGTGAAGCACAAGACATCCGACGCATATTATCGCCGGCACTATTACCATTTTTACGCCGAGAGACGCGTACATATACCCGCTTACGAACATGCGCTTTATCTTCATGTCCGCAAGGCGTATGCCGAGTATGCACATGGACACGGGCACGCAGATGTTATAGAGGTATGTTATAAGATCGGCGATCTGACCTATCTCCATTCCGCCGACGTTTATCGGTTGAAGCAGCGACAGACCCGTAAGCGTAAAGGGCAACGCGACGATGAACGCCAGCGTGCAAGGGTTGAGAATCGCCTTTCTTATCATAACGCTCTTCTTTTCCGCGGCTCCGTACAGCGCGACGCCGAGAGTCCAGTTCAGCAGGTTGAACACCACGTTGAACAGCGTGACGTACAGACGCATGCGGCTGAGCGACTCGTCCATCGTTCCCGCGAAAACTTCGCAGTATTTGACGGCTATCTCCGAAAGCGGTATCCCGAGGAATCCGCAGTTGGAGAATATCGCGGAAAAGGACGCCGCCGACTTCGCTCCGCTTTTGGGGCAACGAATGAGTATCAGCTTTATCGCTATGTAGCCTATGAGATGAACTATGACCGTTATAAGCAGACACAGCACAATCTCCTGCCAGGACACATGGCGTATATCCACGCCCATCATGCAATAGAAAACGAGCGCGGGCAATCCTATATACAGCAAAAGTCCCGAAAGGTCCTTCGCCGCCGCGTTACTGACGAGCTTCAACTTACGGAGCATATAGCCCGGTATGAGCAGTACGAGCAGTACCGCTATGCTGATAAATGTAGACAGAAAATACATATCGCGTTTCTTCCCTGGTGAGATCTTTCCATCATGCCCGCGCCGTTAAGCTACGGTTTCTCCTCAGTATATCGTATTTATATATGGGCACGTCGCAGTTGATGCGCACGAGTTGCTGCACCTTGTCCGCGACGCCGACGCTTTTACCGTCGGGATCGATTATCTTTTCCACGGTGAACGAATGCCCGAACGAGTCGTACGGCGAAAGCACTTCCAGCACGTCGCCCACGGCGAAACGGCTGCGCATCTCCACCGTCGCTTCCCCATCGCCGTCCTCGGCAGAGACGGCTATGAACTCGCTGCCCGATTGCGGCTTAGGCTCTCCCGTTTCTCCTTTTCCGCCGAAATAAAAGCCCGTCGAGTAGCCGCGGTGAGAGATCTTTTCCGTTTCCGCTTCCAGTCTCTCGTCGAACGGCCGCCCCGCGATCATGTCGTCGATCGCCCTGCGGTACGCGTTCACCGTCCCCGCGACGTAATATTCGCTCTTCATCCGCCCTTCTATCTTGAACGAGTCCACGCCCGCGTCAGCAAGCTCCTTAAGGTGCTTTATCATACAGAGGTCTTTGCTCGAAAGTATGTATGTTCCCCGCTCGTCCTCGGATATTCCCAGCGTTTCGCCGCGCGTCGGCTCGACGAGCCCGTACTCCCAGCGGCAGCTCTGCGTGCATGCTCCGCGATTGCCCGATCTTCCCGTAAAGTATGCCGACAGCAGACAGCGTCCCGAGTACGCGACGCACATCGCGCCGTGCACGAACGCCTCTATCTCCACGCCCGCCGCCCGCTTTATCGCGGGGATCTCGCTGAGCCGCGTCTCGCGCGCAAGCACTATGCGGCTCGCGCCCATGTCCGCCCACACTTTCGCCGCTTCGGAATTGGTCACGTTCGCCTGCGTACTGACGTGCAACGGCAGACGCGGAGCGTATTTCGACAGTACCGCGAACGCACCGAGGTCGCTTACGAGCGCGCCGTCCGCGCCCGTTTCGCCCAGCCGCTCGGCAAACGCGGGCAGACCGCCGATATCGCTCTCGTTCATATACGCGTTCACCGTGACGTATAGTTTCTTAGACTGCGCATGGAGCATATCCGCGGCGCGTTTAAGCTCGTCGAGCGTGAAGTTGCCCGCATACGCGCGCAGTCCGTACTCGCTCGCCGCGGCGTACACCGCGTCCGCTCCGAAATGGACGGCGGTCAGCAGTTTATTCATATTGCCCGCGGGTGCGAGAAGCTCCGGTTTTTTCATTCGCTCACCTTTACCGAAAGGCTCATACCGTCACCGACAGGCAGTACGGACGTAACAAGCCTCGGATCGGAATTGACCGCTTTCATAAACAGTTCGAGTCGCTCGTATATCGTGCGCTTTTTGGGCGGCACGTCCTTTACCCCGCTCATGCGCCCCGAGTACAGCACGTTGTCGCAAAGCAATACTCCGCCGCGGGTAAGGAGATTTATAAGGTATGGCAGAAATTCGTAGTACCTGCCTTTCGGGCCGTCTAAGAATATCATTCCGAACTTGCCCTCTATCATGGGTATGACCTCGGACGCGTCGCCCTCGAAAATTTCGACGCGGCGGGCGCAACCGTGCGCGCGGAAGTTGACGCGCGCCCTCTCCACTGCCTCCGCATCGAAATCTATCGTATAAAGTTTCGCGCGGGACGATTGCAACATGACCAGTCCGCTGTAACCCGTTCCCGTGCCTATTTCGAGTATACGGGACGGCGCGGCGAGCATGGTCGCAACGCGCAATAGTTGCGCGCCCGTTTCGCTTATGACGGGCACGCCCAGGCGATCAGCGTCCTCGCGCACGTCTTCGAGTTCGGGCATTACCGAACGCGGCAACAGCGAGAGCAGGTATCTTTCCGTCTTTCCATACTCGTAATAACTCATGCGTCGGTCAGCTTTCCGTCACTATCGGAAGTATCATCGGACTGCGGCGAGTCTCCTTGTAAAGGAAACTCTTCATCTCACGGCGGATCATGTTCTTATACACCGTCAGATCCTCTATCTCTTTAAGGTCGGACTTCGCGCTGACGCGCAGAACGAGTTTTTTTGCCTCTTCCATAAGCCCTTCCGCGTTTTCGGCATACACAAAGCCGCGGCTTATCACGTCTACGCTAAGTATCTTGCCCTCTTCCCTGTCCACGCCTATGACGATGACGAACAGTCCCTCTTCGGCAAGATGCTTTCTGTCGCGCAGAACGGTGCTGCCCACGTCGCCCACGCCCAGACCGTCCACGAGCACCGCGCCCGCAGGCACGTTGTCACCCGCTTTCATCGTGCGGCGCGTCACAAGTATCTGATTGCCTATATCGGGGACGATTATGGAGGACGACGGCATACCTATGCGCATGGCAAGCTCCGCATGCTTTTTCTGATGACGGTGCTCGCCGTGAACGGGCATGAAAAACTTAGGTTTGAGCAGTGCGTGCATGAGTTTCAGCTCTTCCTGATAGGCGTGACCCGAAACGTGCACTTCTGCCAGGGACTCGTATATGACCTTGCAACCGTGACGATAAAGGTTGTTTATGACGTTGTAAACCATCCGCTCGTTGCCCGGTATGGGAGACGCGGAAATAATCACGGTATCGTTATATCCGAGACGCACCTTGCTCATTTCGTCGCTCGCCATGCGGGTGAGCGCGCTCATGGGCTCGCCCTGACTGCCCGTCGAAATGATGACGAGGTTTTTGTCGTCTATATTCTTTATCTTGTCGATATCAACGACGAGAGCGTCCGAATAGCGCAGTTCGCCTATCTTCGCCGCCGCTGCCGCTATGTTTATCATACTGCGACCGCAAAACGCGACTTTGCGCTTATATTTTACCGCAAGATCTATTATCTGCTGCAAACGGTGTATGTTGGACGCGAACGTCGCTATTATTATGCGGCGTTCGGGATTGTCCGCGAATATGCCGTCGAACGACGCGCCAACCGTCGCCTCGCTCATGGACGAGCCTTTGCGCTCTATGTTGGTGCTTTCGCAAAGAAGGAGCAGTACGCCCCTGTTGCCTATCTCGGCTATGCGTTGAAGGTCTATGACGTTGCCGTCTATGGGCGTAAAGTCCACCTTGAAATCGCCCGTGTGGAATACCGTTCCGACGGGCGTCGTTATCGAAAGAGCGCAGCTTCCCGCAATGGAGTGCGACACGTTTACGAACTCCACCTTAAAACAGCCGAACTGCACCGTGCTTCCGGGCTTTACGATGTTCAGCCTGACGTTTTCCACCTTCTGTTCGCGCAGTTTCGCGTCCACGAGGGCGAGGGTTATTTTCGTGCCGTAAACGGGCACGTTAAGGTCTTTAAGAACGTAAGGGAGAGCGCCTATATGGTCCTCGTGCCCGTGAGTGAGCACGATGCCGCGCACACGATCCTTGTTCGCAAGAAGATAAGTCGTATCGGGAATAACGAGGTCTATTCCCGGCATATCGACATTGGGAAAACACGATCCGCTGTCGATAACTATGATATCTCCTCCGAATTCAAGCGCGGTCATATTCTTGCCGATCTCTCCGACGCCGCCCAAAAAAATCACCTTGAGCGCAGGCGAATCGGTATTCGGTCTATGCAATGATATCCTCCGGATTTAATTGTAATATCGTTTGAGGCGACAGGCTACGCCCTCGCCTCGTATGTTCCGGAAAATATTATACATTACCGCCTTTGAAATTACAAGTTTATTGACGCGAAAAGATGAAAAATATTTGACGAATTATCCACATTACGCAAATTTACGCCGTCAAGAAGCGGGTCCGCCGCAAAATCCCGCCCTATGACGCAGTTGCACATGCGCCCCGTAACGCGCTCTCCCGGCAGCACTATGCACGATTCAAGCCGCGCTCCGCTCTCTATAACGGCATCCTCGCCTATTATACAGTTGTGCGTCCGACCGAGCACGATCGCTCCGTCCGCGACGAGATCGCTCCCCTTCGGGCGCGAATGGCAGCGGAAAATGTGCTTTGCCGCGGGGAATGGCGCGCCCTTCCGCATTTCGTAATTGGCGGCGAAGTAGTCTGTCAGACTCCCCATATCCCGCCAGTACCCTGCAGTGCGATGTTCGCATATGCGCTTGCCCAGCCTCAGAAGATAGGGAAACAACTCCCGCGCAAAGTCGAATGGCACGTTTTCGGGAACGTACGCCAGCGCGCGTGCGCTTACTATATACGTTCCCGTACTCGCCGTCCCCCGCCGACCGACGTTCTCGGGCAGTTTCTCGCGCACGGCTCTTACCACGCCGTCCTCGCTTATCACTTCGCCGTACGCGCCGAGATCGCTCACCTCCGTCGTTTCTATCGTCACCATCCCGCCGCCGCGCTCGTGCGCCTCGATAAGACCGCCTATATCCGAGTCCGAAAGCGTATCCGCCGAGCACACGATAAAATCTCCGTCGCGCTCTCTCGCCGCCGCCCGCACCGCTCCCGCAGTGCCGAGCGGTTCGTCCTCGACCGAGTATTCGGCGCGTATGTCCGCATATCCCTCCGTAAACTCCACCACGTCGCGCGGGCGGTAGCCGAGCGCAAAAGTTATGTCGCGTACGCCCGCGGCGCGCAGTCTGGACACGGTATAGTCTATCGCGGGTCTGTTTGCGACGGGCAGCATCGGTTTGCATTTATAGTGCGTCAGCGGCATTATCCTCTTTCCGTAACCGCCCGCAAGTACTATGGCTCTCACGTTCGTTAGTATTTACTTGCGCCCGCACTTATTATGCGGCAAAGAGCAAAAGGCGGAAAGACAAACGGGCGCGGCAATCCGTTCGGGAAAAGCCGTGCCCGCCTCGTGCGTGATATAGCCGTTTACTCTACGATGACGGTGCCGTCTGCCTTTACGGTGACGGTATCACCCGTCTTTACCGTTTGCAGGAACTCGTCGCCCAGCATGTCTATGGCAATGACGTCGCTGTTCTCCCACACGCGCGCAAGCACTATGCCGCTCGCCGCAAGACTGTCTATGTGCTCGGAGAAAAGAAACGCCGCGGGCGCTATCTTCATCGCGCATACCGTCTGTATGACGAGTCCGCCCGTCGTCGAGCCTATCGTTATGGGCAGACAGAGCGCCTTGCCCGTTATATCGAGTCCGAATATGTCCGCATTGTTCTGATCGGAAACTATCACCCGTTTCGCGTTTTTGAGCGCGCTCTTCTGAAACGTCGCAAGCGTGTTCACGCCCTGATGCGAGACCACCGCTTCGCCCTTCCACTCGCCGCCCGCAAGCACTCTGCCTTTGAACTCCTTCATCATTTCACCTCCCTGCCTGCGAGAATGTCGAGTATTTCCGCATCCTTATAGTACCGCGCGACGGAATACGTGCGCAGTTTGTTGCTGTTGGTAACTATCGCACGTCCTTTTGTCATGGGGTTGTTGGTATACATGAGCGGACATATGCTCGTCAGCTTTACTCCCGCACGCATGAGCCGCGAATAGTATCCCGTTTCCGCGAACTTCTTCTTTACCTGCGGACTCGTCGTCATTATCGTGCGGACGGCGACTTTCTTCCGTCCTGCCGCGCCGAGCGCGTCGTCTATCGCGTCCGTCCAGTCGCACAACTGTTTATAACTTAAATGAGGGCAACCTATAAAGCACAGCCCCGCCTTCGCGGAAGGGTCTTTCCACATGACGGGATATGACTTATAGACGCGTTCAAGCTCTTCGTCGTCTATGACGTACTCTTGCGCGTCCGGCAGTATAAGGCTCTCGCCCTGCTCGACCGCCTCGGGCGTGAGCTTGTCTATATGGTACAGTCCCACCGCGCCGTTGCTCGCCGTCGCCGCGCCGAAATCCTTTAAGTACGCTTTTACGTCGTCCGTCAGCTCGGTGCCGAGGAACTTGTCCAGCCCCGTGACGTACGGCACGTCCTCCATGACTTTCATGCCTATCGCGCTGCCGAGCACCTGCGCTTCCGGCTTTTTCGTCGTCTTTACCACGACGCGCCATTTGGCTTTTCTGCCCTCGTCCGTGACCAGTCCGAAATACGGAACGTATCCCACTATAGAGCCGAACAGATCAAGCATGCCGCTGTTGCGGTTGCACCTCGCGCCGAGCACCGAATTGGCGTATACCACCGCGCTGCTCTCCGCCCAGCTCAGAACATCGCCCTTGTTCGGAATGTTTCCCACTTCGTCGAGATAGCAGGTGCACGTGAAAGAGTCGGAGTCGCGCAGACCCACTTTCAGGAGTTGCGCCTCGTAGTCCGCCTGCTTTTTGTACATTATGTGAAAGGCTATCTTTTCAAGAAGATTGCACTTTACGTTAGCGTAATCGAGCGGGCGCGGGTCTACCGTGAACTTGCCCTGCGTCGTTATGCCCGCGTCGATCAGCTTGTCCATTGTGGAAAACAACGGCTTCATGAGCGCAATACCGAAACTCGTCACCAAGTGTCCGTCTTTGTGCGTGACGGGGACGAGTTTTTCCGCTCCGAATATGTCGCCGAACATCACGACGGTCTTCATGACTTTTGCCATCGTTTCGCCGCGGCTACCGTCCAGAATTGATTTCTGCTCGTCGGTCAGCTTCATCTTATACTCCATGATCCCTCCTTTTGACGTTTGTCAAACATATTATAACATATATTCACTCGCTTTGCAATACCCATTTTATAATTACTCCGTGATAGAACTATCGTCAAACGATTGCAAAATCCGCCACGCCCGTGATATAATCGGAGTATGATCGATCTTGTAGCTGCAACTCACAATAAAGGTAAACTCGCGGAATTTGCGTACATGCTCGGCAAAAAGTACCGCATACATCCCGTTTCGGATTTCGACGGCGGCGTCGAACCCGAGGAAAACGGCGGCTCTTTCGAGGCCAACGCCGTTATAAAAGCAAAAGCCGCATTCAATGCAAGCGGACTGCCCTCTTTCGGCGACGATTCGGGACTGTGCGTAGACGCTCTCGGCGGCGCGCCGGGAGTCTACTCCTCACGGTACGCGGAAAATGCAAAAGCCAGAAACGCAAAGCTCCTCGCCGCGCTCTCCGAAACTCCCGAAAGCGACCGCACCGCCCGTTTCGTCTGCTGCATAGCCTTCTTCGACGGTAAACGCGAGTTCGTCGTCCGAGGAGAGTGCAAAGGCAGGATACTTTTCAAGGAAACGGGAGAAAACGGCTTCGGCTACGATCCCGTGTTTTTCAGCGACGACCTCGGCAAACCGTTCGGCGACGCCACTCCCGCCGAAAAGGACGCCGTGTCGCACCGAGGCCGCGCCGTCGCGCTCCTCGGCGCGAGGCTTGCCGAAATTTACGGAAAGGATGAAGAAAAATGAGGGCTATCGTACTTTCGGACACTCACGGCAGCAGAAAAAAACTGCTCGACACGCTGACCGCCGTCGGTAATTTCGATCTTCTCGTTCACCTCGGTGACGGAGTGAGCGACATAGACGCAGTTCGCCCATACATAAATGCGGACGTTCTCGCCGTAAAGGGCAATAACGACATATTCTCTTACCTGCCCGAAACGCGCGTTGCGGAAATATGCGGACTGCGCGTGTTCTGCTGTCACGGGCACACGATAGGAGTTCGCGGCAACCGTACCGCTCTCGCCCGCCGCGCCGCAGAACTCGGCTGCTCCGTCGCGCTGTACGGCCACACGCACAAAGTCGCCGACGAAACGATAGACGGCGTGCGTTGCCTTAACCCGGGCTCGATAGGCTACCCCGTCGGCAAGCGTACGGTCATCGAGATCACCGACGTATCGGGAAAAACGGAAATAAACTTTATCGAAGCGGAGTGATCCGCAGATCCGTCGCATGAAGAACGCGGGGCTGAAAGTCCCGCGTTTTTTCGTGTCGCAATTAAAAGCAGGGCATGCGCCCTGCTTTTATTCATGTTGTTTTATCCATATCAACAGATCTTCGTAATTCATTTTTCCTGACGCCACGGAAAGACCTGCGTCTATTATATCCTTATTCGTTAATTCAAGAGTAATACCGTTGACTTCAAGGAATGTGAGCATTATGTACATACCGATCCTTTTATTTCCGTCTAAGAATGCATGGTTGGATATAAGCTCAAATCCGATTTTTGCGGCTTTTTCCTCTTTCGTGGGGTATAGTTCTTTTCCGTCGAATGTAATAAACGCGCTTTCAAGTGACGCATCCAATAAATTATAATCTCTGATACCGGCACCGCCGCCCGTCTCCGCGATCATGAGTTGATGCAGGAGCAGTACCTTTTCTTGTGAGAATTTTATCATTTCGCAAGTTCCTCGAATGCTTCGCGGTATTTATTTAATATCCTTTTTGCAATTATATCGATTTTTTCATCGTCGGTAAGTTCGATCATCGTGTTTCCCGCAAGATCTATAAGCAGATATCTGGGATGATTGTTTTTGAAAATAACCGCACTGCCGTTCCGATCTGCAATTTTTGCCGCCCGGCTGAAATTCTGATTTGCTTCCGTCATGGAAATTATCTGTGATGTGTTCAGCTGCATACCGTTCACCTCCTGATGATAGTATACGATAAAAATAGGATAAAGTCAACCTATTTTTATTTTCCCCGTAAATGAAGTAAGTATCCGCATTGCGGCAAAAGAAATTGAAATACGTGGCATTTGCCCTGCTTTTATTTATGCATTTTATTTAATGGTCTTTTGCCAACTGCAATAAGCAAAATGCCGAACTACGCGGTATAAAAAGCGCTATATCTCGATTATGCCGGTGCATGGTGTTCAGGGGGTCGGGTTTTTGATGAAAAGCAGAAATCAC
>ERZ1090881.916-NODE-923-length-13193-cov-5.569645_pt1 | contig 13193 bp, 10 predicted proteins | sample MGYA00478470_ERZ1090881 | MGnify/ENA primary metagenome ERZ1090881 (study PRJEB33644, sample SAMEA5815736) | chicken gut metagenome | biome: Chicken; feature: Gastrointestinal Tract; material: Caecum | place: Ireland | collected 2019-01-01 | study: A study of the...
TATTTCAGAGTCGTGTATGCCTCTACCCTGGTTCCCGCCGGGATATCCTGAGATGAGATCCTGCCCTTTTCCTGAGTGGAAGGTTCTTCACCGATCATCTGTGTTCCCAGATTTACTTCCTCCACAAGTTCCTTGGCTTCTTCCTCTGTTCTTCCCACAAGGTTCGGAACTTCCACCAGTCCGTCGTTTTCATCTTCTGTCTGCTGCTGTTCCTGTTCCGCGGGAGCTGTGCCGCCTCCCAGCAGTCCGGCTGATCTGACGACAAAGAAGATTACCGCTATGAGAATCAGCGCGCCGCCGAGGAACGCCGCTATGGTCACTGTCCTGCTGACCGCTCTTCTCTGTCTGTTTTTCTTTTTTCTTCTCTCCAGGGACCGTCTCCGCTCATATTCGTCGTCGTCATCCCCGTCATCATAATCTGTATCGATTTTTTCTTCCTCAAGAGCCGCCGCGTCTGTCTTTCTCTGGCCGGTTCTTGCTTTTGGCGTATGTTTGATCTCTCCAAGTTCTTCATCGGAGATTATCACCGTCTTGGCCTCGTTATCCACATCGCTGAGTTTGACAAAATCGCCGGAGGGATCGATCAGGGAATGTTTCAGATCCGCGATCACATCCTCCATTTTTGCATAACGCCGGCCAACACTTTTCTGTGTGCATTTGAAAATGATCTGTTCAAGACTGTAGGGAAGATCCGGCGTATAAACACTGGGCGGGATCATTTCCTCCTGAAGATGCTTGATGGCAATGGCAACTGTGGTATCTCCGTCAAAAGGCACTCTTCCCGTCACCATTTCATACAGAGTGATACCCAGAGAATAGATGTCTGACTTTTCGTCACTGTATCCTCCCCTTACCTGTTCCGGGGAGCTGTAATGGACAGATCCCATTACGTTGGAGCTGATGGTATTGGAAGATGCAGCTCTGGCAATTCCGAAATCTGTCACTTTTACCTTTCCGTCTGTGGAAATGATAATATTCTGCGGCTTTACATCTCTGTGGACAATTCCGTGGTTATGGGCGGCCTCCAGTCCCATGGAAACCTGGATGGCGATACTGGTGGCCTCCTTAATGGAAAGCTTGCCTTTCTTGGCAATATATTCCTTAAGGGTAATACCCTCGATCAGTTCCATGACAATATAGTAAACGCCGTCGTCGTCGCCCACATCAAACACATTTACGATATTCGGGTGCGTCAGACCGGCAGCCGCCTGGGCTTCGCTGCGGAATTTCCTTATAAAGGTCGTATCCTCCCTGAATTCCTGTTTCAGTACCTTAACCGCGACAAAACGGTTAAGCTTGTGATCCTTTGCCTTGTATACATCGGCCATTCCGCCTGTGCCGATCTTTCCTAATATCTCGTAGCGTTCCGCTATAATCATTCCTGTTTTCAACATTTGTCCACCTCATTTGTGAATGGTTCTACCAAAATTACTGCAATATTGTCCTTACCGCCATTCCGGTTGGCTTCCTCCAGAAGCTCCTCGCCTTTACGGGGCAGTTCTTCTGTCTTATCCAGTATGATCTCCTCGATCTTGCTGTCCTCCACCATGTTGCTGAGTCCGTCGGAGCACATAAGGATCGTGCTGTCCGGTTCCATCTTAAGGTCAAAGAAATCAATATCCACGGTTCTCTCCGCTCCCAGCGCTCTGGTGATGATATTTTTGTCCGGGTGATTCCTGGCCTCTTCCGGCTTGAGCTCGCCCATCCGGACCATTTCCTGCACCAGGGAATGATCTCTGGTCACCTGGCGTATCTGTCCCTGAATAAGATACAGACGGCTGTCTCCCACATTGGCTACATAAGCATAGTGACCTACGATCGTAGCAACCACCATGGTAGTCCCCATTCCTTTAAGCGCCTCGTCCTGCTGCGCACGTTCCAGTATCTCCATATTGGCCGTCTCGATCGCATGACGAAGGACTTTGATCGGATTGAAATCTGCATCCTTACGAATTTCGTCTACTAATATCTGAACTGCATGGGATGAGGCGAAATCTCCTGCATTATGCCCTCCCATACCATCAGCAACGACAAACAGATTCGGAAGGTTTCCCACAGGATCTTTGGACACGAACACATAATCCTGGTTCATTTTCCGCTTCTGCCCCACATCCGTAGCTGAATATACCCTCATCTTATTTCTCGCTTTCTGTTTTTTCCATGTATCTCTTTCTAAGCTGTCCACAGGCACCGTCTATATCGCTGCCCATTTCTCTTCTAATAGTACCATTTATTCCGCATTTTTCAAGATTTATTTTGAAATTCTCCACTGCTTCCCTGGCGGAACGCACAAAACTTCTCTCTCTCACAGGGTTTACAGGAATCAGATTTACGTGACAGTTCAGCCCTTTCAGGCGGCCTGCCAGTTCCAGCGCGTCCTCCCTGCTGTCGTTCACTCCCGCCACCAGACTGTACTCAAAAGTGATCCTGCGCCCCGTCTTTTCAAAATAGTATCTGCACGCGTCAAGCAGTTCTTCCATACTGTATTTATTGGCTATCGGCATAAGCTGTTTTCTTTTTTCATCATTCGGCGCATGAAGGGAGACCGCCAGAGTCATCTGCAGTTTTTCATCCGCCAGTTCATACATCCGCGGCACGATCCCGCAGGTGGAAACCGTAAGGTTCCTCTGACTGATATGAAGTCCGCCCTCTTCTGTAAGTATATGGATAAAACGGAGAAGATTATCATAATTATCCAGAGGTTCACCGGATCCCATCACCACCACATTGGAAACCCTCTCCCCCGTATCCGCCTGGATCCGGTATATCTGGTCCAGCATTTCTGAAGGAAGAAGATTCCGGGCAAGTCCCCCTATGGTGGATGCGCAGAAACGGCATCCCATCCTGCAGCCCGCCTGGGAGGAAATACACACAGAATTTCCATGGTGGTACTTCATAAGCACGCTTTCGATCATATTCCCGTCGCTGAGACGGAAAAGATATTTCCGCGTACCGTCGATCTTCGAGACCTGGACGTCCATTATCTCCAGAGCAGTCACCGGCTGCTCCGCCAGCTTCTGTTTCAGGCTTTTTGGAAGATTGCTCATTTCGTCATAAGACACCGCAAGATGCTGATGCAGCCATTCATAGATCTGCCTGGCCCGGAAGGGCTTTTCGCCCACCGACAGCATCAGCTCTTTTAATTCCGCAGGCGTCATGGATTTAATATCTGTCATATTTCTCCATTCCTGTCTTTTTTTATTTCCGCCTGAATCTGGCGATAAAAAAACCATCCGTCCCGTGTACTCCCGGAAGAAGCTGAAGATATCCCAGAGACGTGGTTTCTGATTTAAGCTCGTCCGGAATATAAGGATCGATGCTTTCCAGTTTAAATGGATGATTATTCATAAACCACATCATGTTCTCTTCGTTCTCTTCTTTTGCTATGGTACAGGTACTGAAGATCAGCACACCGCGGGGCTTCACATACTCCGCAGCCTTATCCAGGATATTCCTCTGAAGGATCACAAGTTCTTCCTGCTTCTGAGGAGTGGAACGGTATTTGATCTCTGGCTTCCTTCCGATCACGCCGTATCCGGAACAGGGAACATCCGCAAGCACAATATCCGCAAGGCACTCGGAATCCACGTCAAAAACCGTGGCGTCCTGCACCCTGGTCTGCACGTTGATCGAACCTGTTCTGCGGATATTCTCTTCTATGAGATTCACTTTATACTGGCTGACGTCACGGGCGTCCACAGTTCCGAATCCTTCCATTTTATCTCCGATATGGAGACTTTTTCCTCCCGGCGCCGCGCAGAGATCGATCACATAATCGGTTTTCTTCGGATCCGCGATCTCCGCCACAAGCATGGAACTTACATCCTGCACCTGGATCTTTCCCTGTATGAACGCGTCAAGGGCAAGGATATGATTGTATCCCGATATCCTTTTCGCATAGGGAAGATACGGGGCCGGTTCCACGGTGACGCCCTGGGCTCTCAGGCTCTCGCAGGTCTTCTCCACAGAATTCAGATATGTACGGCAGCGGACGGTCAGAGGCTTATCCTCCAGAAAATCCGCCAGCATTTTTTCTGTAACTTCCTCACCGTAAACGTTCAGCCACCGCAGCACAAGCGGTTCCGGCATAGAATATTTCACAGAGAGAAAACGTACCAGATTTCTTTCTCTGGGAGGATATTCCAGCTGATCCAGCTGACGTGAAACAGTCCGGAGTACTCCGTTCACAAATGGTTTCAGATTATAAAAGCCCTTGCGCTGGGCAAGCTTCACCGCCTCGTTGCACACGGCGCTGTCCGGCACCCTGTCCATAAACTTCAGCTGGTATACCGCGCTTCTTAAGATCTCCCGGATCGGCGGCTTCATCTTGTCCACGCTGATCTTCGAAAACGAGTCAATGATATAGTCGATCAGTATCCTGTATTCCAGCGTGCCTTCGCACACTCTTGTGATAAACGCCCTGTCCTGCTTGGGAAGAAACTGGTATTTGGAGAGAGCGTCGCGTATGGCGATATGGCTGTGCTCTCCCTCCTCGTTGATCTTAAGGAGAATCTCCAGGATCATTTCTCTGGTGTTGATTCCGTTAGTCATCATTTCTCCTTCCTCCCGCCAGGATCAATAATCTCAGAAGCTGCAGTATGGACGCGGCCAGCGCGGCCACATAGGTAAGGGCCGCGGCGGTGAGCACCTTCCTTGCGCCCTTAACCTCTGAAACGCCCAGGATCCCCGTACCTTCCAGCATTCGCAGCGCCCGCGAAGACGCGTTGAGTTCTACCGGAAGCGTCACAAGCTGGAACAGTACTGCCAGAGAGAAAAGCACGATCCCCGCCGTAGTCAGCGGCCGTATCCCTGCCAGCAGGCCGATCAGGAAAAGAGGCCACGACAGCGAACTTCCCAGATTGGCCACGGGAACAATAGCGCTGCGCATCTCAAGGGGAGCGTAATGAACCGCATGCTGGATGGCATGCCCGCATTCATGAGCCGCCACTCCCACCGCCGCAAGAGAGGTCTGTCCGTATATATCCTGAGACAGACTGACTGTTTTGGTCCTGGGATCATAGTGATCCGTCAGGCTTCCCGGTATGGCCCGTATCTGCACGTCGGTGATCCCGGCGGCCCTGAGGATCCTTGCCGCCGCTTCCGCTCCGGTGAGCCCGGAAGCACTTCTGATCCTGCGGTATTTCGCGAAAGTACTTTTCAGTTTCGCGGAAGCCGCAAGCGAGAGCAGCATACCGATGATCAGAAGTATATAGGTTCTGTCAAATCCATAAAATCCATAACCGTATCCGTACATTCCATCACTCCTTATGATCTGCCAGTCTTGTCCCCGCGGCTATCGGGAATCCCCGCAGGAAAGCCGCCGCATCCATACGTTTCTTGCCTTCAAGCTGCACTTCCTGAAGGATCAGACGTCCTTCGCCGCAGACTACATGGATTCCTTCTTTATCTGTCAGGACAACCGTACCCGGAAGGGCCTCCTGTCCGTTCTTATCATATTCCATGCCGGAGACAGCCGCCTTCCATATCTTAAGCGTTTTCCCCTCCAGGAACGTATAGGCGCTGGGCCAGGGATTCAGGCCCCGTATCAGCCGCTCCAGTTTCTCCGCGCTTTCAGAAAAATCAAGAAGCCCCATCTGTTTGGTGATCATCGCCGCATAGGGCGTGGGGCTTTCCTCCGGCTGTTTCTCATAAACCGCCGTTCCGTCGAAAACAGACGGAAGAGTTTCCACCAGAAGCTTCGCGCCCGCCTGCGCCAGCTTGTCAAAAAGGCTTCCTCCCGTCTCGTCCGCGGCAAGAGGAATCACAGCCTTTGCGATCATATCACCGGTATCCAGTCCTGTTCCCATACGCATCAGCGTCACGCCGGACTCTTTTTCCCCGTCGATCACCGCGTACTGGATCGGCGCCGCCCCTCTATATTTCGGAAGGAGAGAGGCATGAATATTCAGGCATCCGAACGCGGGCATATCTAGGATCTCTTTCGGAATGATCTGGCCGAACGCCGCTACAATGATCACATCCGGATCCAGTTCGCTCAACTGTCTGACAAAAGATTCTTCCCGTACTTTCGAAGGCTGAAAGACCGGGATGCCATGCTTCAGGGCCTCCTCTTTCACCGGAGTCGGCATAAGGGCCTTCCCCCTGCCCTTCGGCTTATCCGGCTGCGTCACCACAGCCTCCACCCTGTATCCGGCCTCTGCCAGGGCCCGCAGCGGCGGCACCGCGAAATCAGGTGTTCCCATGTATACAATCTTCATCATGTCACTCCTCATCCTCGTCATAGGTCGTTCTGTGAAGTTCTCCCTCCACAAGTTCCGTGTACATTTTTCCGTCCAGATGATCGATCTCGTGACAGAAGGCGCGGGCAAGAAGTTCCGTTCCCTCGTATATCACTTCATTCATATTTTCATCCAGGGCTTTTACTTTAACATAATTCGGTCTCGTTACCTGTCCGGCCATTCCCGGAACACTCAGGCAGCCCTCGTCTCCGGTCTGTTCCCCGGAAGTCTCCAGGATCTCCGGATTGATAAGAACAATGGGGCCCTCTCCGATATCGATGGTCACGATCCGCTTCAGGACTCCCACCTGGGGCGCTGCAAGTCCCACTCCATAAGCTTCGTACATCGTATCCAGCATATCAAAAATAAGTGTGCGGAGCTTCGGCGTCATTTCTTTTACCGGTCTGCTGATCTTGTGGAGAACCGGATCTCCCTCTGTTCTGATTGTTCTCAGTGCCATTTTTCTGCCCTCTCTCTTTCTTCTGTAATCTTCTGTGTTTCTGACGTCATCTTTTCGTATAATCCGGTCCGCGCCGGAGTCTCTCTGCGCTTTCCGTCCGGTATCATTCCATATCGTACTGTATATATAGTTTCCGGAATCCGGAATTTATTTCAATATATTTTTCAATCTTATCTTTCATGTCCAGAAGAAGCTTCCCGTCCTCATGTTTCAGACGGAATACTTTTCTGTATATGTCGTTTACTTTTCCCACAGCCGCGTCGGCTGGCCCGATGATATGCAGTCCCTTATCCGGACATATCCTTTCGGCGAATTTCCGGATAAATTCCATTCCTTGCCCCAGAAGTGCCGCGTCCTCCCCGGAGGCGAGAACTGTGAGCATATGGGCCGCCGGCGGATAATCCATCAATATGCGGTACCCCATTTCCTCTTCATAGAATCTCTCATAGTCCTGATGCGCCGCCGCCTGTATACTGTAGTGATCCGGATGATAAGTCTGGATCACCGCTTCGCCGGTCTTCTTCCCTCTTCCGGAACGTCCCACCGCCTGGGTGAGAAGCTGGAAGGTCCTCTCCCCGCAGCGGTAATCCGCCTCATTCAGGGACAGATCCGCCGCGATGATGCCCACTAGAGTCACATCCGGAAAGTCATGGCCTTTCACGATCATCTGGGTTCCCACAAGGATATCCGCCTCATGGGCCGCGAAAGACGCCAGGATCTGTTCGTAACTTCCCCTAGTCCTGGTGGTGTCATAGTCCATACGCAGGATCCCCGCATCAGGAAATTCTCTTCGCAGCACCGCTTCGATCTGCTGTGTCCCGGCCTTGAACCCGCCGATATACGGCGATCCGCACACCGGGCAGACTTTCACGGAAGATCTCTCATAACCGCAGTAATGACAGATCATTTTTCCATTGCTGTGTTCCGAAAGCGCCACGTCGCAGTGGGGACATTTCAGGACCTCGCCGCAGGAACGGCAGGAAACGAATCCTGCGTACCCCCGCCGGTTCAGAAACAGCATGGCCTGCTCTCTCCTCTCCAGCCTGTGCTGCACAGCTTCTTGCAGTTTCCTGCTGAGCACGGAACGGTTGCCGCTTTTCAGTTCCTTCCGGAGATCCACAACCGACACCTCCGGCAGCGGGCGGCCACGGTATCTTTCCGTCAGCTTTACCAGCAGATATTCCCCCTGCCGGGCCTTCGTATATGCTTCCAGGGAAGGGGTTGCCGATCCCAGAACAACACGGGCGTTTTCCATCTCCCCGCGGCGCACAGCAACTTCCCTCGCATGATACCTTGGACTGTTCTCACTCTTATAGGTGGGTTCATGCTCTTCATCCACAATAATAAGTCCCAGCCTGGAAAAAGGGGTAAAAAGAGCCGAACGCGGTCCCACCATGATCTGAATCCCGCCCTGTCTGGCCCTGCGGAACTGATCGTACCGTTCTCCGGGAGACATACGGGAATTCAGGACAGAGACCTTATCTCCGAACCATCCCGTAAATCTGCGCACAGTCTGATAAGTCAGCGCGATCTCCGGGATCAGCACGATCACCTGCCGGCCCGAAGATATCACCTTTTCGATCAGTTTCATATATACCTGGGTCTTCCCGCTTCCCGTAACTCCGTGAAGAAGGACGGGCCTTGCGGAAGAATTCTCCCATTCCGCCAGGATCTCATCCAACGCCTCTTTCTGCGCGTCAGAAAGGACAGAATGCTCTTCCACGGGAACAGAGACTTCCTCCGCAGGTATCCGGTAGACTTCATCCTGCCGGATCTCCACCAGCTCCTGTTCAAGAAGAGGTTTCAGCACGGAGGAGGTCATCCCCAGTTCTTTCGCGGCTTTTGTACAGTCCAGAGGTTCTTTCTCAAGAAGAGCCCGGAGCACTCTTGCCCTGGCCCTGCACCGGCTTTTTTCCATCCGGGAAGCCTCCTGCGCCGCCTGCTCTCTGCTGACACGGAGATACAGAAGTCTTTTTTCTTTATGGCGGATCTTTTCCCGCACCGGCAGGACTGTCTTCAGCGCCTGTGCCATGGTGGAACCATACCGCTCCTTCATCCAGGCCGCCAGCGACACAAGACGGGATTCTGTCGTTTCCTCGCCGCTGCACAGCCTCAGAAGAGATTTGATCTTCGCCGGATCATATTTCGGTTCCCCGGACAGTCCGGTCACATAGCCTTTTCTCTCTTTGTTCCCATTTCCAAAGGGGATGGCTGCCACCATCCCCACATGAATCTCGTCCTCCATTTCCCGGGGAACGAGGTACTGAAAACTGCGGTCGAGTTTTTCGTGGGATATATCCACAATTACATCCGCATATAACATGAATTCTCTCTTTCTCTATCTGCCTGCCAGGATATCCGCGATCAGCACACGCTCATCCATGGGATACTTCTTGCCTTTTATTTCCTGATAATCCTCATGGCCTTTTCCCGCGAGAACAATGATGTCTCCCGGTTCTCCGTGATGGATCGCATAGGCGATCGCTTCTTTTCTGTCGCAGATCTCCACATATTTCCCGTCAGTCTTTGCGATTCCTGTTTTAATATCGTCAATGATCGCCTGGGGCTCCTCGAATCTCGGGTTATCTGACGTGATGATGGTCAGGTCAGCCAGCCGTCCGGAAACCTCGCCCATCTCAAACCGCCTCTGCCTTGCCCTGTTGCCGCCGCACCCGAACAGGCAGACCAGCCTGTGGGGATGATATTCTCTGAGCGTTGTAAGAAGGCTTTCCAGCGCCATTGCGTTATGTGCGTAATCGATCATCAGAGTAAACTCGTCGGATACTTTTACCATCTCAATGCGGCCTTTTACCCGGGCGACTTTCAGGGCGCGGATAATATTCTCCCGGGACACCTTAAAGTGACGGCAGATAGCGATCGCCGTCAGTGAATTATAGATACTGAATTTACCCGGGATATCGATCTCCACCGGAAAATCCAGAAGGCCTTTTACATGATAGGATATTCCCAGATACCCTCTGCCGTTTACCATATGGGCGTCCTCCGCACGCAGATCCGCCTCCGGCGAGAAGCCGTAGGTTTCCAGCTCACAGGTATGTCCTTCGATGATCTTCGCAAAGTGTTCGTCGTCCCTGTTGACGATCCCCACCCTGCACTGTTTTAAAAGCATGGACTTACAGGCCAGATAATGATCAAAATCCCTGTGTTCGTTGGGACCGATGTGGTCGGGTTCGATATTGGTGAAAATACCATAATCAAAAATGAATCCCTGGGTCCTGTGAAGCATCAGGCCCTGAGAGGATACCTCCATCACCACACAGTCGCAGCCTGCGTCCGCCATTCTGCGGAAATACTCCTGGATGATATAGGATTCCGGCGTGGTATTGGCGGCGGGAATGGTTTCATCCCCCACAATGGCTTCAATCGTTCCGATCAGCCCCACCGTATATCACGCGGTTTCCAGGATAGAATTCACCATATTAGTGGTAGTGGATTTGCCCTTGGTTCCGCAAATACCGATCGTCTTCAGCTGCTCCGCAGGATATCCGAACCATGCGGCCGAGATAAAAGCCATGGCGTAACGGGTATCTTCCACACGGATCACTGTGACGTCCGCCGGAACCTGAACATCTTCCTCCACCACAAGAGCTTTTACCCCTTTTGCAAGGACGTCGGGAATAAACTTATGTCCGTCCGCGACCGCGCCCCGGATACAGATGAAGAGGGAACCCTCCCCGGCCTTCCGGGAATCGTATACCACGGATGTAATCTCCTGCTCCGTGTCGCCCTGGCAGCAGGTATATTCTATACGTTCCAGTAATTCTGACAATTTCATGATGTTTCCTCCAACCAGAATACGGCAGTTTTACTGCCAACATACTCCTTAATAGAATATCACACCCGTGAAATGTTGTAAAGCGACACTGCCCTTATCTTCTTTTTCTCCGGCGGCGTTTTTCTGTCAGTAAATAAATCCCGGCGGCTGCTCCTGACGCCGACACGGAAAACCAGAAAACCGGCCGGGAACCGTCTCCTGTTTTCGGCGCCGATTCCGGGGCGTAAGCCCTTGTAACGGCTGTCTGCTCCGGCAGATATCCGGCTGTCTCTGAAGGCTCCGGAGACGGCGATATACCGTAAATCCGAACCTCCGCGCCGGAGACAACCGTCCTTTCACCGGTCTCTGCCGTCACTACCGATACTTCGTTTATCAGTGTCTGATCCTCCACATTTTCCGGAAGCGCCACTTCCGCCCGGAGACTCACCGCCTGCCCCGGAAGTATCTCCGGGATCAGCGCCATTGTTTTTGACGGACTCAGCTCTGCCCCTTCCTGTTCCAGAAATTCCGCCCGGAGCCCCTCTGTCTGAAGACGTTCCGATGTAAGCACGGAGTGAAGCGTCCTCTCTCCGGTGTTTCGTATACAGATACTAAACAGGATCCTGTCTCCGGCGGCAGCCTGCGTTCTGTCGGCTGATTTTGTCACTTCAAAATCCGCTTCAAGCGGAATGATATCTGTTTCCAGCAAACGGTCTTCTCCTGCCGCTGTGACTTTCAGCCGGACAGGATCTTCGCGGTCTTCCAAAAGAGGCAGGCGGAGATAAAAGAGTTTCCTCATTCCCGGCTCCAGCTTTTCCAGCGATATACTGCTGCCGTCTGCCGCCTGACTGCCGTTCCCTTCCCAGTCTCCGCCTGTATTTTCCGCCGTCTCCCAGGTTCCCTTAAGTCCGGGATCTCCGAAACTGTAATTCAGATCAAGATCTGAAAGCGGCAGTCTGCCCGTATTTTCTACAGTTATCTCATACACAAGCGTCTCCCCGGCCTTCGGTTTTTCATTCAGAAGACGGAGATCCAGAAAAAGTGCGCCTTCTGATTCCTGTCCTTCCTGATCGTCTTTGTTCCAGACTCCTTCTGTGTCTTCTTCTGAGGTTTCATCTGCCTCATTTTCTTTCTCAGGGTCTTCCTCTGATCCGTTTTCACCCTCCATAAACTGCTCCGGGGCGTTTTCATCCTCCGGAGTTTCCTCTGACATGTTTTCATTCCCCGGATCCTCCTCTGACGTGTCTTCATCCTCCGGTTCTTCCTCTGACATATTTGCATTCTCCGGAATTTCTTCTGATTTGTCTTCATCCCCGGGATGTTCTTCCGCTGCGCTTTCGCCTGATATATTTTCTTCCGCGCTTTCTTTACCTGTATTTATCTCCTGCCCATTGCCTGCTCCCTCGCTTTTTTCATCTGTATTTATCTCCTGCACATTGCTTTCTGTCACGTTTTCCCTGCCCGCATTTTTCTCCTGCGCATTGCTCTCCTCATGCGCATTCTTCTTCTGCGTATTACTTACTGTTTCACTGATTTCTTCTGTGGTTCTCTCTTCCGCATTGTCTTCTTCCTGGCTTGCTGCTTCTGGCCTGTTATCCCGGCTACTCCGGATCGCTGCGGCCTTGGATCTACTGTCTCCTTCTGTCGCCGGACTGTTTCCGGCAGCCTGTATTCCGGTTTCTCCATTTGCCGCCGCGTACGTAAGTACACATCCGCAGAATCCTCCGTTTACAACGACTGCTCCGGTTAGAAGGAACGCCACCATGGCCGCTCTTATTTTTCTGAAAAAAACATTTCTCATATACACCTTTCTTTCTGCCGCATAATGCGGCCATTCTGTAAAAAACTTCCCGCTCTCATAAACGGGCGCTAAAAAACGCCTCATCAGCGCATAGGCATCTCCCCCTCCCGGTATCCTGTTCTGTCTGAAATGGATATTCTGCCGAAACGGCAAATGAATCTGACGGCAACAGGCTGCTTTCCCAGCCGTCTGTTCCGTCTGCTTTGGACAATGCAGAACGCATTGTCCAGACATTCTCAATGTATCACGATTTTCTTTTTCAAACAAGAAAAAAACGGAATTATAAACTTTTTTTAAGATTTGTTTATAAATTTTCGATTTCTTTTAGAAAGAATACATACTTTGCTCACATTTCACGGATATAATAGATTTTGGATAGATGAATAACCACTCTCTATCTCCCCCCTCAAAAGTTAAGGAAATAAGCCGTCTGACTGTTCAGGCGGCTTTTCCTTGTACAATTTACGGCAAAGTTAAAATACCGGTACAAAACTCAGGATTTTTGTCAAATTTCATGGAGACAAATCACCGATAACATGCTATCTTAATTTCAGAAAAACTTCGATCTTACAGGGGGAGATCTTGAAATGTCTATATTTTCCGATATTTTAAATGAACTGATCCGTGAAAAAGAAGTCAAAATTTTTTCCATGGCAAAATACTGCGGCCTGGACCGCTCCACGATGTACAAAATCATCAGCGGCAAGCGAAACCCTCCGTCGCCGGATCTTTTCGAAAAAATGACCGCCTTTATGCGCCTCACTCCATCCGAATATCAGCGTCTGACCGAGGCGTGGAAAATTGCAAGGATAGGGTCCGAAACTTACTTCAGCCGAAAAATCGTAGATAATTTTATACGTAATTTTCCTTCTTCACTGCCTGCTCCTTCCACAGCTGGGTTTGCTTTTCAGCGTATGG
>ERZ1090881.917-NODE-924-length-13180-cov-5.424838_pt1 | contig 13180 bp, 12 predicted proteins | sample MGYA00478470_ERZ1090881 | MGnify/ENA primary metagenome ERZ1090881 (study PRJEB33644, sample SAMEA5815736) | chicken gut metagenome | biome: Chicken; feature: Gastrointestinal Tract; material: Caecum | place: Ireland | collected 2019-01-01 | study: A study of the...
GTATAAGCAGCGCTCTCTGCTTCAGCGCAAGAAATATACTCCTTAAATCAATTTCTAACTCTTCATCATTTCTGTTTTCCATTGTGCTTTTCCTTTTCAAATTTTTTCATGTTTTATTATTTTTCTCGGATTTTCATAAGACAGCTCTTTTATGTAGGAAGCCTCTAAATGCTTATCCATCCACAAATCCGCTTCCAGAGTATCCGGACTGCGGTTCTGGGTATTGTGCATATCTGTGCCCAGGAAATGGATATTCCCCTCCTTCAGCATCTTTCTGCACCATCTTGTTTTTTCTTCGTACCACTTTCCCCCGACAGAACGATAATTCACCTGCATATATGCCCCCATATCCCGCAGTTCCTCAATTCTGCCTTTTTCCCTCAGAACACCATAACGCTCTACATGGGCCAGTATAGGCATATACTGGTTTAATATCAGTGACTGTATAGCTCTGAAAATACCTGAGTAAGGCGCAGAAGGCAAAAATTCTACCAAAACATAATCACTGCCGGCCATTGTCAGCGCCTTTCCACTCTTTAATTTTTCTACAATATCTTCAGAATTGAAAATTTCCTGTCCGGGAAAGATTCTGAAACGTGGATCAACCACCTCCTGTGCTTTTTGTTCTAAAGTATTGCATAAGGATTTTATTTTTTCCGGATCATCATTCTGGAATTGGTTGGAATAATGGGGTGTAGCAATTAATGCCTTTATATTTTGTCTTTTTGCTATTTTAATCATCTGGATGCTGGTACTTAAGCTCTTTGCCCCATCGTCCAGCCCCGGGAGAATATGACAGTGCATGTCAATCTTTCTCATAATATCCTCCTTCTCATCAAATTATCTCACATTTCTCAACCACCATAGATAAATGACACTATATATTTCACGGCAAAAAAGCTGACATAAATGTCAGCTTCTTTGCACTAAAATATTTATCTTCGATTCTTTGACATATACTCCACTTGTACTCACTATTCCCTCACATCTCCAGTACTAGAAAATATTAACAATAATAATGTAGCACATATCTGCATTTTCTTCAAGTATCTGCCATAAATCCTACATAAATTTGTAATAAAATGTATATTAAATGCCTGTAAAACTTTTACAGCGCATTTTCTGACTAATACAGCAGCTCCTGTATCCTCTGCTTATTAGCCTCCAGATCTAAATCAAGGACCGCCATCCCTTCATAATTAACGGACTGGTATGTTCCATCCATAGGAACTACTCCCTGCTGCGTCTGAAGGTTGTCCTCAGCCAGAACACTGGTAGCCAGATCATAAATTTCACCCACGCTGAGGTTTGTTTTCACCTGGGTCAGGCAATAGTTAATCAGCGATAAAAGGGTGGACGCATCTCTCTTCTCCAAAATCTTCTGATAAATACCGTACATCACATCTCTCTGTCTCCCGGTTCTGCCAAAATCACTGTCAAGAGAACGGTTTCTGGCGTGTACCAGCGCCTGGGAACCTGACAGAGTAACCGTTCCGGCCTGAATATCCGGCATCCCATGCTCACGGTAATAAGCAGCCTCTTCTTCCGTAAGGGATACCTGTATTCCTCCAAGTTCATCTATCACATTTACCAGATTTTCAAAATTAATCGTAATATATTTCTGAATATCCAGATCAAACTGTTCATTGATCGTGTTTATGGTCAGACCCACGCCGCCGTAAGCATAGGTATGGCCCAGACGGCTTTTGCCGTATCCGTCAATATCCACCAGACAGTCTCTCAGGAAGGAAATAATCGTGGCTTTGTCCTTTCCTTTGTTATAAGAAATCAGCATCATACTGTCAGAGCGCCCCATATCCGAATCAGGATCCCTGGAATCCGTTCCCACCAGAAGAATGTTATATACGTCATTCTCTTTTTGAACAGCTTTTCCTATCAGAACTTCATCTGCAGTAGGATCTACCTCATCTTGATCTACAATGTCCACACTGTCCCCGGTAATCTGGTAGCCTATAAAAATCAGAAGCCCTACTGCGATCAAAAGAACCACTCCGAAAAAGACCGCCGCCCTGGGAATCTTTTTCTTTTTTCTTTTTCTGTTATCTTTCATATCTCTGCTCATATTTCCACTCTCTTCTTTCTATCTTAATGAAGCAAATTTCCCTGGCAAATCCTTCCCGGATTTCTGGTAAAAAGCTGTTTCAGATATTCTTCCGGATATTCTCCCGTAAGAACACCATATGTATCCTCCATATCTGTAGTTCTCATATAAGGCCTGTGGGCGTCACTGGCGATCACCTCTGTCACCCTTTCGTCCATCAGTCTGTAAGCAGTTTGTCTGGCGCTTTTCCCAAATCTTCCCACAAAACTTCCTTTATTTGCCTGAATAATATACCCCCTCTTCTTCCAGTCTCCTGCAATCTCCGGATTATCCTGGATAAATTCATACCGTTCCGCATGAGCGATTACCGGCCGAAGCTTTATTTCTTCCAGACGCATAAGCACATCCTCTGCGAACTCCGGATCTTCTCCAAAGTCAAACTCCACCAGAATGTAGGAGGTCCGGTTCAGCGTCATGATCCTGCCCTCTTGTACCAGTCTTGGCAGATCATAAGTAGCAAAAACCTCCATGCCCGGCAAAAGCTTCACCGTCAGCCCTTCTCTTTCAAAAGCTTTTCTTGTTTTCAGAAAAGCTTCTTTATAATGCTCTCCGAAATAGTTGCTGTACAGTCCCGGGATATTGCAGTGAGGGGTAGCCACAATTACCTTCGTCCCATGTTCCTGGGCCATGGCTCCCATTTCCAGGGAATCGTAGATGTCCTCTGCGCCGTCGTCTAATCCCGGGAGAATATGCGTGTGAATATCGATCATCTTATCTCCTTATGCAATATTTTCTTTAATATCCTTTTGGGTACGGAATAAATTCTGACAAGCATTCTCCTGAAAGGTATCAGGTTAATCCATATATGTTCAAAAAACTCCCAGCAGAAATTCCCAGGCTCGATTTGTCTTCCCTTTCTTTCTACTCGAATGACCTTAGCAAAAATCTGATCCCGTCTCACAGGGCCTTCTATTATGTTCTGCGCATCTCCCACAATAAAGTATTGATCCTTTTTCACTTTGCAGATCCGGTGCATTACGTATTCTCCTGTGTCCCGTCTGAAGAAGACCATATCTCCCTTTTTCAGTTCATTCTCCGGCTTTCTGAAAAAGATATAATCCCTTTCATGTACCAGAAACGGCGACATACTGTTTCCCGAAATAAGCAGAGATACTGTTCTACCCTCTTCTGTCAGATCCTGCAGTACTGAAACATATTCCCTTGTATCAACCACTTTTGTCTTCATAACTTCACCTAAAAATCCATCGCCATCTGGCTGGACTCTTCTTCACTCAATTCTCTCACTTTCGTATCCAGTACTCTGTATACTCTCTGACATAAGTTCAACACGCTGGGCCTGTGGGTAGTCACAATGCACACTTTGTTAGGAGACTTCTGTACAATATTTCTCAAAACACTTCTTTCTGTGGCTACATCCAAAGCGGAGGTTGCCTCGTCTAACAAAAGAATCGGGGCGTTTCGCAGTATTGCTCTTGCGATTGCAATTCTCTGAGCCTGGCCCTCTGAAAGCCCTTTTCCCCGTTCTCCAACACTGCTATTGATTCCTTCCGGCATTTTCTCCACAAAATCCCAGGCACAGGAAATCTTCAGAGCTTCAATAATTTCCTGATCCGTGGCAGTTTCTTTTACCATTCTCATATTTTCTGCAATAGTTCCGGATAATATCGTATTTCCCTGTGGTACATATGCAAAAAGCGACCGTGTCTCTACATTCATAGGAAAATCTTTTCCATCCCAGGTTCTCAGGAAAATCTCTCCCTTTTCCGGCCGGATCAGTCCCAGGATGAGCCGGATCATAGTAGTCTTTCCCTCACCTGAAGGGCCGATTAACGCTACGATTTCTCCGGGAGCTGCATAAAAGGCAGATTCTGTAATAACTCTTTTTCCTTGAACATAGGAAAAATCCACATCCTTCATAGATATTTCAAATCCACGTTCTCCATACTTCACCATATTATTATCCACTGAGCCGTGAACCTCTTTTGGAAGTTCTACTAATTCTCTGATACGATGGGCAGATACAGAGCTGTTCAAAAATGAGGGGATGATGGATACCATCTTGTTAAATGCTGATGACAGATTACTCCTCTGCTGTAGAAACAATGTCATTGTACCATAAGTAATATCTCCGGTCCATAATCTGAAAAGACAATAGCCAAATGCCAAAAACTGCACTACTGTCCCCAAGGAAGACAGAAAAATATTCGTCTTAATGGTAAAAAGGTTATATTTCAGGCTGAAATCCCTGAACCTTTCCTGCCAGCTACGCATCTTTCTGCTGTATTCCGGAGCAATACCAAAAGATTTAATTGTATCTATATTATAAAACACTTCTGCCTCAAATGTCATAAGATCGCTGCTTACTTCTCTGACTTTTCTGTTATAGTTTCTCTGCTTCTTAATCATCGTCCTGGAGACCAGCAGCATAAAAGGCGCACTGCTTAATGCAATTACTGCCATAATTTTATCATAATGGAGTATCACAAAGAAAGTAGCGAAAAAATTGTAGCAGGCAATGATAATTGTCGGAAGCCAGCTGATAGCATTGCTGCTCACAACATTAATATCCCCATTAAAACGGTTCAGCAAGTCTCCATTTGAATATTTATTCAGAGAAAGCCAGTCTGCGTCAATAATCTTGTCGAATATATCAGCCTGTATGTCGTTATTAATGTAAATACTCAGTTTTGTCGATATCCGGCTTACCACACTGTTCAAAACCAGGCTTCCTACAGCACTTCCCGTCATGATCAGAATCATGATCCAAAGCTTATTTGTTTCGAAACCTGTAATAATATCTATCATATATTTACTGGCTATACTGCTCACCAATCCCATAGTGGTGCTTAATATCCCGAGAAATATATAAAAAGCAATGGCACCTTTATAACGGATACTATAGCTGAAAATCCATTTCCAGTCATCAATGATCTCCCAAAAGGTTCCATCCTTCCATCGGGATATAAGTGTTTCTAAAGAACTGGGCAAGGTCTTTTTTGAAGTCTTTTCATTTTCCTTCATATTTTTGCTCCTGTTAAAAAGAGACTGTCCGATTTTCTTGTGACAGTCTCCATATACTATATAATCTTATATTTTTTCATGAGATTGACTCTTCTATTCCCGATTTCTATGCTTTTCCTTGCATCATTATTTTGTTTTTGTTTCATTTCCCTCTGATATCTTTTCAATCTGGATATCCAGGCCACCGGAAGAAGAAAAGGATATGTTTTCAGATAAGAATATGTACGTTCCATATATTTCATATCAGGAAATACACATTGCCAGATCAAAGGCTTTTTTATTTTTCCCTGTTCCTTTTTTTCTGTAACAGCCTGGAGGGTAATATTACTGCTGTGCTTTCTGCTGATACTGGAATTTCCGAAAATTCCCCCGGCAATAAGATCCTCCAGAAGTTCTTCTCCATTAGCTTTAATTCTTCTCCAGGTCTTTGGATAGCACGCCTTCTCCATATCGAAATTTAAGTATCTGCTGCCTATATCAAAGATAGAAGCTGAAAACAGTTCACCATGAATTTCTGCCATGGTATTATAAACATGGGTCCAGTCAATCTCTTTTCCATAGGTGTTGGTGTATAAAACAATATCACAAACCTGACGCACTCCAAATCCGCTATGTAGAAAATGTTTAAAGGCATGCATAAGCAGATAAAGAAGATGATCTGTGTGATTCAAAGTGTATATTGGTACACCTTTCACATCGAATATTATTTTATTTGTAAATGAATTTTCAAAGACCCGATTAAAGTATCCATACGCTTGGGATTCTGAAGGAAAAAGTTCTTTATGAAGTTCGATTCTAAGAGCTCCGCCTTCTTTATAAAAAGGTACTTCCCCTTCCTTCTCCACATCAGCGGAAGGATCCATATATTTCATTCCATTTTTCAGAAAAATCTCCCTGTATGAATCAAATTCTTCTGCCGGAATCAATAGGTCTTCATCCCCTGAGGCCCGATAGTCAGGTTCTCTGTACAGGCTCCTGCAAATAATGCCTTTTACTACAATAGGTGTCAGATCTGCTTCCAGAAGTCTTTTATATAATCCGAGAAATTCTTCTGTTTTTCTGTTCTGAACTATAATCTGGCAGAACATCTGATGCTTAATCCATTGGACTTTTTCCTTGGACAGACTGGCAAACGCAGGGCATGAATATACTGTTTCAAAAAAAATCGGCAGTATCTGATGCTGGATACTCAGTTCAAATAAACTTTCCCATTCCTTTTCACTTATATCTTCTTCCCACTGTATTTTCTGTCCTTTCAAAAAGCAGCTGACGACTTCCATGAATTTCCTGTTTCTCTCTTTTATATCCATATATGTACCGACTCTTCCCAGGCAATGCTCATTCATAATTATTAATAAATTAAGCCGGAAATTATGACCTTTTTCCGACATCGAATAAATTTTACCATCAAAAAAAGAGAATCACCTCATACCTGAGTATGAGATAATTCTCTTGTTTTTAAAGAATTCCTTCTTCTTTTCCTTTTTGTACTGCCTGGATCCTGGTGGAAACCCCAAGCTTCTTATAAATATTATAGATATGGCTTTTAACGGTAGGCAGTTTAATATTCATCTCTCTTCCGATGTCCGTATTTGTATACCCTTGATCCAAATACTGAAGCACCATGTGTTCAGTAACTGTAAGCTTCTCTATACGAAAAATTTCGTCGTCTTTGGTTTTGGAAACAGGATATCGGTGGCTGCTTTTCTTTGCCTTCCTGACAATATAGTCAATCCAGTCTGCATAGGGCATTTTTATAACGCTTCCGTACTTATATTGCCTTTTTCCATGGGTCACTTTTGCCTCTTGTTCTCCAAGCCAGTCTCTATACATCGTCAAAACTTCCAGCCCTTTTTTTCCATACCCTGTATAGATCCGCACATAGCGGTATGGATCCGCCGTCTGAAAGGATTCTGCCGCATACCGCAGAGTCTCTCCATCTTTTCCCTTCTCCTTTTCTATTAAAGCCCGCTGAAACAATGTTTCTGCCTTGTATTTCCACATATTAAATCTTTGAAAGTAAGGTATTAATATATTCAAAATTTTTTCTGCCTGAGAATAATTTCCCAGATAAAGGTGGCATTTCACCTGAGCAGTCATATGAAAGTTGGTCTTTCCGCTTTTATTAGCAATATCACCCCCTGTATTCCTCAGCCATTTAATAATATCTTCCTTTTCTCCCCATTTTGCTTTGGCAAGATAGTAAAGGGCCATAGCATTATATCTACAAATTTCCGATTCTTCCTTAATAAGGTTATTCGCCATGCTGCCGATCTGCTTTTGAACCAAATTTTTCCCCTCTACACCCTCAGCATACAGATAATATGTATATAGTTTGCCAATACGCAGCGGCCAGGAGTCTTCCTCTGTTATATCTGATAAAATACTCTGCAGCTCCGGATCCCCCGGCTTTATCCTGTTAATCATAAAAGCATACTCTACGGCAGCAAGACGGTATCCCTTATAGTTTTCTTCTGAGAGACGCTCTTTCCATAATTTTTTATAGTGTTCTGCTGTCGTTTTTTTGCAGGAAAAAAGCTCCGTCAAATCCCTCATTCCGCTAAGGTAAGAAACAGATTCTCCCTGCATATCATATATCTTTACAGTTTCTTCCGGCTCTGTAAGTTTTTCCAGCAGTTCCATCCATTTTGTCAAAGTTATTTGAGGATTTGCGTAAGCAATATTAAGATAAACTTCTTTCCAGATTTTCTTATCCGGATCCTGCACCTGGCATCTCCTCCACAAAGCACCAGCCTCTCTTTGTCCTCTGTCCATAACGAAGAAGTTCTGCTGAAAATAGCTTTTCATCCATTGAAGATAAAACAGTTGAGGTTTTTCCTGGGCTACGTGTGAGAAATCATAAAAGTCTTCAAAATGGAGAAACGCCGCCTTGTCATAATTTCGGATCAAGCACTCCCGATATTCCTTCCTGCTGTCCATATTACGGCAGCATTCCAAAGCTTCCTGAATCAGCCCCTTCTTTTCATACCAGTAAATCGCTTTCAAACAGAATTCTTTGTTCATCACCGGCCGAAGGCAACGCCGAATAACAGGCTGTACCTGCCAATGAGCTTTATTCGAGCTGTATATCATCAAGCCTCTCATAAAAAGTTTTTCTTCTATATCCGAATACGGCTCATCCCAGAGCAAAGCTGCAAGTTCACTGTTTATCCTTGGAAAAGCTGCACGTTCATAGAGCAGCCTCTTCTCTTCTTCCGGCAGACAGCCTAAAATTCGATTCTGAATAAAGCTGCGTATTTCATACCGACCACACAACTCTTCCAGGGACCATTTTTCCCGAAGCTGCTTCTGTACTTTTACCAGAAGAGCAATACAGCCTGCCCATCCATGGGTAAAACGATATACTTCTTCGCCGTCCAGCAGGCTTTTTTGATTCTTCAAATAACGAAATGTCTCCGCTTCTGTAAACCAGAAAGCCTCTGGATAAACCAGCGACAGTCCACCATTCCAGACAAAAGTCAACAGCTCTTTAGGAATAATTCCGTCTGTAGCAAAAAAGACTCTGTCTTCCCTGGGCATTTTCCGAAAAAAATCCCATAGCTGCTCCTCCATTCCAGGATAGCTTTCTTTATCCAATTTTCTTACCAAATACCATGTGCAGGATTTTCCCTGTCTTTCATTAAGCGGCACCGGAGTAAGATTTTCTAGTGAACATATTATTGAGTGTACCTCCGGATGCTTTTCACGTAAGAGTCGAACAAGGGTCTTTTTCCCAACTCCAGGCATCCCGCATAGACAGACTGCTGCGGAAGTCTGTATCATTTCTTCTACCGCAGCAGTCTTATCAATTATCTCAGTTCTTTTTCCAGCCATATTTCTCCATATGTTTTCTATACACCGTTTAGTACTCCTCCGATCACATGTACATGACCGTCAGCAAGTTCTTCCATTCCTTCCATAATGCTGTCCGCTCTGGCATAGTCTTTTTTAACAATACAAACTGCACTGTCAGCATACTGAGCTAAAATTCCGGCATCTGTTAAAATTCCGATAGGTGCACTGTCCAATATTATATAATCGACGGATTTTTTCAATGCATCGATAATACTCTGCATCTGCTTACTGTCCAGCAGTTTGGATCCATCCGCCACAGCTTTACCGCCGGGAACAAAGTAAAAATCCATGCCCTTTCCCAAATCCATCTTTTTCTTATCCATTAAAACATCCTGTATATCAGCCTCTCCTTTCAGCACTTCATGCAGGCCATCACCTTCAGGAAGACGCAAGATTTCTCTGTCAGAAGGATGCCGCAGGTCACAGTCCATAAGCACGACCCGCTTTCCGTTCTGTGCCATAGAAAGGGCCAGATTTACAGCTACTGTACTCTTCCCTTCACCGGCAAGGGCGCTTGTCACCATAATTACTTTTTGGTTATTTTTTGCTACACTGTATTCAACCTTATTCCTGATCAGGCGGATAGATTCAAGGAAATCTCCATTAATCTTTTCATCTGTAATATTAAGAACCTGTCTCCCTTTCCGGCTTCTTTTCTTCAGGCTTACCTGGGGAATTTCGCCTAAACATTTTACATTAATATATCTGGGAATATCATTTTTTCTTCTTACAGTCCTTCTGCTAAGCATTACAAACAACGTCCAGGCCAAGCCCACAACAGCGCCTGCCGCTGCGCCTTTTTTCATAGCCTCCTGGCTGTTTCTGGGATTATCAGGAGACACCGGTACTCCGGATTCGTCCAAAAGCGACAAGCTTGTCCTTCCTACAATTACCTCTGCCACCTCCGGATAGCATTTAATAACTGCCTGCAGCGTGTCATACGCTCTCTGGGCGTCCGAATCTGTCACAGACATAGTAAATAAGTTTGTATTAGGCTCCGCTGAAGCATTTATCGTGCCTGACAGATGATCCTGCCCCATTTCTGCCGCAGCTCTTCTTGAAAGTACACCGCTGGTAAGTATATAGGGGAAAGTTTTCTCCATCTGATCCGCTGTGGAACTGGCGTAAAAGCTACTGGCACCTGAAGAGTTTTGAGTATCACTGCTGATACTAACAGTAAATACAGATGAAGCTGTATATCTCGGGCTCCAGGAAGTATAGTCCCTTATAAAAAAGAGGATCCCGCCGACTGCTGCTAAAAGCACCACCCACAGCCACATCCTGCTCAGTACCCGAAGATAGTCTGCCAGCAGGCCATATAAATCTATCTGTTCTGCTTCCTTTCTTGTTTCATCATTTCGCTCATTCATATTTTCACAATCCTCTTAGCTCTGTTCCTTCTTTTCTCTCTTATAATATGGATGATATTTTCCATAGCGTCCATATTTTCCATAACGTCCATAACCATAACCGTAGCCATAACCATAGCCGTAACCATAGCCATAGCCTGATGACAAGATTCCGCTTCTTCCCGGAATATCGTTAAGCACACATCCCAGGAACTCGCTGTCTCCAGCTTCTAAAGTATCGATACTGTCATTAATATACTCTGCCAAAATCATATTCTGTTTTACTACCAGAAGTGACATATCTCCAAGATGAAGCCATGGCTCAATATCCGAACGTTTTTTAACATAAGGGGCATCTACAATAATCAAGTCCATGTCATTGCGCATTTCCTCCAGAAAAGCTTCCATTCTGGTACTCATTAGCAGATCAGAGGAATTCTGGATTTTTTCATCATTGACCATAACAGAAAATCCTAAATCCTTAGATTTATAGATTGTATCTTTTACATTACCTTTATCAAGAAGCTGGCGTCCCCAGTCTGCCGCCGACTTAGGTATAGACAAAAATTGTCTTGCGCCTTTTTGTCTCAGATCTCCCTGAATCAGCAATACCCTCTGACCGTTCTGTGAAAAAGCCATAGCAAGATTTACCGCCATGGTTGTCTTTCCTTCCTGAGGCGCTGTGCTGGTCACCACCAGGACTTTGCCATGAGTCTTTTTCTGTTGATATATAATTTTGGTACGAATTTTCTTAATTGTCTCTTCAAATCCAAAGCTGACTGCCGGTTCTGATATCCATATTTTTTTCTTTTTTCTTCTCAGGAAAGCTCTGATATTCCTGTATTTTCTTTCATGGTATACAGAAGCAACAAGAGGGGCGTCCAATTTCGCCGCAGCCTGTTTTTCTGTCTTTACTGTATCCGTCATATAGGAAACAATTCCAAAGATACAGATCATAATTCCTGCTCCTATAAGAAATGCTCTCTCCATAACATCTCTTCCATGAAAGTATTCCGTTGGAGACGAAGGAAAATTCGGATCCTCAAAAACTTCCAGAACCACCTGGCCTAATACATTATTTGATATCTCAGGATAAACATCCAGCATTGTATTCAAAAGCCGGAAGGATGTCTCCGGAGAATCTGAGGTTACGGAAACCGTAAGCAGATTCGTCTCCGGTACAATAGAAATATTTACGGTTCCGGGAAAGGAATCCATCCCAAGGGTATCAGCTACCCTCTTTTTCAAAATCTGACTGTCCAGAATTGTTCTGAAAACACTTGCCAGCTGTTGAGTCTGACTGAGGCTGGCATAAGCTCCGGTGTTGCTTCCTCTGGCAGATACAACGAAAGTAGTCTGTGACCTATATTCCGGGTGATAAAGCATAGATGCTCCTATATAACTTAAAAACGCAGCTGAAATACCAATAATAATAACCATCCAGAGATTTCTGACCACATCTCGAAAAATCGTGTAAAAATCTACTGTAATTTCAGCTCTGGACTCATTCAGAACGTCCTGTGTATCCTTTACATTTTCCATGATTCTTCCTTTCTCCATCAGACAACAACAACTACCAGTCTGCTTTTTCCTGCTGATCTTTCTGTCGTCACATTATAATCTACATAGTAACAGCCAGGCTGAGCTGTATTTACTGTAGAATTTATGCTGAGAGTTACCTCTTCTGTATCTGTTTCTATATCTGTCCCCGCATAGTAAGCGTTGGGATCAAATCCTTCATTCACTCCAATATAGACCAGATACTGAGACAGGTTCACTTCTATCCGATAATCACTGGGATCATACACCTCCAGCACCGTCTGCAAGTAAGAGGTCCGGCCTGCGCTGTCGCTTACCCGAAACTCTACATTATAACTGCCTGCTGTAGTCGTAGCAATAGATTTATCTAAAGTATACTTAATCTTGCTGGTAAGATCTCCATCCAAAGCACCGGAAGCAGATACTCCGTCAGCTACATTAAAGGTACTTCCCAAAGGATATAAAAGAGGCTGTTCAAGATTAAATCTTGGTTCAGAATAATCGGTGTATTCCAAAGTTCTCTTTCCGTATCCCACATTGCCGGCTTCATCTGCCACAGCATATGTAATCTCTCTCTTATTATCCTCGGAAAATTCAGCTATACTCTGAACAACTATTTTATCTGTAATATCTCCATCCCGTTGATCTTCCGCTGTAACGCCTTCAAGAAGTTTTTCTTCCGTATCAGCTACGCTTACCTGAATGTTATCCTCACTGCAGGTAATCACCGGAGCCTCATTATCTGCCAGGCCATTCTCATAAATCTTATATCCCGCAAAGGCCACTGAAGATATCAGCAACAGCAGCACACTAAATACTTTTAATTTTCTCATGTAAAACTCCTATCCACTGTCTCTATATTGTAAATAACTATAATAGTATAGCCTGATTTTTGCCGGAAATCAACTGTTTAGCCCTCAGTATTTCTTTAGAAGGCAAAAAACCCCCAAGCAATAGATTATCATCTATCGCTTGGAGGCATAAATCATTCGTCCAATATTCCATTCTTGCTCAATGTGTCCAGAAATTCCTGAATATCTTCTCTGGCCACACTTTCTTCAACATCATATTCATCTAATATGCCCTGGACCAAATCATCCAGGCTCTTCTCCGACTGCAGCATTTTCCAAAGCGCCGCACCTACTTCATTAACCGTGATCAGACCATTAAATGTCAGTGTGGTCTTTCCGGTAGGTATAATCACATAATCTCCGGCAATCTCCCGGAGTACAAACTCTTTCTGAATTTTCATCGCTAACCCATTCCCATGCAAACTAAATTTCAATGGTATTTTAGCACACTATTATTCAGTTTGCAATCTTTTTAGGACTGT
>ERZ1090881.925-NODE-932-length-13138-cov-79.574945_pt1 | contig 13138 bp, 11 predicted proteins | sample MGYA00478470_ERZ1090881 | MGnify/ENA primary metagenome ERZ1090881 (study PRJEB33644, sample SAMEA5815736) | chicken gut metagenome | biome: Chicken; feature: Gastrointestinal Tract; material: Caecum | place: Ireland | collected 2019-01-01 | study: A study of the...
CAAAAGCGCTTGCGGTGACCGAGCCGCCATGCCATTACTTTAATGGCGGCGAGACCCCGCCTTGCGATATTATTTATTTATAAAATAATATTGTCATTTCGACTGGAGCTGAAGGCGAAACGGAGAAATCTCGTCCGCATTAAAGGCGCCCTTGCTAAAGGGAGCTGGCGGCGCAGCCGACTGAGGGATATATATGATTATACGCAGGCTGACTGCTCAGTTCAAGCCGCATTAAATTGCAAAATATTGTGAATATAGTTTTTTTTGGGGGAAGGCGAAGTCTTTCCCCGTTATCATATGTGGTGGAAGATGAAACTTACCGAATTGAAATTTATATCTGAAAAGCGTGAAAAAGATTTCAATAAACTGGGCGTGTTTACGTGCGAGGACCTCGTGCGCCTCTACCCGCGTGATTTTTTGGACCTCACGCACATCTCGTCCATCACAGAGGTCGAGCACAACTCCCAGGCGCTCATCGCGTGCGAGGTTTTAAATGCCGAGTTCAACCGTTATTCGCGCAGGCCGTATGTAAAGGCGCTCTGCCAGCAGAACGGCTGCATCTTCACCGCATTATGGTTCAACCAGCCGTATGTGCTGCAAAAGCTAAAGCCGGGCGAATATCTCTTCTACGGCCGCGTGCAGAACAGGTACGGCATGGGCGCCTCCATGGTAAACCCTTCGTTCGAGCCCGCCGCAAGCAACAAAAATTTAAAGGGCATAATTCCCGTGTATCCGCTCGCGGGCGCGCTCACGCAGAAAGTCGTGCGCGACGCCGTGCGCCAGGCGCTCGCAAAATGTACGCCGACAACTTTCATTCCCGAGGCGCTGCGCAAAAAGTATGAGATAATTCCCCTGTCCGAAAGTTACAGGCGCATACACGCGCCCACCTCGCAGGACGACATAAAAAAGGCCTCGGCGCGCATCGCGCTCGAAGAGTATTTCCTGTTGATTTCCGCCTTCCGCGTGATAAAGGGGTACGGAAGCCGCGTGCGCCTCAACAATTACGCCGTGACCGAGAGGGACGTGGCCGGCTTTATGACGCGCTTTCCGTTCAATTTCACCGCGGGCCAGCTCTCCGCCGTGCGGGACATATACGATAATATCCGCTCCCCGTCGCAGATGAACAGGCTGCTGCAGGGCGACGTGGGCAGCGGCAAAACGGCCGTCGCGCTCACGGGCATGTTCATGGCGGTAAAGTCGGGCTACCAGGCGGCCATGATCGCGCCCACCGAGGTGCTCGCCCGCCAGAGCTTTGCACTAATTCAGCGGTATTTCCCCGACTACAACTGCGCCCTGCTCGTCGGTTCAACGCCCGCCGCCGAAAAGCGGGCTGTCAAGGCCGCCCTCAAAAGGGGGGAGATTGATATAATCTGCGGCACGCACGCCGTCATTCAGGCGGACGTAGTATTCAAAAACCTCGCTCTCGTCGTCTGCGACGAGCAGCAGCGCTTCGGCGTGGCGCAGCGCGCTTCCCTTGCCGATAAGGGCGAGGGAAGCGACGTTTTGATAATGTCGGCAACGCCCATACCCCGCACGCTCTCGCTGATATTCTACGGCGATCTGGATATAACCACCATAAAGGATAAGCCCGCCGCGCGGCAGGAGATATCCACCTCGATAATTCCCTCGTCCAAGTACGGAGATATGATCAAATACATCGCCGAACAGGCAAAGCTGGGCAGGCAGGCCTATTTCGTCTGCCCCAAGATAGAGGGCGACGACGAGGGCACTGTGATGTCCGTCACCGAGCTTTTCGAGGAGCTCAAATCGAAGATGAGCGGCGTGCGCCTCGCCCTTTTGCACGGCAAGATGAAGGAGAAGGACAAGAACGCCGTAATGCAGGCCTTTAAAGAGGGAGAGTATGACTGCCTCGTCTCCACCACGGTGATAGAGGTGGGGGTGGACGTGCCAAACGCCACCATAATGGTGATATACAACGCCGAGCGCTTTGGTCTTTCGCAGCTCCACCAGCTGCGCGGGCGTGTGGGCCGCGGCTCGGAGAAGAGCTACTGCTTTCTGCTCATGGGCTCGGATACGCCGCAGGCGCGCGAAAGATTGTCGGTGATAAAGAACAACTCCGACGGCTTTAAGATAGCCGAGGCCGACCTCGAGCTGAGGGGAGGGGGCGACTTTATGGGTACACGCCAGAGCGGCCGCGTGCTCTCCGAGATAAAGAATTTAAAGTTCCCCGCAAGCGTGATATTCACGGCAAAGGCGATATCGGACGAAGCCTTTTCGGGCAATTTTGAAATTTCCGCCCTGCGCCGCGCCGCGCTTGAAAAATACAAGAGTTTGGAAAACGTAGTGCTGAACTGAGCATGTTCGCGAAAATTTCCGCCTTGCAGAGCAGGGAATTTTTCCGGGATTGCGAAACTAAGGTCCCGCGCGGCGGGCGCAAACTTTGCGCCCGCCGCTATTTTTACTTTATCATGATAAAGTGATTGACAAGTCCGCGCAGGCCGTGTTATAATAAACAATAATTTTACGGAAAACACTTTGGCGCGCGGAGCGCGCGGCAATTTCTTAAGGAGAATATATTTTTATGGAAAACGTAGGCAATCTTCAATCGTTCAGGAAGGGAGTTAAAATTTTGGATGCGACGCTGCGCGACGGCGGCATAGTAAATTCCTTCTATTTCAAAGACGACTTCGTAAAAGCGCTCTATGAGGCCAACGTCGCCGCGGGCGTGGATATAATGGAGTTCGGCTACAAGGTATCCAAAAAGATGTTCGATACCACCAAGTTCGGCAAGTGGAAGTTCTGTGACGAAAAGGATATCCGCGCGGTAGTCGGCGAAAACAAGACAGATATGCTGATAAGCGTAATGTCCGACGTGGGCAGGGTCGATTTAAAGGAAGAGGTCATTCCCAAAAAAGAATCGGTGATAGATATGTACCGCGTGGCGACCTACGTTCACCAAGTGCCCACAGCCATTGAAATGATAGAGTACTGCGCCAAAATGGGCTACAGAACGAGCTGCAACGTAATGGCCGTTTCAAAGGTGCAGGAGAGCAGCTTAAGGCAGGCGCTGGAAATAATAGCGCAGTCGCCCGCCGAAATAATGGTGATTGTCGACAGCTACGGCGCGCTCTATCCCGAGCAGATCCGTCCCATTTGCGACACGTATCTCGAGATTGCCGCAAAGTATGGTAAGCAGGTGGGCATACACGCGCACAATAATCAGCAGCTCGCCTTTGCAAATACTATAGAGGCGTGCGCCAAGGGCGTAAATTACCTCGACGGCACTGTCTGCGGCATGGGACGCGGCGCGGGCAATGCCTACACCGAGGCGCTCCTGGGCTTTCTTAAGAACCCCAAATACAAAATGGAACCCGTTTTAAAGTTCATACGAGAGTACATGAACCCTCTTTCCAAGGAAGTAAAATGGGGGTACGACACGGCATATCTTCTCACGGGCATATACAACGTTCACCCTTACGCGGCGATAGATTTCATCAAGGCGAACCGCGAGGACTATGAGCAGTTTATACAAGAAATCATGGGCGTAGATTAAAAGCTCACGAAAAATCTTTGCTGGTGCCGCAAATCTTTTTCCGCGATTTTCAGGGCTTTGCCCTCGCGCGCATAATCTTAAGGGCTCTCCTATCATATAATTATGCGCGCTCACCCAGTGAGCCTGCTGCCGCAGCAAATTGAGGCTTTCTGCGGCGGGAAACCCGCCTTGAAACATTAATTTATTTTAAATATAAAAAATGTCATTGACACGATTGCGCTATAAGCGAACAATCGCTATTCCGTCGCTTCGCTCCTTACGAGCGCAGGCGTTAGCCTAAGTCGAGAAATCTCAACCGCAATATGGCCTCCCGTCAAGGACGAGCAGGCGGAGGGATAATGCTCGCATCTCTGAACCCGTTATGGTGGTATAAATAAGGTAAAAAGCATGCCGCGGGCGCAAAATTTGCGCCCGCGGCTTTATGTCGTGCCGCGCTTTTTTATAGCCCGCTTTGCTCTCTCCGGCGCCCTGTTTTCTATTTATATAATATGGTATATAATTCAGCGCGGTAAAGCAAAATATGACAAAAAGGTATCGGCAAGGTAGCAAGAGGGCATAATAGAGGGTATAATATAAGAAATTTTGCTCAATTCGGTTGACAAACTTTAAATCGTTTGTTAAAATACCTTTTGCTGTTATAGTCAAATTGGGTCACTATGTTTGTAGTGACCTTTAAACAGTGTTTACAGCACAGAATTTTCGCGGGCACTTATATGCCTGCGCGACAATTTCGTGAAATCTTTCTGAAAATAATTTGCGTTTCAAGGCGGGTTTCCCGCCGCAGAAAGCCTCAATTTGCTGCGGTCAGCAGGCTCACCAAGGGTGAATTTGCGCGACTATATATTCCGCGGGCACTTAGGGTCGCGCAAAGAGGGGCTGGCCCCTCGAACTCACGAAAATTTTAGCTCTCGGCCAGAGCTAAAATTTTGTGAATACTTTCGCTTTTTACTTTGTTCGCTAAGGGACGGACGAGGATAAAAGATATATTCCACAGGCGGCGCTCTTGCGCCTGCCGAGTAAAACAAGGAGGAAACAAATGCCTACAATCAACCAGCTTATAAAGCACGGCAGAGAGAAGCAGGTATACAAGTCCAAGTCACCTATACTTGACAACTGCCCCCAGAAGCGCGGCGTATGCCTTTCGGTTACCACCACGACTCCTAAAAAGCCTAACTCTGCTATAAGAAAGATTGCCAGGGTGCGCCTTACCAACAAGCAGGAAGGTACCGTTTACATTCCCGGCGAAGGTCACAACCTTCAGGAGCACTCTTCCGTTCTTATCCGCGGCGGCAGGGTTAAAGACCTGCCCGGCGTTCGTTACCACATCGTGCGCGGCGCCCTCGATACCGCAGGCGTTGCAAAGCGCAAGCAGGCTCGTTCGCGCTACGGCGCAAAGAAGCCCAAGGCTTAATCGCACACAAAATTTAACATCCTACTTGTTTCGGAATATATCTTCCCTTGACCGATAAAAGTAGGCAGTATTCGCCGCGTGCCGTATGTATTAATTATGGTAAACGGGCGGAGAAGATTTGCTACCAGGATATATAATGCCGAAACGCGGTAGCACGAATTTAGTTCGGGCGTTAGGCCGCGTTACGACAAAATAAATTTCACGGCAAAAGATTTGCCAAAGGCAAAGATTTTGCGTGAGGTTTTTATTGTGGCAAGCAATAGCTTATTTAGGGTTTGAAATAACAAACTTCAGACCCAACCCCAACGAATAAAATTAAAGGAGATTATTATGCCCAGAAGAGGTAACGTCCCCAAGAGGGACGTGCTGCCTGATCCCGTGTATAATTCAAAGGTCGTAACAAAGCTGATAAATCAGATCATGTACGACGGCAACAAGGGAACGGCGCAGAACATAGTTTATGACGCGTTCAAAATTATGTCTGAAAAACTCGGACAGGACGCAATGGATATATTCAACCAGGCCATGAACAACATCATGCCCGTGCTTGAAGTTAAGGCAAGGCGCGTAGGCGGCGCCAACTATCAGGTGCCCATGGAAATAAGGCCCGAAAGAAGGCAGACGCTCGCGATCCGCTGGCTGGTCATCAACACCCGCAAGCGTTCCGAGCGCGGCATGAGCGCAAAGCTCGCGGCCGAACTCATGGACGCGTTCAACAACACCGGCGGCACCGTTAAGAAGAAGGAAGATACGCACAGAATGGCAGAGGCAAACAAGGCGTTTGCTCACTTCAGATTCTGAGTTTTACCGGAGTAACATATGGCAAGAGAATACGATTTATTGCATACCCGCAACATCGGCATAATGGCGCACATCGACGCCGGTAAAACGACTACTACTGAGCGTATACTCTATTATACCGGTATCAATCATAAGATAGGCGAAACGCACGACGGTACAGCTACCATGGACTGGATGGTGCAGGAGCAGGAGCGCGGCATAACCATTACTTCGGCCGCAACTACCTGCCACTGGATCCGTTCGGGCAAGACAAAGGCCGATGAATGCCGTATAAACATCATCGATACCCCGGGCCACGTAGACTTCACGGTAGAAGTTGAACGTTCGCTCCGCGTCCTCGACGGCGCCATCGCAACTTTCTGCGCGAAGGGCGGCGTTGAGCCCCAGTCTGAAACCGTTTGGCGCCAGGCTGATAAATATAAGGTTCCCCGCATTGCATATGTAAACAAGATGGACATCAACGGCGCAAACTTCGAGCGTGCCGTAAGAATGATGAGGGAGAGGCTTTCAGCCAACCCCGTCCCCATCGAGCTGCCCATAGGCAAGGAAGCCACCTTCCGCGGAATAGTCGACCTTATAGAGATGAATGCCGAAATCTATGATTCCGACGACGGCAAGCAGTATCATAAGGACGAGATCCCTGCCGATATGCAGGCTGAGGCCGAAGAACTTCATATGAAGATAATGGAAGCTGCAGCCGAAGGCGACGACGAGCTCATGGAAAAGTTCCTCGACACTATGGAACTTACCCCCGACGAAATAAGAAAGGGCCTGCGCGCGGCGACCATCGCCATGAAGTGCACTCCCGTGCTCTGCGGTTCATCCTATAAAAACAAGGGCGTTCAGATGCTTCTCGACGCCGTTATAGATTTCCTTCCTTCACCCGTAGACGTCGACCACGTAAAGGGCGTCAACCCCAAGACGGGCGAAGAGGAAGAGCGCAAGACTTCGGACGACGAACCTTTCTCCGGCCTTGCGTTCAAGATAGCTACCGACCCGTTTGTCGGCAGGCTTGCATACTTCAGAGCTTACTCGGGCGTGCTCGAGAGCGGCTCCTATGTATATAACTCCACCAAGGGCAAGAGGGAGCGCGTCGGCCGTCTCGTTCAGATGCACGCCAACACGCGTACCGAGATCCCCAAGGTTTACTCGGGCGATATCTGCGCCATAGTCGGCCTCAAGGACACGACTACCGGCGACACGCTCTGCGACGAAGCTCATCCCATCGTTCTCGAGCAGATGACCTTCTCCGATCCCGTTATCCAGCTCTCCATCGAGCCTAAGACCAAGGCCGGCCAGGAGAAGATGACGATGGCTCTCATCAAGCTTGCAGAGGAAGACCCCACTTTCAAGACCTATACCGATCAGGAGACCGGCCAGACCATTATCGCGGGTATGGGCGAACTCCACCTCGATATTATCGTAGACCGTCTTTTAAGGGAATTCAAGGTCGAAGCCAACGTAGGCGCTCCTCAGGTTGCCTACCGCGAGACCTTCAAGCAGGCAGTTGATGCAGAGGGCCTTTACAAGAGGCAGTCGGGCGGTAAAGGCCAGTACGGTCACTGCAAGATCCATCTCATTCCCGGCGAACCCGGCTCGGGCTATGTGTTCGAAGACCTTACAGTCGGCGGTTCTATTCCCAAGGAATACATCCCCGCTATCGACAAGGGCATTCAGGGCGCGGCCAAGAACGGTTTCCTTGCAGGTTATGAAGTTGTAGACTTCAAAGTTCAGGTTTACGACGGAAGCTACCACGAGGTCGACTCCTCCGAAATGGCGTTCCAGATCGCGGGCTCTATGGCGTTCAAGAACGGTATGGAAAAGGCTAAGGCAGTCCTTCTCGAGCCCATAATGAAGGTTGAGGTAATCACTCCCGACGACTATTTCGGCGATATCATGGGCAATGTGACCTCCCGTCGCGGCACTATCGTATCCACCGATGACCGTGCGGGCGCCAAGGTAGTCGACGCCGAAGTTCCTCTTTCGGAGATGTTCGGCTATGCTACCGACCTTCGTTCGCGCACACAGGGCCGCGGCCAGTTCACGATGCAGTTCGATCATTATGCCGAAGTGCCCAAGTCGGTTGCCGAAAAGGTAATCGGTGAGCGCGCGAAGCGCAACTCTAACTAAGTAATATCGCGGCATAGTCTGCAATTACTGTAAATATAAACCGTACGCCGCTTTGCGGCGGCGTACGTACAAAAATTTTTCAAATACAAGCCCTTATTTGATTGTATTTTTAAAATTTTTAATATATAATGTTAAATGTGACTTAAACTGGAAGTCATAAAATCAGCAGCAAATTGAAATGATAGATAGCTGCGTCGCCCGAAAAGTTCGGGCAAAAGTTATCGTTTAAATAATATTTAAAGGAGAAAACAAAAATGGCAAAGGCTAAGTACGACAACAGCAAGCCCCACGTTAACATTGGCACTATCGGCCACGTTGACCACGGCAAGACCACTCTGACCGCAGCTATCACTATGGTAATGGCGTGCAAAGGTCAGGCTCAGAAGATGAGATACGACGAGATCGATAAGGCTCCCGAAGAGAAGGCTCGTGGTATCACGATAAACACCGCTCACGTTGAGTATCAGACAGACAAGCGTCACTATGCGCACGTTGACTGCCCGGGACATGCCGACTACGTTAAGAACATGATCACCGGTGCCGCTCAGATGGACGGCGCCATCCTCGTAGTTGCAGCTACCGACGGTCCCATGCCCCAGACCCGCGAGCACATCCTGCTTGCCCGTCAGGTAGGCGTTCCCTACATCGTAGTATTCCTCAACAAGTGCGACCAGATGGACGACCCCGAGCTTCTTGAGCTCGTTGAAATGGAGATCAGGGACGTGCTCAACCAGTACGGCTTCCCCGGCGACGATACGCCCATAATCCGCGGTTCCGCTCTCAAGGCTCTTGAGAAGGCTACCTCCGGTTGCCCCGATGCAGAGGTTCTTGCCGCTCCCGAATGCCAGTGCATTCTTGAGCTCATGAACATTATCGATGAATACATTCCCACCCCTCAGCGCGATACCGATAAGCCCTTCCTTCTTCCCGTGGAAGACGTGTTCACCATTTCCGGCCGCGGCACCGTTGCTACCGGCCGTGTAGAGCGCGGTGTTGCACACGTTGGTGATCCCGCCGAAATCGTCGGCCTTATCGATAAGCCCGTAGGCACCGTTATCACCGGTCTTGAAATGTTCCACAAGAGCGTTGACGAAGCTATCGCAGGCTTCAACATCGGCGCACTCCTTCGCGGTATCGACCGTAAGGGTATCGAAAAGGGCCAGGTTCTCGCTAAGCCCGGCACTGTTAAGACCGCTACCAAGTTCGAAGCTCAGGTGTACGTTCTTAAGGCAGAAGAGGGCGGCCGTCATACTCCTTTCTTCAACCACTATCGTCCTCAGTTCTTCATCAGAACCACCGACGTTACCGGTTCTATCGACCTTCCCGAAGGCACCGAAATGGTTATGCCCGGTGACCACGTAACCATCACCGTTGAGCTCATCAAGCCCGTAGCTGTTGAAGAAAAGCTTAAGTTCGCTATCCGCGAGGGTGGCAGGACTGTAGGTTCGGGCGTTATCTCCAAGGTTCTTGGTTAATCGAACCGCACAAAACTTCATATAAGCTGCGCATTACGTTGTCGCTGTTACGGGTATGTGTTCGGTCATTTACGTCAAAGTAAACTCCCTCACATCTTCCGCCAGCTCCTCGTACTGCTTGCTTCTTTGAAGTTTTAACGAGCGTATTAAATTAAGGTAATAAAAAGCTGATTGGCAATCGCCAATCAGCTTTTTTAATTTATATAATATTCCACAGTAAAGTCCCCCTTGCGAAATGGGGAAAGCGAGCAAGGCGAGCGTAAGGGGGATATATATCACTCGGCGATTGTACAGATTGATTGCTTGCGCCTTATTTAGTAAATTCATTCGATATTGCCAACGCAAAGTTATATAAACAAAAAACATGGCAAAATAGCGAAATCATGCCATGTTTTATTTTCACTTATTCTTTGGCGCCGTGGCGGCGTAAAATTCGCACCAGGCCTTTAAAGTGCAGTTCACGCAGTCCGGCTTCTGCGAATGGCATACTCTGCGCCCATGGTATATCAGCCAGTGGTGCGCCTTCGACCATTCGCTTTGGGGTATTGCCGCCTTAAGCTGCAGTTCGGTCTTTTCGGGCGTATTTGCGTGTGCAAGCCCCAGACGATTGGAAACGCGGAAAACGTGAGTGTCTACGGCTATCGCGTCGCCGCCGAACGCCACGGCATAAACGACGTTGGCCGTCTTTTGCCCCACACCCGCAAGTTTTTTTAAATCTTCGTGCGCGGAGGGCACCTGCCCTCCGAATTTTTCCACAATGTCGCGGCTGGCCGAAAGTATGTGCGCCGCCTTGTTGTGGTAGAACCCGCAGGAATATATATATTTCTCCAGCTCCTCCTGTGAAAGGGTGAGCATCTTTTCGGGCGTGTTATATTTTTTGAAGAGCACGTCCGTCACCTTGTTCACGCGTTCGTCCGTGCACTGTGCGGAAAGTATCACCGCCACTAAAAGCTCATAGGGGCTTTTATATTCAAGCGCGGGGCGCGCATCGGGATAGAGCCTTTCAAGCTCTGCCAGAATTTCGTCCTTGTCAGTCTTGTCCATGCCAAAAATTTTATCACTTTTCGTCATGATTTGCAACTTTCCGCGCGCCGTCAGCGAATATTATTATATAGCTGTCCTTTTTTCGTCCGCGTACGCGCAGGATCGCAAAGCGTCGCCGCCGAGAATCAGCGCTTTTTAATGAAGTATCCGTTCGGTCCGCTTATCATCGATACATAACCGTAGAACGCCGAATATCCTGCCCGCGCAATGATAAGTTTTGCCGTTTTTTGTATGCCTGCAGGGAATTTTACCGAGAAGCCGCACCCGAGTTTAAGTTCCGAGGGCGTGGCAACCACGGCCGCGGGAACGCCGTGCGCGCATAGTTTTGTTTTGCAGTCGATTGCCTGCGTGCGCGAGCGGAAAACTGCCAAAATTTCCGTCATAATCCTTTCCTTCTCTCGTATATTATAAAGTAAGCGTCGGCGGCGTAGTACAAGCTTTCGCCTGCCGTATATTATCATAATATGAAGTTCAAGGGGGTATTTGCCAAATGATCTATTTCGATAATGCCGCCACGGGCGGTTTCAAGCCGCAGAATGTGCTCGCCGCCGTGGGTGCGGCAATAAAGATATGCGCCAACCCGGGGCGCAGCGGTCACAAGCTCTCTGTTGCCTGCTCTGAGCGCGTGCACGCCTGCCGCAGGGAGCTTATGGAGTTTTTCGGCGGCTGGTCGTGTGACCGAACCATATTCACAAAAAACTGTACCGAAGCTCTGAATATAGCTCTTCTCGGTACTTTGCGCGCGGGCGACAAGGTGGTAACTACATTTGCCGAGCATAACTCCGTTCTCCGTCCGCTGCAGTACCTCGAGGACAGGGGGGTGCAGGTTGAGCTCGCCCCGCTCAATTCCCGCGGCGAGATAGATATTGCGGCAATAGCTTCGAGGGTGCGCGCCGAGACGAAAGCGGTCGTGGTAACTCTCGCCTCCAACGTAACGGGCGCCTCGCCCGACATTAAAAAACTGCGCTCGGCCATACCCCCGCGCACCCTTCTCATCTGCGACGGCGCCCAGGCCTGCGGCCATATCCCCATAGACATGAAGGAGTGCGGTATCGATGCTTTGGCCGTGGCGGGGCACAAGGGCATGTACGGCATACAGGGCAGCGGCGCGCTGCTGTTTTCAGACAGGCTCGACCCCTTCCCCATAATGTTCGGCGGCACGGGCAGCGAAAGTTTCAATCTGAATATGCCCGATTTCTATCCCGACAGGCTGGAGAGCGGCACGGTGAATTATCCCGCCATAGTTTCGCTCGCGGAGGGGGTGCTGTATCTGAAGTCGCACTTTAACGAAGAGCGCGACAAGCTCTACCACCTCACGTCGCTGTTGCACGAAGAGCTTGTAAAACTGCCGCACGTCAGGCTGTATTCCCGTCCGAATTATTCGGGGATCGCCGCATTCGCGATAGAAAATATGAGCTCGGAACAGGCAGCTTATCTTCTTTCGGAGGAGTTTTCCATATGCGTGCGCGGCGGGCTGCACTGCGCGCCGCTAATGCACGAAGCTCTCGGCACAAGCGATTGCGGCCTGGTACGCGCGTCGCTCTCGCCGTTCAATACCGAGAGGGAGATTGAGCTGTTTATCACCGCTTTAAGGTCGCTCTCGCCGCAGTAAAATTTGAATGGTTATTTATCGGCGGCGCCGCCGGGTCCTCCCGCGGCGCCGCATATTTTTGCCATGGCGGCGGAATGGCTATATCCTTTTCAGCCGTGCGATGATGCTCTTCAGTTTCTGCTTTTTGAAACCGTCCAGCGTGGGCGCCATCAGGTTATAAAAATTGTCGAGGTCATCGTTTGTAAGCGTACCGGCGCGCTTGCCGCGCTCGGCTTCTTCTATTATCGCCCTCATAATATCGTTCTGGCTTCGGCCCTGCATCTTTGCCGAAACGTCTTTAATAAGATTTACGCCCTTGTCATTCTCAAATTCTTTGTCATACCGCATATCCTTGCCGTTGTTTTCGCTTTCGTTTGAAAAACTTTTAAAATCTTTCACGCCATCCTCCGCATATAATGTCAGTAGTAATAATTTATGCGGCGGTAAAAATTTATGCAACTTCTTCTCATTCTCGCGCTCATTCTTTACGGCGGAAAGGGCGGGAACGCCAAACTTTTAAACGAACTCAAGCCGCTCATCGAATCGGTGGGCGGAGAGGAGGTTAAGGAAGCTTTCAGAAATGCCGAGGAGCTTGAAAGCGTAATTTCGGCGTTCGGAGGACTGGGTACCGCTGACGGCGCAAGCGGAGGAAACGGCGACGACAGCCGCGCCGGAAGCGGCGGCATGAGCGCGGATGCCGGCAGCGCGGCTGCCGGGCATGCGCCTGGACGAGGTGAAGAGACCGGCGATAATACAGGCAATAATTTTCCTCTTGCTCCCGTAGCGGGCATTGCCGACAGAGAAATCCTGTATCGGCTGGTGCAATATTTTTCACAGAACAGCGCGGGCGCATAGCGGCGTGTCACCTATACCATAATATATATGACCGGGTACACTGCTGCAGGCATGCGCCGGTATTTTGTGGCATAAAACGGCGGGCATACAAAATATAAGCGAGTTTTTTTGAAAGTATAAAAAAATCTAAAAAAGCGCAATTTTTTTTAAAAATTTGCTTGACTTATTTTTAACCTTTTGATATGATATAAAAGCTGTCGCGAGAGACAGCTTAGTTTTTCTTTAAAGAAAGACGAAACGCCCCGCTTTAGCGCGGGTAAACGAAGATTGACAACTGCATAGAGAAAAGAAACAAGTACAAAAGGCAATTTACAGAT
>ERZ1090881.926-NODE-933-length-13131-cov-4.618614_pt1 | contig 13131 bp, 9 predicted proteins | sample MGYA00478470_ERZ1090881 | MGnify/ENA primary metagenome ERZ1090881 (study PRJEB33644, sample SAMEA5815736) | chicken gut metagenome | biome: Chicken; feature: Gastrointestinal Tract; material: Caecum | place: Ireland | collected 2019-01-01 | study: A study of the...
AATCCCTGCCGTCACATGATGACGTTCAGGATTTCCTCCTTTTTTATTCTTTCATTTTCAACTTTCTGTCTGTGTGGTCATATCTTAATTTCAGAACTTCTCCGCCGGTTCTGTAACCGTGCTCACGCCGTCGTCGTCATAGAGCTTATACTCGCCCTCCGGATACCCCAGCATTTCTATTGTATCTGTCCTGATATCTTCCACGCACTCAGCCGGCTCTGCAACCGGGATCTTTTTCCCCCTGCGGATGAACAGGACGACTTCGTTCAGCGCGATTTCCACATAGTGATGGCCTTTTTCCAGTGTCTCCTCATAAATACTTCCATCGGGAAGGAATTTTATCAGTTTCATCTCCTCGGGAAGATATACATAGCGGCCTTTCGCGTTCTGGGTATAAACAGGGGCGATCATGATCTCGTTGCCGAGAAGGAGCTGGTCTTCCACCTGCAGGGCCATTTTATCCTCCGGGAACTCAAATGCCAGAGGTTTAAAGAGCATGTCATTTCCAAGCGCCGCCTTCATATATTCACTGTACAGATAGGGAAGCAGGCGGTAGCGGACGCCGATCACATGGCGGAAATCCTCCACATGTTCAAAGCGGAAACACTCCTGCTCTCTCGTGCCAAGGGCAGCGTGATTTCTCATCAGCGGTGTAAATACTCCCAGAGCCAGCCAGCGGAGAAGAAGTTCTCTGGTCGTATCTCCGTTGAATCCTCCCAGATCCGCTCCTGTATACAGGAAACCGCACATATTCAGGGAAGGAAGCATCTTCAGGTTCAGAAGGATGTGGGACCACCAGGAATGATTGTCTCCCATCCAGATTCCTCCGTAGCGGTGCATTCCGATGTAGGAAGAACGGGAAAACATCAGGATTCTCTTACCCGGCGCGATCTTTTGGAATGCTTCTCCCGCAGCTCTGGTCATGTTGAACCCATAGAGGTTATGCACTTTGTCATGGCGTACCAGCCGGCCGCCCACGTTGTGATAAAAGTTCCTGTAGTCCTTTGGACTGTTGGCAAGGGAACGTACCATATCTCCCAGCCGGAATCCGGGCGCTTCCTCTGTCTCCTCCATGAATTCCTTCAGATATTCCTTCAGGCGGGCTACCCCTTCCGGAGTGGAAAAGATGGCAGGTTCATTCATGTCGTTCCAGAATCCGTCAATCCCCTGATCCGTGAGTCTCTTATATTTTTCACCGAACCATTCTCTGGCGTCGGGGTTCAGCATATCCGGAAAATGTGTCCAGCCCGGCCATACTTCCGCGACAAAATCGCTTCCGTCTTCTCTTTTGCAGAAATAGCCCTTTTCCTTTCCCTCTTCATAAACGTCATACCCGTCTTCCACCTTCACTCCCGCGTCGATAATGGGAACAAGGTGTATCTTCTGAGCTTTCATTTCATCCACAAAGGCTTTGAAGTCCGGGAATTCTTCCTCATTCACCGTAAAATCCATATAGTGGTCCATGTAGTCGATATCCATATAGAGCATGTCCATGGGAATGTGATTGTCCCGGTATTCCTTTACCACATTCCGGAAATCATCCGCAGTTTTGTAACCCCAGCGGCTCTGTCCGAAACCGAAAGCGAATTTCGGCGGGATATAGCTTACGCCGATGATCTTCCGGAACTGCTTCACGATATCATAAGGGCTCTCCCCGTCTATCACATAGAAATCCAGATCCGCGTCCCCGCAGCGGACTTTCAGTTCATCCTGTCTGGTATAGCCGATATCAAACTCCATGATTCCCGGATAATCCAGAAACAGGCCGAAAGTCTCTTTCCCAAAGATAATGATAAAATTATGAGCCCCGTAAAGAGAGTATTTGCTCTCTGTGTGGTTGGGTTCGTCAGTACAGTTGCTGACGTAACGGTATCCTCTTTTATTGATCCCTCTGTTGGACTCTCCCAGACCGTAGACGATATCGTCCGCATCCATTTTATAACTGAAAACAAATTCCCCGTCCGTTTTGATTTCCCCGTAAGCCGGAACTCCCTCTGACGGAGCGATTTCCTCCACAACAGCCTCTGTCTCAAAAGGATGACCAAATACATATTTCCTGATCATGATAAAACCTCCTGACAAACTTGATATTATTTCTGCGTGTCCCGCATTCTTTATAACACTCTGTTGTCATTATATGAAATTTATCTTGCCTGTTCTTGCATTATCCATTAAAATAATAACACAATATTGAGGAGGTGCGTTATGAACGAAAAGCAGTCCCTGAAGGAAAACACACGACACGGCACCAGCGGCCAGCCGGTTACGGCCATACATTTCACCACAGGCGCGGGGACCTTTTATCCCGATCATTTTTTCGTGGAACGGCACTGGCATTATCCTGTGGAGATCCTGAAGATCACAAAGGGAACCTTCACCGTGGAGATCAATCTGGAAACCTATACCCTTCATGCGGGGGATATCTGCTTCATCAACAGCGAGGAGCTGCACCGCCTGGAAGGACTGGAACCCGTCACGGTTCATGACGCCGTTATCTTTCACCCTCACATTCTGGAATTCTCTTATCCCGATGAATTCCAGGAACAGTACGCCGCCCCTTTTCTTTCCCACGCTTCCTCCCTTCCCCGGCTCCTCACGCCGGAAGATCCTCTGTATCCTGCGATCGCAGAGCTCTTCGACCGGGCGGCCGCTCTGGCAGAAGCAGGTAAGGACGGATGGTATTTCCGGGTCAAACTTCTTATACTGGAAATGTTTTATGAACTTTGCATACACAAAAAAATGCCCGCCGCAGAGGAACTTCTCAGCGCGGCAGGCAAAGAACGGATCAGCCGTTACAAAAAAATCGTATCTTATTTTGAAAAAAACTATATGAACAGAATCACTCTGGAAGATCTGGCTTCAGAGGTACAGGTAAACCCTCAGTATCTCTGTCATTTTTTCAGAGAGATCGCCGGGGTATCTCCCGTTCATTATCTCATCCGATACCGTATCGACAAAGCAAGAGAAGCTCTCCTGGAAACCACCCGGAGTATCCTGGAGATCAGTCTGGACTGCGGATTTGAAAACGTCAGCTATTTCATCCGCCAGTTCCGCAAATTCACCGGACAGACTCCCCGCCAGTACCGGCAGGCTCATCATCCCACGCCGAAATCTGTGATCTTATAGAGGACCTCCACGTCGGGATCATCCAGGAGCCACCGGTATTCTTCCATGAACCAGCGCACCAGCTCTTCATCCCGTTTTACGGGAGTGGAATTATTGTTGTATACATTTACCGTGCCATGGTTAAAATATTTTTTCAGAACAGAGATATCGTTGCGGATCATCTCTTTTGACTGTCCCTGGATCCCCACCATCAGGCAGATGGAGTCAAAAAGAGCGGCCACTTCCTCAGGCGACTGAAAATCCGCGTGTTTATTCAGAACATTTTCCCGGAAATCATGGTCAAAAGTCTCGATACCAATCTTATAAGTCACCGGGATGCCAAAAAAATTCCGCATTTCCTGCAGACGTTTCCGGTAGATCCAGTGGCTCTCAAAGATCAGCCGCCGGATTCCCTTCTCTTCCACAATTTTACGGATATCTTCCAGGGTTTCTTTCGGCAGCTCAAAGCAGCTTCCGGAATTGATCACTTCCAGAACGCCGAATTCCCCTGTGATCTCTTTCAGAACCTCTCTGTTCTGACAGACAAGCTCCGTTTCATCTTTCCCGTTATCCTCTATATAGTCACAGAATGTACATTTTCCCCAGGCGCATGGAAACGCTCTGAGAAGTACGATCTCTCTTCTGTTTTTATCTGTGATCCTGCTGTATCGTTCCATTTCCGCCTATCCTTCCCGACAGTTTCTGTCTTATTTCACTTCCCAGCGACACTGTGCAGATACTTACCAGAAAAACAGAGATACATCTGTCCAGATAATCTGTAAAGAACTGCACTGCAAATATACTTCCCGTAAGGCCCAGCGGCGTTCCGGCCAGAAGCTGGACCAGAAGGGAAGACCCCGAAGACGTCACTCCGCCGAACAGCGCCGCGTTGATCAGTGCGCTTACAATTGTTCCCGGAACGGTGATAACCGCAGCCGCCGGAAGGATCCACGCCTTTTTTACAGATATCTTCCGGAATATCCATCCGCTGACAAATCCGGTGATCATCCCCACCGGGGCGAAATACAGAGAATAGATATCCACAGTCATCCCCATGAAAATACCGCTGATAAGATTGGGGATCATCCCCAGCCAGGGGCCCGCAAGCGCCCCGGTAAGGATCGTGCCGATACTGTCCAGATACACAGGCAGTTTCAGAAAAAGCGCGATCTGTCCGCCCACGATGTTGATTCCCACCGCCAGCGCCACAAGACAGATCTGCCAGGTATTGATCTTTCTTTTTGTCATCGTTATTTCTCCATTAAAATATGCCCGTTTCAATAAAAGATTTTTCTCTACAGACAGCTCAGAAGTGTCAGTTCTTCTGCCTCCCATTTGCTTCCGTCCTGCTTTTTCAGCACTCTGGAAAAGAAGAACCTCATAAATCTTTCTGTATCTGTTTCGGTCAGCACATGGCTGTTGGGCTCTTTCTTCCAGAAATCCATGGAATCCACTACCGTCTGGCCCCTGCAGATCCCGTCGGTGGCAACCGCCGTATAACTGTCGAATCCGCCGCACAGGGAACGGTCAATATAATATGCCACCGCAAGAGGATCATTGATCACGCAGCCGATGATTTTTTCGTATTCCCAGTGAAAATCCATATAAAATCCGGTGATCCTGCGGATAAATTCTCCGTTCTCCGGGTCAAGGCGGCCGACGTATTCCAGAATATTCGGGGTCAGGACGATCTTTCTCGTCACGTCCAGCCCGACCATTTCAATCTTTTTCCCGGCCTTTCCGAAAAGATCGTAACAGATGGCGGCGGCGTCCGGGTCGCACCAGTAGTTATATTCCGCCACCGGGGAACAGTTTCCATGGCTTCGGAAATTCCCGCCCATGGAGACCAGTTCCTCTACCTGGTCGATCAGCTTTGGCCGCATGGAAAATACTTTCGCAAGATTCGTCATGGGGCCCAGGGCTATGATGGAAATCTTTTCTTTTTCCAGAGTCTCTTCCAGGAATTCCACCGCGCTCTTCTTTGGAAAATCTCCCGGCACTTCCGGAAAGAAACTCTCTCCCATTCCATCCTGACCGTGGGTGTCCATAGCGTCTGTATAAGGGCATTTCAACGGCGCCTGCTCTCCAATGTATACGGGAATATCCATGCGCCCCATATGTTTCAATACCTTCCGGGCGTTCCGGGCCCCCATATCCGCCGGGACGTTGCCGGAAACCGTGGTGATCCCCATAATATCCAGCTCAGGAGAGGACAGAGCCAGCATCAGGGCAAGAGAATCGTCGATCCCCGGATCACAGTCGATTATAATTTTACGCATAAAAAAACCTCCTGACTGTTCCGCCTTTTCCGCGGAAACACCTCCGCAGAAAAAGGCATCATTCATCAGAAGATACCTGTTTGCCTAGTTTTTTATACTGGGAGGGTCTCGAACCAGTTCCGCAGCAGTCTTCTTACGGACCGCCGCTGTCACTTTTCATTTTTTCATATTAAACAATTTTTCACCTTCAGCGCGCCGGGAAAATCCCAGTGCGCTGAGGCAAGTATAGCAGATTTTGTCTGATACTGCAATTGATTTTTTCAATTTCTCCGGCTGCCTTCAACCGGCACGGTTCCTCCTGTCAGTCAAGAAGCTCCCGTACCATTTCCGCGTCGAAGGTCACGCTGGAAACATGATCGACCTCGATTCTGTACAGGGCGTTGGCCGCAATGTGCTCCGCCGCCTGCTCAAGATCACGGATTCCTGTAGTGTCCGCATATTTACGGATCACCGCATCCAGAGCCTCGTCACTGACGATACATTCGCTCTCTTTCAGGCTCATTCTTTTCAGAACTTTTGGAAGGGCGAATCTGGAAAAGATCACCTTCTTCTCCTCCGGCGTATAATCAGGGATATCCACCACGGCAAAACGGGACATCAGAGGAGCGCTGATCTGGCTCTTGTCATTAGCCGTTGCAATGGGATACACGCCCACGGTAGGCACCATGCATTCCATATAGTTGTCTGTGAATCCCAGATTATCCAAAAGCGTCAACAGAACATCCGCGGGATTTCCGTTGCCCTTGCCTGCGGACGCTTTGTCCAGCTCGTTGATGATAAACACCAGATTGGACTCTCCCGCCGCCGCGAAGGCTTCCATTATGATCCCCGGCTTGGCGTTGGCGTAGACGCGGGAACTTCCAGTCAGCTGCTCCGGATCGTTGATGGAACTCATATCCAGAGTGGTCCAGGGCAGACGAAGGATCCTGGCTACCGCATAGGCGATCTGGGATTTCCCTGTACCCGCCGGTCCCACCAGAAGCAGCCCGTAAGCGGGAAGCGTATGAGTCCGGTTGATCTGGATGATCGTCTCGATGATCCTCTGCTTCACACGCTCCATCCCGTACAGTTCCTCGTCCAGGATTCTTCTCGCTTCCACAGGATCTATGGATTCAAAGTAATTGCTCTTCCACTGGATATTCATCATAATAGAGAGCGCCCGCTGCGCATGGCGGCGTTCTTCCTGAGATACTTCATGAGAACGGGCCACAGCCAGATTCCTTCTGGCCCAGAGACGGATATTGTCGGGAAGAGTTCTTCCCGCGCAGGTCATGAAATCCGTAATACTCTGGATACTGGTGAGTTTCATCTCGTCGCCGGATTCTTCCTCTTCCTCACTATCCGGCAGATCTTCCGGGGCGCTGCTGGAAAGAAGTCTGGCGATCATAAACTGGAGGAATCCGTCCTCCGCGGAGAGCTTCGTTCCTCCTCCGAAAGCCGTCTCACGGATCCTGTACACCGCGTATCCCTCTTCCCGGTTCTCGCCGGAAAGACGTACACGGATACGGTTCTCGCCCAGCCAGCGGATCAGGCTGACAAAACGCGCGTCAATCTTCAGGATATCCGCGCTGACCTCCCCCTGCTGCTCTTCTTTGAACTCAAAAGAAGTCCGGTGGACGGGATTGGTAAAGATGCCGCAGGAATGATGCTGCCACTGGCGTTTACTGTTGTCCAGATAGAGGATCGGTCTGTCGGGAGTGGCTTCTCCCTCCTCGGAATGGAAAGTAGTATATGTACACTCCGGATGTTTTCCCTTTTCCGGAGTATTATTAAAATCAAAAACCGGCATATGATGTTTCTCCTTTTTCTGTTATTTCTCCAGCGTCAGTGTACAGTGAAGCAATTCGCTCCGCCTGTACGCTAATGCTAGTTTATCACGGAAAAAGGATCTCAACAACAGAAAATCTTTTTAAATCATCTTTCCGCCCTGACAGTCATATTACCGTAAAAAGGCGTCCCCTGCGGAATCTTAATCTCTGTGACCAGTCCGTCCCGGAGAACATTCAATATATTGTCTTCCGACTCCTCCCGCAGTCTTCTGAAATGTCCTTCCCCTGCGATCCTCGTGCCGTCCACGCCGATAACAAGATCTCCGACTTCAAGCCCCGCTTCCTGCGCTTCCGGCATCAGAGCCGTTATTTCCAGACCGCAGTCAGCCTGAAATTCTTCAAGGAATTCCTGGAGTACATCCGGTTCGATAACACCGCGCCATGTAAGCATGGATGATGAAGTCAGCCAGGTCCGGACTGTTTCCCCGATCAGGCTTTCATCCGTTCCACCGTCCAGATATATGCTGACCATTGTATCAGCTTCATTTGCCGCTGTTTTTCCGTCCCGCCCCAGCAGCGCCCGGAGGATCCGGACTTCCGCGTCAGATCCCTGTATCAGAGGATGCTCCGCCAGCTCATTCAGAGTATCCAGAGCATCTGGCCCCCTGCCTTCAAGAAGACCGCCGAGAGCAAAGAAATATTCCGCCTGATAGTATGTCATTACTTTGTTCATAGCATTTATATCAAAAGTTTCTTCCGTATACCCGCCAATCTGATCAGGATCGATATCTTCCATAAGAATAGCCCCCATCGTCCGGAAAGCTTCCGCAATTTCTTTATCCGCCGACACTGTCTGTTCCAGCGTGTTCAGGAAATTGGCAGTGCAGTCTGTATAAACTTCTTCTTCGCCCTTCAGAGCTGATTCCAGAAGCGTGATATAGATATCCAGTCCAAAGCCGAGGCGGCTTTCCTGTTCTCCCTGGGCGGCTGTAAGGCAGGCGGCATAAAAACCGTCCATCTCCATCACCGTATATGTCTGCGCGCCCTCCAGCATCTCCTCCCACAGAACATCGCAGCGGTCAAACCATTCGCTGCTGCCGAAATCGTCCGCGTCTATCAGTTCATTCACCCGGACTGCCATATCTTCAGATTCCTCTTCATCCGTCCCAAAAGAAGTTATCTGTCCGAATGTTCCCAGACTCTTATCCCAGCTTCCCGGACCGTAACCGGAGAGATCCGGTTCACGGAAAGTAATCCGCCCGTCTGTCTCCAGTTCAAGACAGCAGAGATCCTGAAGAAATCCGGTGAGTTCTGCATCCGCCTCCGGCATTCTGATCCGGCTTGCCCCCACTTTCCCGCCGGAAAGCCACAGGAGCATACCGCTTTCATCAAAAGAAACAGAATCCACCGGTTCCGGTTCTTCAAATGAGGCTGTAAGAATACCATTCTCCAGATTATAAAGTTCTATTGTTCCGCGTTCTGAATAAGAGGCAAGTCCTGATTCCTGCTGCACAGTGATGATCACAACCGCCATATAACGTCCGTCTTCATCTATACAGATATCCTCCACATCTCCCGCATGTTCCGGCATAATCTTACGGATAAACCGGTCGTTTCTGTCATACAGGAGCAGGCTGCTTTCCGCAGTCTCCGCAACTGTCGTTCCGGAACCGGACCAGACAGTTGATATGGGAACGCCTTCCGTATTCATTTCCACCGGACTTCCAAGAGTCTTCTTTTCCCTGTCGATCTCCACGGATGCCAGAAAGTCTGAATAAGTGCTGAACACATATACTTTTTGCCGGTCCGGGTCATAAAACATTTCCGACACAAGATTATTTTTAAACTCTGCCGTATCCGTCACCCCCTGGCTGTCTTTTAGAGAAATCTCCCCGTAATTTAATGACAGCGTCAGGCCGTCTTCTATTTCGATTTCCTGGTACAAATCTCCTATGAGTACATTTTCATCCATATCCTCTGCCGGATACTGCCCGTCTTCTGTTTCCGAAAATGTATCTTCAGTCTGTACAAAACCATACTTTTCAACCACTCCATCTCCCGTATCCACCAGAATCTGCCCGGATTCCCCAAATGCCGCCGAAATAATCCCCGCTGCACAGACCGGGGCCGCCGTCTGTTCTCCGTCCTCCCAGTTCCACAGCCGGACATTTCCCCTGTCCCATACAAGAATCCCGGAACTTTCTTCCGGACAGAACTGCATTCCCCGTATCACCTGTCTGGATCTTTCCGGCGAGGTAAACAGACAGTTTCCTTCCATATCATATACTTCAAAGTAACTTCCGGGGTTTCTGAGATCATTTTCATAGAGATTTCCATAGGCAAGAGCAAAGTATTCCCCGTCCCCGCTGACTGCCGCATCCATCAGGCCGTAGAAATACTGACTGACCACAGCATGCAGAGTCAGATCATCTGTGTTATACACTGCGGCATGGCCGCCTGAGCTTACTACCGCGATACTTCCGTCTTCCGACAATTGAATCCCGGTATACAAAAGGATGCCCTCCTGTCCGGCAAGCTCCGGAAAAGCATCCGCCAGATCTGCCCGGGCCGTCTCCCTTACTGTCCCGTCTTCCAGGAGATCATAAAGATGGATCAGGCCGCCGTACGCAATAATACCCCTGTTCTTTCCCACCATGGCTGCAGATGCATTATAAATGGCCAGATCCGTTTCATCCGGGCTGCATCCGCGGCTGTAGTCTGAAGGAGTTTCTGTCTGCCAACCTTTCTCCTCGTCCGAATCATAAAAGATAATTTTGCCGTTTCCCTGGAACGCCCAGTAACTCTCCTGGCATAACGACAGAACTGTTCCTAATTCTTCCGGCGGATCCAGATTTTTATTAAGGGTTCCTTCTTCCTCTCCGTCCTTCACCGGCCACAGATAATCCTGAAGCAGTATCGCTGTTCCCGCTGATGCCGACGCTGAAGAAGGTTCCAGAGAAAGCGCCTGGGTATAATAGAGAAGCGCATGCTGCGGGTCTTCTGTTACCGTATATTCTCCTGCCGCCCGGATATACTCCTCTGAGAGCATTCTTCTGTAATTGCCTTCTGATATCCAGGTTCTGTATGCAAAAACGGATATCAGAAGAAAAACTGCGGTCATCAGTGTTCCGCCTGCGGCTGCCAGCACCGCCGTTCTGCGTTTCCGTCTCCTTTTATGGCGCTGGTAGAGTTCATCAAAACCACATCCAAGAAGCGGGGCGGCGATCCGCAGGAACTCCACTTTCAGTTTTTTCAGACTGGCGGAACGACTGCGCGCCCTCACGTCTCCGCTCAGCGGTTCTATCCTTACCCAGTCACCCACACCCTCTGTTCCATTTTCCAAATTCCCGTCCTGATTAGGTTCCCAGAGAAGCTCCACGGGAAAATCTTCCGAAGGCTCGCCTGAAACCAGAAGAGTAAGAATGTGGTCTGTATATCCCTGATGAGCCTCTTTGAAGATGCGTATTTCTTCCATACACCACAGCGAATTCTTTGTTTCTTCTGAGCAGATAACGATCAGATAACGAGAATCAAGCAGCGCCTCTCTGATGTCATTTCCCAGATCTCCACTGGTAGGCAGTTCGCTCTGATCACGAAAAATCCTGTTTATTTTCTTTCTTTTTAGATTCTTCAGGTTCTTTGGAGGCCGATAGGTTTCCAGAAGTGTCTGTAATTTTACCGCGACCGCCATATCCAGCGGCAGGTGGCGATATGAAATAAACGCGTCGTATCTGTAATCTTTTTCAGTATTCCCTTTCATAATAATCCTCCCGTCTGTTTCTTTTACTATATCGCAGCGGGAGGACTCTGTATATGTCTATTCACTTTTTCCCATGAAGTTTAGGAAATCCGACGGCTATCCCTGCCAGGATTCCCACAACCGTAGGCAAAAGCCATCCGAAACCGGCGGCATATCCCGGTATTCTCTGCAGAAGCAGGGTAATCCCGGGGATCACAAATCCATTCTGATCCAGAACTGTCAGCACGCTGCTGACGCCGGAGAATATTGCCGACCACAGGTAAACGCCGGGGAATCTTCCCAGCCAGCGGTGGGTACAGGATAAAAAGATCAGAAGAATCGCCATAGGATAAATGGCGTTCAGCACGGGAACAGAAAATGTAAGGATGGCGTCCAGTCCCACATTGGAGATCACCATGGAGACAAAGGCAAAAATAAAAACCCAGTTCCGGTAGCTGATCTTCGGAAACACATCCGAGAAATACTTTCCGCAGCAGCTGAACAGACCCACACAGGTATTGAAGCAGGCGATCACAAAGATCACTGCAAGGATCGCCGTTCCGGCTTTCCCGAACAGATAATCCGCCATACTTACCAGCACTTCCGTACCGTTTCCGCTGTCCGGAAACGCCTGGCTGGACGTCATGCCTACAAATGTCAGCATAGAATATACCGCCAGAAGAAAAATGCCGGCGATCCATCCTGCAGAAATCGTCTCCCGCATGACTGCTTTTTCTTTAGTGATACCCCGGGCCCGGATATTCATTGCCACGATCATGCCGAAGTTCAGAGCTGCAAGAGTATCCATTGTCTGATATCCGTCGACAAATCCCTGGACAGGCGCGCCGCTTCTGTAAATCTCCACAGGCGCCGCCGCTTCTCCCGCGGGATCCAAAGCGGCAGCCGCAAACAGAACAACAATCAGAACCAGAAGGACGGGCGTCAGTCTTTTTCCCAGATATTCCGTGAGTTTCTCCGGATGCATTGCAATGACGGAAGCCGCCGCGAAGAAAACCAGAGAATAGATAAACTGGACGACCGCTATGGAATTCTCGCCGGGGAAGAACGGGATCACCGCCATGGAAAACGACGTGCTCGCAGTCCTGGGAATGGCAAGGCAGGGACCGATCGCCAGATAGAGGATCAGAATATAGACAAAGGCAAAGCCGGGATGCACCCGGGCCGCCAGCCTGTCAAGTCCTCCTGCAAGGGTTACCGCCACCACGCCCAGCACGGGCAGACCCACTGCGCTCACGGCAAAACCAATGAACGCCGGAACGGTCGACGTACCTGCCTGAGCGCCCAGAAAGGGCGGAAAGATCAGATTCCCCGCCCCAAAAAACATCGAAAACAAGGTGATTCCTATGAGGATTTTATTTTTCAGATTAAATTTTGTCATTGTAATGTCACACTTTCCAGACTCAGATTTTCTTATCTGCAGCGTTCAAACGCTGCTTTGCATATTCTTTCCGGATCTGCGCCATATCTCTCAGAGAAATTCTGTCGTCTTCTCCATGATCTCTCGCAGATTTTTGATATCCTTAAGCACATCCCCTGTCTCAAGAGAATGGTTTCCGCCCTCAGTAATATAGAGAGGCAGATTTCTCTCCCTGCATCCTTTTACAACGTCAGTGGTCTCCACCCAGGGATCCGCGGTTCCGTGGAAAACAATTCCCTTCTGCTCTTCAAAAATCTTCATAAACTGAAAGGATGCTTTCACCGGCGTATAATAAACATGTTCCGCCTGAATATGATGATCATGCGCATAAGATGCGGCAACGGCTGTTCCCACGCTTTTGGAGATAAAAACAATCCTGTCGTATCTGTCATAATCCACCGCTTTTAAAAGAGTCTCCGCCTGACTCCGGGCGCTGTAAAATGCTTTTTCCATCTTTTCGGCGGAACCTTTGATGTTTTTTTCAAAATTTCCGTAAGGCGCCTCCACGATCTCATACCCCAGAGCTCCGGCCGCTTTCTTTCCGTAATAAAGCAGCGGCTTGTCTGTATGATATCCTATTCCCGGAAATATTACTGCCAATTTCATTTTTGTTCTCCTTCCCGCTCTCAATATCAGTGATTCCTTTTCCTGTGTTTGGATAAAACTGAGAATACACAGCGTCCGCTGCAAAAAGAACTATCAGCGCCGCGCACACTGCGATAACACATTTCTCATTCAGCATTCCTGCCAGATCGTCGATCACAGGAGCGATCACATATACAATAGCAAGTCCGCCGACTC
>ERZ1090881.931-NODE-939-length-13090-cov-12.804373_pt1 | contig 13090 bp, 6 predicted proteins | sample MGYA00478470_ERZ1090881 | MGnify/ENA primary metagenome ERZ1090881 (study PRJEB33644, sample SAMEA5815736) | chicken gut metagenome | biome: Chicken; feature: Gastrointestinal Tract; material: Caecum | place: Ireland | collected 2019-01-01 | study: A study of the...
GGGGGCTTTTTCCCCCACAAACCCCCGCGGCGGGGGTCTTTAAAAAAAAACCCCCCCCCCAAACCGGGGGGGGGGGGGTTAAAATAAAAAAAAACCGGGGGGGCCCCCCGGCCCCCCCTCTCTGTTTCCGATCGCGCATTCCCTTTCAGACGAAAAGAAATTGACTGCGCTTGTTACAGTTTTTCCTCCACCTGCGCGAGAGTGGGAAGATTGTCGATGGCGCCGCGCCCGAGCGTGTTGAGCGCACCGCAGACGTTGGCAAAGGCAAACGCCTTGTTTAAAAACTCATCCGTCCACTGTTCGCGCGCAACGCCGTCCAGCTTTGCAAGCATGCCCGCATAAAAAGCGTCGCCCGCACCCGTGGTGTCCACGGGTTTTACGCGGATGGCGGGAACGATGCTGCTCTTTCCGCCGAAGCGCCATTCGCTGCCGCGCGCCCCCAAGGACACGCACACGAGCTTATCCGAGAGAGAATGCACGTATTCTTTCGTGAAGATGTCCACCTCGTCCTCGGAGAATTTGACGATGTCGGCAAGGGCGATCTGTTCTTTATAAAGGCGCACGGCCTCCGCCTCGTCGCGGAAGATGTCCGTGCGGAAGTTGACGTCGAAGCTGACCAGCTTGCCCGCTTCCCGCGCGCGGCGCGCGAGGCGCCCTGCGTACTCCCTGCCCTCCTTTTCGCTGAGCATGAGAGAGCCGATATGCACGATGTCCGATTTGGCGAAGGTCTCCTCGTCCACTTCGGGGAGGATATAGTCCGCCGTGTTTTTGCGGAAAAAGCAGAAAGAGCGTTCGCCCTGCTCGTCCAGTTCGACAAAGGCGAGCGTGGTGTTGCGGGTTTCGTCCCTTTTCAGGAGCAGGACGTCCAGATCGCGGGCGCGGGCAAACTTTTCCAGAAAGTTGCCGATGATGTCGTCGCCGACGCATCCGACAAACGCGCTCTGCGCGCCGAACTGCTTTACGCCGCACGCGACGTTGAAGGGCGCGCCGCCCGCTTTGCGCTCGTAAAAGAACGAACCGTCCCTGTTTGTTCCGATCATATCGACGAGAATTTCACCGACGCATAAAATCATAAAAAACCTCCGCCGCCCGTTTTTTGCGGCATTTTTTGATCTCTCCGCAGGCACGCATCGCGTTTCCCGCGGCGATGCCGAAGGCATCTTTTCAATATTTTTATTGTAACACAATTTTCCGTAAATGTCAAACCTGCTCCCCGTTTTTGCACGAGAAAGCGCGGCTCTTTCGCGGGCAAAAACAGATCTTTTTCAGGGGATTTTCCCGCGAAAAAACGACAGAACGGGAGAACGAAAATAAAAATTGTTATATTATGATAAAACTTGCAAAAAGCGGGGAGATATGATAAAATATATGAAAGAATACGGAGGCCGCAGCATGAGCAACTTCTATCTGGAAGAGATCGACAAAAAACTCAACAATCCCAACAAAAACGTGTTTATCTGCTACCGCGGCATGAAGGCGATGGGCGGCGCCGTGGCGCAGATCCTGTACTACAATCTCCTGTGCTGCAATCATGCGGAGCTTGTCCCCTTCTGCGCGCCCCTGTGCAACGACGGGGTGGATTTTGAACAGGCGTCCTGCCGCGCGATCGCAAAGACGCGCGTATTTATCATCGTCATCAACGACGATTTCTGCACGCCCGTCCTCAGCGGCACGGACAAGCTGAGCAAGATGTTTTACAACGCGGACGACCAGGTGCGCAAGGAACTTTTGATGCTTTGCAACGAACTTCTGCGCCGCGAGCGGCTGCGCAGCGAGGGCTCCCCTGCCGAAAACCTGAGCATTTTGCCCGTGTTTGCAGGCAGAGCCTACGGCGGGAACATCAACAAATTCCTCCAGGAGCTGACCAGATGGCTCTGGACGGAAAAAAATGCAAAGCGCACCAACGAACTCGCCTGGGAGAGCCTGCGCGGCAAGGGATACGCGGAAGGCAGCTTCCCCGAAGAAAAACTTAGAACCGCTTTTGACAAGATCGTCGAAAACTTATCCCACCAGTCCAACGCGTACAGCATCGATTACAACTTCAACCCCGCCGCGCGCGAGCTCATCAACGTGACCGAGCGGGTGTACAACGAATACATCAAGCGCGCGGAGATCCGCGACGGAGAATTTGTTTGGATCGGCACGCGGCTTTCCGACATCGGCCAGACGGGGAGCATGTTTGCGGGCGCGGTGACGCTGTTCGGGGAGACGGACGAGCGCAAAAATCTGTTTGCCCTGTGCGACGAGGGATCCTCCCGCCGCGTGGACCACAACAAGATCAGCGAGGAGCAGGACCAGTTCCTCTTCGACCGCGCGGTGGCGCTTGCCAACAGCCATCCACGCGCGCGGTTTTACTTTTACAACCAGAGCGCCTACTACAACGTGCACAGCGCGCGGGACAACGGCGTTTCGCTGGGCGAGGCGCTGGGCGAACGCTACATTTGCGTGAACGCAAAGGGCGTGCTCGACACCCTCAGCGACAAGCAGAAATTTCACAGGTTCTGCGACGAAAAGGGGCTGAAAGGCGCCCTTCTGGACGTTGCCGAAGGCAGCGTTGCGGACTGCAAATATGCCACCGTATGCAAACTTTTGGGCGTGCGCGAGGAAGAAGGGCATAAATTTATTTTACAGCGCCCCATCGCCAGCGGCGGGAACGGCACCTACATCATGACGCGGGAAAACAGCGAGCTGTTCAAGAACTTTACGGGCGAGGACAAGCGTATGCTCTTTTCCGTCTACCGCGAGGACAACGTGCCCGTCAATCTGCACGCCATTCTCTTTAAAGACGGCGTCCTCTTTACGCCGGGCTCCATACAGATCATGCGGGCGGACTACGAAAAGGCGGACAATTCGAGCAGCGTGAAGCGGCTGATGTACCGCGGCGCCGATTTTGTGGAGTACGACCGCCTGGCCCGCCTTGACGACAAACCCGAAAACAGGGTGAACGGCAGGCACATTGCAAAATTCAAGGAACTTTGCGCCGCGCTGTGCGAAAAGATCCGCGCCGAAGGCTACCGCGGCATTCTGGGCATAGACGGCATGATCTACGGGAACGAAGTGAAACTTCTGGAAGTCAACTGCCGTTTCCAGGCGTCCTCCGCGCTGGTCAACCGCGCGCTTGCCGAACAGGGCTTCCCCTCCCTGCAGGAGATCAACCTCGCGGCGTGGAAGGACGGCGAAAAGGCCGCAAACTACGCGAAGTACCTGGACGGACTGCGCGTGGAATACTCCAACTATTCTTACAACTACACGGGCGACGAAACGCACGCCCTGCACGTTTTCAACGCCGTGAACGCGGCGAAAAAGGCGGAATCGGGCGAGGGCGTCCTGCTCGGATACCAGAGCAAGGCGCTTTCGGGAAAACTGTGCTTTCCCGAAGCGGACGGATACAGGCCCCTCCCGCGCGAACTGTGCAAGCTGGACGACAACGCGCACTTTTACAGACTCGTGTTCCGCACCAACATCTGCTGGGCGAACGAGGACGGCGGCGTCAATCTGGACGAATGCGTGTGCGAGCCGATGGCGGAATTCAAGGAAAAGATCTGCGAGATCGCCGCGGGCGGAGAAGTTTCCGCCCAGTCCCTGCTGGCGCTGAAGATCGCCCTTCTGACGCAGGGGGTGAACGTTTCCGCAGAGGCGCGCAGACAGCACGGCGGACTGCGCCCCGCCACCAACGACGCGGTAGACCTGCAATTCGGCGAAAAACTGCACGGGGTGGTCATCAACGCGCCGCTGAGCAACAAATTCCAGGACTTCTCCCCCTTCCGCATCGACGTGCGGGAGGAAAAGTATTTCCTCTCCTACTACGGCAACGAGCTCTGCGAGATCCGCTTTTATCCGCAGGATCAGCTGGCAAACAACAGGACGTCCAAGGGATTTTTGTACAGCCAGGTCGCCTATCTCTCCACGGACAGGCTGCGCGTACACGTGACCAACAGCTGTATCTACAAGGCGGGCGACCGAAAAAAAGAGTGCAAGTTCTGCAACATCGAGCGCGACCCCGACAACGGCATCGACCTGCAATCCATCGAAGAAGTGGTGCGCAGGCACTGGGCTGACCACGAAACTTCCCGCCTGCGGCACTTCCTCATCGGCGGACAGTCCCCCGCCCAGAACGCCGCCACCATCGACAAGGTGGTTTCCATCATCAAAATCATCAAGAACGTCACCAAAGGGGAAAAGTACCCCGACGGCGCGGACGTGTACGCCATGATCCTCCCCTGCGACGAAGAGGGCATCCGCAAGATGCGCGAGGCGGGGCTGGACCAGCTGTCCTTCAACATCGAGATCTTCGACGAGCGTTGCGCCGCCAAATATATGCCGGGAAAATCGGAAAACAAACGAGAAACGTACAAAGAGATGCTCCTGAAAGCGCAGGATATCTGGTTCAAGACGCTGAGCAAAAACACGCACCTCGCCTTCCAGCAGATCCGCTCGATGGTCATTCTCGGCCTGGAACCGCGGGAAAGCTTTGCCGCGGGCATGGACTGGATGATCGGAAACGGCATTCAGCCCATCATCTCGCTGTTCCGACCCTTGCGCGGCACGCCGCTGGAGGACTGCGTGGCGCCGTCCATGGCGTACGTGTACAAGCTGTACTTTGCTTTACAGAAAAAAATAGACGCATTCAACGAAAAGACGGGGGACGCCGTCCCCTACTATATGTTAGGGCCTGACTGCATCTGCTGCCAGAACAACACGCTGAGCCTGCCCCGCACCGTGCGGCTGTGATCGGGGAAACTGCGATAAGGAGAAAAATTATGAAGACGAGCTACATTGAACAGATGAACGCGGCGGACAGGAACAATTCCCTGCGGGGATATTTTTCCAGCCTGGGCGACAAATTCAGAAAGTACACCGAACAGAGCGAGAGCGCCGAGACGCAGGAAAACGAGCGTTCGGGCGGGTTTTTCTATCCCGCCATTTTCGGGAAAAAGCATTTTTCCTTTGCCAGCTACCTCAAAACCACCAAAACGAGGGTGCGCTGGGAATCGCGCAGCAACGGAAACAGCTACACGCCCGACGAATTCAGTGACCTGAAATTCCGCCTTGCCAAAAACCTCAACCTCATCCAGACCATTCTCTACAGGATCTGCCACGACTCCATCGACAGCTCCATCATCACCGAGGAATCGGGCATCGAGGAGGTGAAACAGGCGATCATCTGGCAATTTGTGGACTGCGTCAACGAGAGCGACCCCGCCTACCAGGACGTGGAGCGCATCCGACAGATCATCCGCAGCACCACCCGCGCCGCGGGCAGGGAGGAAAAATCCGACCCCTGTTACAAGGATTTTGAAACGGGCGGGGAAAAGCGCGCCAGGATCGTCGCCGACTACAAGGCCGCCCTGCGCGTCACCCTCGGGGATCTGTTCGACGTGCTCAACAACCTCGTCAATTTCAGCCAGTACCTCTCCGTCGTGGAGGAAATGCCCTTTTCCCCCAACTCCAATTCCAGCGACATGATGTACCTGCGCGAAAAGGGACAGATGCTGCGCATCATCATCCTCGCCGAAACGGTGAAGGGGCTCATCCTCAAATACCTCGTCAGCTACGTCAAGATCATGGCGTCCAACCTGCCCCACTCCTTCCTGCGGGAAGCGCAGTTCAGCCGCTCCATCCTCAACGGGAGCAACTTCATGTCCTCCGAATTTACGGGCGCCAACTTCACCAACGCCAGCCTGCGCAGGAGCGACCTCTCCATGTGCGCGCTGGAAAACATCGACGCGGCGGGCGCGGATTTTGCAGGTTCCACCTTCAATTACGCCACCCTGGCGGGCGCCGACCTTTCGGGCGCGGTGCTCAACGACATGGCGCTCAACGCCGTCACCTTCCTGGACAAGCGGATCACAGACCGCCATTCCTACAACCAGGACGAGGTGAAGGAAATTTCCCTGCGCAAGCGCTTTAACGTGTTTTACAACGGCGAACTTGTCCCCGGCGACATCGACGAGGACATCCTTTCCAAACTTGCGAGAAACGTTCCCGACGGCGGCGAACTGAAAAAAAAGACGCTCGGCATCGACCTGCGCCCCGAACCTGCGGAAAACTTTGCAAAACTCACCGAACCCATCAACCGTGACGTTGCCGACTGCCTGCAAAAGTACGCGGGCGAAGCGCTGACCTTCTGCCTGGAACCCGACATCCTCGCCTGGGTGGAGAAAGCGGAGACGGAGGGCAAGAGACAGGTGTTTTACAGCAGCGGCGTCAATTACAGGCCCGCGAACCTGTGCAGCGCGAGCGTGAAGCGCGTCTCCCTGCCCGACACAGATTTTTCTTACGTCAACATCTGCGGCGCGTCCTTTGACGACAGCGACGTCAGCGGGAGCACTTTCAATTACAACGACGGCAGAATGACCAACTTTGCCAGCGTGAACATGGGCAAGTGCCGCTTCAGCCGCTGCGACCTAAGCGAGGCCACCTTTACCCGTTCGAGCGTGCTGGACAGCGTGTTCCTCGACTGCAAAATGACGGGCACGAGCTTTGAAAAGGCGCTGCTCATCGATGCGAAATTTTTCAATACAGACCGCAAGGCCTCCTATCTCGAAGAGCTGACCGCGGGGGCTTCGGACGCCGATCCCGCCCGCAAAAACGGCTACGACTACACGGAATACCCCATTCCGCAGACGAAGAAAATGTGGCGGGACAGCGTGTACGCCTGCGCCGATATGCAGGACTGCAACCTGCAGAACTGCATGGCGGCGGGCAGCTGTTTCGTGGGCATGAACCTCGACCGCTCCGTGCTCAACCTCGCCGACCTGAAAAAGTCCTTTTTCAGCAACTGCCTGCTGCGCTGGTCCGACCTGCACCGCGTCAACCTCACCTATTCCCTGCTGCTGGGAACGGCGTTTGCGCACTCGGCGCTCAATCAGTCCGTCCTGGCGAACGCGCGGCTTTTCGCCTGCCTGTTTTCGGAAAGCAACCTTTCGGGCGCAAACATGATCAGCGCGAGGATAGACAACGTCCTGTTTGAAAACTGCGACCTGTCCTCCGCCAACCTCTCGCACGCGCGCTTTTATAACTGCGTGTTCCGCAACGTGAGCTTCGGTTCCAAGGAAAATTCCACGGAAACCAACGTCACGTCCGCCCATTTTACCAACTGCGTGTTTGAAGAGGCGTACATCATCGGTCTTTCCACCTTCTCGCAGAGCCTGCACAAAAACACCCTCATCCCCGACGACGACGAGATGGCGAGGACGCTTTCCGCCGCCAACCTGAGGATAGAACATTCGGGCAAGTTTGAATCGGCAGAGGACGGGAAATTCCGCACCCTCAACAGCATCACATTCTATTGATCGCAAGATCTCATATCCTTCGCAAGAGTCCTGTATATTTTACGGGACTCTTTTATTTTTATAACAAGTCCGCTAAAATCGAAAGGACTGCGGTCTTGCCCCTTTTTCTCGAATATTCTATAATAATGGCATAAAAAGAGAGCGGAAAAAACCGCTTTCTCTTGCCGCGGGACGCAACGCCCCGCGCGGGGAGGACGCCATGTAGGAAAGAGCCGTGCAGGTAACAAAAGCGCAAAAAGTTCTGAGAAAATAAGGAGAAAAGTTATGAATTCCAAAAGCAGAAGCATTGCAGTTTGTCTGATGGGGATCTTTCTTATCCTCGCAGTTCTGGCAGGCGCGCTGTTGCTGAATAACAGTTTGCCCGCCGCCGCAGCAGAACCCGCCGAAAGCATTGCGATCGACCGCGCTCTGTACGAGTTTGAGGACGACAACTCCAAAAACAGTTACAGTTTTTCAACCGCGAAACGCGTTTCCGCATTCAGCAACGGAAAGAGCGCGCTCGGCACCCTGACGGTGTGCGGCACGGCGCTGACCGAAAGCGTTTACAACGGCGTGCAGGCGATCGGCGTGGATGCAGGCACTTCCGTGGTGTTCTCATACAAGCAGAACGTCGCCTCTTCCATAAAATACAGCAGCAAGACCTGGAAACTTTCGGACGAGGCCGCCCAGACCATTGCGGGGTATTCCGTAGGGACCATCAAAAGCGGCGCCGTCCTCGTCCTGAAAAGCAAGGACGGGATCCGCTGGGAATCGACGGGCGCAAAGATGGTGAATATCAACGGCAGCACCTTTGAATTTGCCCCCGAGGGCGAAGAGATCGGAAGCGGCACTTACTACAAATTCCTCTCCGTCAACGAGATGTATTATGAGTACGTTTCCGGCACGCACACCCAGTGGGTATGGTGGCCGTTCAAAAAGAAAACGGTCACGGATTATGCGAGCGTCTATAAAAATTTCGGACAGGAAAGCACCGTTTACCTTTGCAGCAACAACCCTTCCGCCGTGTCCTTCACTTCAAAGGCGACAGACGCTTACGAAATAAAAGACGAAGAACTTTCCGAAGAAGAGATCGAATTTCTGGCAAAGGGAAAGACGCTGACGGACAAGAGCGTCAGCTTTTCGGAAATTTCCGTAAACGATTTCGGAAACACCTGCTTTTCCCTCTCCTGTTCCTACAACGGCGGCGCGTTTGAAAGCTTTTCTTCCGGAAAAGTGTTTTCTGAGGCGGGCGCGTACCTTTTCCGCATCCGCACCCCTCTCGGCAAAACGAGGGAAATCAGCCTGTACATCGTGCATCCGGGAGAGGACCTCGCCTTTTCGCAGTACTTCGGCGAGGGGCTGACAGATGCCTCCCTGCGCATCTACGACCCTTCCAAAGCCGTGCCCGTGTACATGACGGGAAAAGAGTTTTCTATCTCCCCCGCATCCGCAAATTTGCCCGGAATTTACGGGACGGTATATCATTTTGCGGACGAAAGCGCCCTCGAATCCAATACATACGACGTGTTCTGCACCTTTGCGGGACTGACAGAAAAATTCACCGACACGCTGGAAAATGAGGGATACTATATTTTCGATCTGTATTCTTCGGATCCCGCGGCGGCAAGCGGGGAGATCGCGCATTACAGCTTCCGCCTCTGCATTCAGTCGCGCGAAGATTACGCCCCCTCCGTCAACGCTTCCCTCATCCAATCGACAAAGAGAAACGACCTGTTTGCGCGCAAAGTGTACGCCGTTTCCCTGCCCACCGCGGGCGGCGGCTGCTTTGTGTACTGCTTCCCCTACACTACAGGGTACTATGACATGGCGTACTCCCTGGCGGAAAACGTCGAACTCCTTTCCGTGGAGGATTACGGCAGCTATTACTTCTATAAATCGGAAAACAGCAACACGAAGCAGAAATACACTTCCAAAGCCAAGCTGTTTGAAGCGATCGCAGGCTTTGCCGAAAAAAACGTGGACACGCTGTACCTGGAAGCCAATGCGGAATACCTGACGCAGGCGGCGGAACAGGAAACGCTTGCCGACCTCTCCGCGCAATCCATTGAAAGGGACGTGTGCGTGGTGACGGACGAGAGCGTGAAAAAAGCCCTGCAGGCGGAGGAAGTGTACCTCAACGGATTTACCTTCTTGCAGGCGGCAGACTACGAAACGGACACCGTGATGGCGCTGGACGAGGCGGGACACCAGTACCGCATCCCCTACGGCGCGGACGCGGGCAGCATCTTCACTTCCACCACCCGTGTGACCATCACCGAGGAAAACTGGCACGGCAGAACGGTATACGACACCATCTATTATGCCCCCGAAGAAAACGAAGGTTCGCTGACCCTCAGCCTTTCGGGCGAAAATGTGCGGCTTGACAAACTTTCCCGCAGCGCTCCTGCAGGACACAGCGTGAGCATCGCCGCGGCGGGCGACGAGTACGATTCGCAGAGCCTTCTCATCGTCACCGATGAGGCGGGAAACCGCGAGGTGATGCTGCTTTCCGAAGCGGAGGGCTACTCCTTCCCCGACGAGGACAAGACGTACACCCTCTGCATCGTCAACAGGTTCGGGACGGAACTTTCCTTCACCCTCAGCGTGCAGAAAGCGCCGGAACAGATCGTTTTCCCCTCGGACGTCACGGACGACCCCCTCAGACAGGAGGATGCAGGCGCGGCGCCCCTTCCGAACACGGCCGAACAGCCCGATGCGGTGCCGCCCGCAGAACAGGAAACTCCCGCAGCGGAACCCGTCCAAAACGAAGCCCCTGCAACAGAAACAGCGCAGAACGAAGCCCCCGCAGCGGAAACCGCGCAGAACGAGACGACCCAAACGCTGAGCGGCTCCGTTGAAACGGAGAAAGTTCAGGGCGGCATTCCCGAAGCAGCCGCGCAGAGCGGCGGCTCCGATGCGAAGACGATCATTGCTATCTCCTCCGCAAGCGGAGGAACGGCGCTCCTTTCCGCCGCCATCGCCTTTTTCCTGCGCAGACGGCGCATATGACAGCAGAATTTTCCGAGAGGTGACAAAATGAAAAAAGTGAAAGGATTTGCATTTGCAGGCGCGGCCGTATTGCTGTCGCTGGTCATGATGTTTGTGGGCTGCACGGAGAAATTGCAGACAAACGGCTCTGCCTCCGCAATGCAGGACCCCGCTTCCCTTGAACAGGTTTACGAGGTCGGCCTGCAGGAGGAAAGCCCCGCGCAGGAAACCCTTCCCACAGGGACGGTACATCTTGAAGAAGTGCCGGACGAGGAGACCTCCCCTGCGGAAAACGCGCAGGAAGAGGAGATCGGCGAAGAGAGCGCGCAGAACGCGGCGCTGAGCGAAGAGATCACGATGGAAGAGGCGTATTCCTTTGCCATCTATGAGACCGCCTACCGCCTGAGCGAACTCGGCTACGACGTGTACCGCGGCGCCGCCGTCACGGCAGACGGGCAAAAGGCGTTCGGGCTTGTGTACACCCTCTACGAAGAAAATGCCGACGGCGGCGTGACCTGCGGATTTTTGGAGCTGGTGGATGAAACCGCTCAGCCCGTGATCACGCAGGAAGCCATCGAACAGGGCGTTGCCGCCGCCGTCTCTTCCGATGACGGGACGCAGACCTATTCCGTAGACCGCATCGCCGCCCTGAAAGACAGCTCGGGCATTTACGGGGACTGGTACTTTACGGCAAGAGAAGTTTCCGGCTGCGCCATGCGCATCGAGGTGAGCGGGAGCGCGGAAGCCGAGTTTGACGAGAGCATCGACTGCATCGACTACAACCGCGGCAGAACGCTTTGGCTGGGCGACGCGGCCCCCGCCATGAGCTTTGAGGCGGACAGCCTGTACACCGCGGACGAAGCGGCGGCTTACAGCGCCGCCGCAGAGATGCTGCAAAAGATCGCCGCCCTGCAGGACGCCAACGCCTATGAGGGAGAGGGCTGCTCGCTCATCCTCATCGAAACCGCCCTGCTGGAAAGCACGGCGCTGAACGGCCAGAACGGAATGATCGGCACGGAAGAAGGCGGTTATTACGACCTCTCCGAACTCAACGGCATCGAGATGGAAGAAAACCAGATCGTCGTCGTGACCAGGGACGAAGGCGTGCAGATCGTCACCATCCCCACCGAAGAAGAACTGCAGGCGGCCGCGGATGCGCGCATGGCGTCCGGATTCATCAAGCTGCTCAGCAACCTTTTCCTCGCCATCGGCAGCATCACCGTCTGCGTGGTCACCTGCGGCACGGCCGCCCCGCTCGTTGCGGCCGTCTGCGTAGCCACCACCGCCGTTTCCACCGTCTACGCCGTCAGCAACATTGCGGAAGGCGTCAGCGACATCTATTACGCCTCCAAGGGCGACGTGACGAGCGAAGCGTTCAACCCCGTAAAAGAATTGCTGGAAAAAGCCATAGGCGACGAACAGACCGCCAACACCGTTTACCATGCCATCGGAATTACTTCCTCCCTGCTGCAAAGCCTGATCCTGCCCGCCAATGCGGCCCTGCAGGCGGCGCACGCGGCGGGAGCGGGCGTGGGAGGGACCATCCTCCTCGTCACCCGCGCCGTCGCCGTGGAAACGCTGAAGATCGCCGCTACGGCCGCCGTATCCATGGTGTCTTCCGTCGTGATCTCCGACGTCACAGCCGACCTCACAGGGAGCCAGGCGGCGGGAATGATAGCGGGCTTTGCAGGCGCCTTGTTCTCCGGATTTCTCACCTACAAGGGGCTCACCCTCCTCGACCAAAAATTTAACTTTTCCGGCCTGTACACGAAAGTTTCGCTCGGGAAAATTTACAGCGAAGCCAACTTGCGCGAAAGCGCCCTCAGGCAGTTCGGCGAAAAAAACTGGAACGCCATGTCCATGGCCGAAAAGAAATCCGCCGTGGAAAACCTGGCGAGGGTGGTTGCAGGCGAACTCGGCCTGAAAAACCCGCCGCAGGTGAAATTTTACAGCAGCAACGACCGCACGTACGGCTATTTCAGCGACAGCAAAAACGCCCTCTACATCAACACAAAATACTTTAACACCGTACAGGGCAGCAGACCCGCATGGGTGGAAATTGTGGATACCGTTGCGCACGAAATGCGCCACGCCTACCAGTACGCCCGCGTTTTGGCAGGGATCCAAGACGATGTGACAAATTCTTATATCCACTATATTCCCGAAAGCAAGTACGGATACTACATGTACCGCTGGCAGCCCTGCGAGGCGGACGCCTTCGATTACGGTTCTCTGTGGGCGGATCTGCTGATCAGAGTGCTGGGCATCTAAGGAGGAAACGGCCATGGAAAATACCGAATTTTTGAAAACGTATCTGACAAAAAAGCTGGATTTCAGCGAACAGACGGCCGAACAGGCCCTGGTCCCCTTCCTGCGTCAGAAAGACATCCTCGACGAGCTGTGCAAAACCTTAGAAAAGGGGGAGTTTCCGCAGGAGATGATCTGTGAACAGGGATTCACCGCCCGCTCTCTGTACGAAAAGTACGGCAAGATGATGAGATCCGTGTTTGACGCTTACGGTTTTTTGCTGGTCCTGCGCGAAAGGCCCGCGCAGATGCTGGACATCATCAACAGCGGGTTCCCCGTCAAGTAAGCGCAAGCCCCGTTCAAACCGTTTTTCGGAGATACGTACCCCAAAAATTGCAACAAAAAACGTCCCCGAAAGCCGCAGGCTTTCGGGGACGCCTTCTTTTATGCTATGAAATGATCGTCCTCCGCCCTGCTTTGCGGGGGCGGAAAATTTACGGTGTTATTCCTCTTTTGTTTCGGAGGATTCTGCCTGTGCGGGGGAAGCTTCCGCGGCGGGAGCAGCGGCATCCGCAGCGGGT
>ERZ1090881.943-NODE-951-length-12995-cov-4.590417_pt1 | contig 12995 bp, 10 predicted proteins | sample MGYA00478470_ERZ1090881 | MGnify/ENA primary metagenome ERZ1090881 (study PRJEB33644, sample SAMEA5815736) | chicken gut metagenome | biome: Chicken; feature: Gastrointestinal Tract; material: Caecum | place: Ireland | collected 2019-01-01 | study: A study of the...
TCTATGACGGTTACGCAACTTGCCGAGGAATATGAAAACCAGTACCGGGTGCTGAACGCAAAAATTCAGGGTCTGCGCCCGCTGCTCTGCGTCTATACGGGGGAGGATCTGGTGATCCTGCGGCGAAAGATCAAAATATATTATGATATGGCAAGCCAGTGCAAAGTGATTGCCACCATGCTTTCCGGGTATTATGAGGATGAGGAGGCGCGGAATTGAAAAAGATACCGATTACCGATTATTTATATGCGGACAGTGAAACAGGCGCGCAACGGCTGAACTGCAGCCGGGCAACCCGCAGTGCGCTCAAAGCCGTTTTGCCGCAGGTGATCCGGCGCGAACTTACACCGCAGCAGCGCAGATGCTTGGAACTGCGCTTTGGCAAAATGATGTCGCAGCAGGAGATTGCGCGGGAACTGCATGTTTCGCAGCCAACGGTCAGCCGCCATTTAAAAACGGCGCTGGGTACGCTCTCAAACCGGCTGTATTACTGTAAAAGTGCGCTGAGCAGGGCAAACGACTCATGGATCAAATATCTGGAGTAACGGCTTTGCCCTGCCCGTTATATGATCAACCGAATACCGCCGCGGCTGTTCTTAGGGGATAGTCCCACCGGGCTAAACGATTGTGAAGCACACCTTTTTCATTTTATGAAAGGTGTGCTTTTTGCGTGTCTGAAATCCCGGAAATAAAAGAGAGAATATTTTATCACGTTTTCACCGTGGCGCAGCTTATCTTCCGCGCCGGCTTAGGCTAAGTTTTACCCGGCGGATGAAAAATTTGAAAAAGAATAAAAAAGCAGTTGACAAATGCTGATTGACATAATATAATGAACATATGAACAGACGTTCATATGAATGTGCGGAATTTCCCTGCTTTTCATATCCGCGCTGTTTGTACGATCCGAAAAAGGGGGGCTTTTCATGCTTGATGAGGAAATGCTTTATGATCTTGCAGATCTTTTTAAGATCTTTTCCGATTCCACAAGGCTCAAGATCCTGTGCTCTCTGTTTGATAAGGAATTAAATGTAACGGAGATCACTTGTGCAACCGGCGTGTCGCAAACGGCAGTGTCCCACCAGTTGCGTATACTAAAGCAGAATCATCTTGTTAAGTATAAAAGAGACGGAAAACAGATGGTCTATTCCCTTTCTGACGACCATGTAAAAACCATTATTAACTGCGGTATTGAACATATCGAGGAATAGGAGGAAATTATGGCAGATCAGCATAAGCACGCTCATGCACATGAGCACGAACAGGGTCATGCACATGGCGAAACATGCGCCTGCGGGCACAGCCACGGCGACGCCTGCGGCTGCGGTCATGATCACGAGCACGGCGGCGAGGTAAACAAAAAGGCGTTTGCCCTGAAAATGGGCTTTGGCATCGCGCTTTTTATTGCCGGTTATCTCATAAATGAACTGACGGCGCTTCCGTTTTATGTGCCGCTTATCATCTTTGCGGCGTCCTATCTTGTTGTCGGCTTCAACATTTTAAAAGAGGCTGTGGAGGGCGTGTTCCGCGGCAATATTTTTAACGAGAATTTTTTGATGTCCATTGCGTCCATCGGCGCGTTCATTATAGGCGAGTACGCAGAGGGCTGCGCTGTTGTGATCCTGTATACGATAGGCGAGTTCCTGCAGGATCTTGCAGTGGGGAAAAGCCGCAAATCCATTACGGATATGATTCGCTCCGCACCCCAGAAAGTGCATGTGGAGCGCAACGGCAAACTGGTGGAGGAAGACCCGGAAAAAATCCATGCCGGTGAAGTATTTGTTGTGAATCCCGGCGAAAAGATCGAACTGGACGGCGTGATAGAATCCGGCAGCGCGGAAGTGGATATGGCGGCGCTGACGGGGGAGAGCATTCCCGTCTCGCTCGGCGCGGGGGATGAGATCCTTTCCGGCTCCATCAATATAGACGGCATGCTGAAGATCAAAGCAACGAAAGAATTTAAGGATTCTACCGTATCCCGCATTCTTTCCATGATTGAGGATGCGGATTCCAAAAAGAGCCACGCGGAAAAATTCATCAGCCGCTTTGCCAGGATCTATACCCCGATCGTCTGCCTGATTGCGCTGCTGATCATCGTTGTTCCGCCGCTCTTTTTCGGCGGCGAGTGGAAAGACTGGGCATATAGGGGCCTTTCCGCGCTTGTTGTTTCCTGCCCCTGCGCAATCGTGATCTCCATACCGCTTGGCTTTTTCAGCGGTCTGGGCGCAAGCTCCAAGCAGGGCGTGCTGATCAAAGGCAGCAATTATTTGGAAATGCTTTCTAAATTTGATGTTGCCGTTTTTGATAAAACCGGCACGATCACAAGCGGAAAATTTGAATTTGTAAGCTGTGAATGTGTAAACTGCCACTGTGAAAACAAAAAAGAGCACCGCGAACTGTTAGGTTTGATCGCGGCGTGTGAAAAATATTCCACGCATCCGATCGCAAAATCCGTAAACCTCGCGTTCGGCCAGTTTGCGGATGGATTAGAGGTAACGGACGCCAAGAATTATGCCGGAATGGGCGTTTCCGCCGTAATCAACGGAAAACAGTATTATGCCGGCAATGAAAAGATGATGAAAAAAGCCGGCGTTGATTTTAAGGAGACCAAACTGGTGGGCACGGCGATCTACCTTTGCAGCGAAGAGGAATTCCTCGGCGATATCGTATTTGCCGATGTGATTAAGTCAGACAGCAAAGAGGCGATCTCCGACCTCTATGATCTGGGTGTGAAAAAAACGGTGATGCTCACCGGTGATAAAGCAGAGATCGCTGCCGATATCGCAAAAAAAGCGGGCATCAACGAATATTATTCCAAACTGCTCCCGGATGAGAAAGTGGATAAGGTCAGAAAGATCAAAGCAGGCAGTGAGGATATCGTTCTTTATACCGGCGACGGCATCAACGACGCGCCCGTGCTGGCGCAGGCGGATATCGGCGTTGCCATGGGCGGTATCGGGTCTGACGTTGCCATTGAGGCGGCGGATGTTGTCATTATGGGCGACAGTCTTTCCAAAATCCCTGTAGCGCGCAGAATCGCGAAGAAGACCATGAATATCGTTCATGAGAATATCATATTCAGCATCGGCATCAAGGTGCTGATCATCATCGGCTGCGCTATAGGCATTTTTGATGAAAACGCCATGTGGCTTGCCGTGTTCGGCGATGTGGGCGTGTGCCTGATCGCGGTGGCAAATTCACTGCGCGCGCTGCATTATAAAGCCAAAAAGAAAAAGCGCAGTAAATAAAACGATCTCAAAGAGCCGCTTTAGAGCGGTTCTTTTTTTCTGCATTTTCGTCATTTTGTATAAATCTTACACAGATAGAACAATTATATGTTGTAAATTTGACAAAACCATTTATAATAGAATAGGAGGTGTATTGCCTTGTTAAGGTTTTTTCAGATAACGGATCTGCACTATTATCCTGCAAGAGTGCTGAACGCGCGCGGCAAAGCATGGGAAAAGCGCGCGCTTTATGACCAGCGCTGTGTTGCCGAAAGCGAGGCGATCATAGATGCCGCGTTTCGGAAGATCGCAGAGGATGAAGATACGGACATTGTGCTTGTTACGGGCGATGTTGTGTGTGACGGCGAACTTGCCGGCCATATCTCTCTTGCGGAAAAACTGCACAAATTGCAGGCGGCAGGCAAACGGGTCTTTTTGATCACCGCGTCGCACGATATTCGGCCGGATCCCAAAGGTTACAGCGAGGAAAAGGGCGAATATACGGTGGAATGCGCAACCAAAGCGCAGCTTTTTGATATCTACTATGATTTCGGCCTGCGCGATGCTTTAAGCATACATAAGCCAACCAATTCCTACTGCGCCCGGCTGGAGCCGGGCTACCGTCTGCTGATGCTGAATGATGACAGGGACGGCTGGGGCGCGGACAGTTACGGTTTTTCCGCCGAACAGCTTGCTTGGGCAAAACAGCAGATCGCAGAGGCGAATGCGGCAGGGGAGGAGATGCTTGCCGTCTGCCACCATCCGCTGCTTTCGCCCGTAAAGTTTTACCGCGCGTTCAGCCCGCATGAGATGATTGATAACAGTGATGCCGTTGCCGCCTTCCTTGCGGACAGCGGAATCCGCTTTCTCTTTACCGGCCACACGCATATGCAGAATATCAATTTTTATGACAGCCCTGCCGGGCGCCGGCTGTATGAGATCAATACCGGCTGCCTGACGGCATATCCCAGCCCCATTCGGAAAATGGCGCTGGAGGGCGGCACGCTGGATATCCGGACCCTGCATCCGGATCGGATCAATTATGATCTGCAGTGCAAGCCGTATATGCTGTATCTGAAAGATCATTTTGATTATATGCTGCGCGATATCTTTGACGCCGCTGCAAATGATATAGACCGTTTCTGTGAACTGGGCGAAAGTTTCAGCCTGAAAAAAGAGCAGGCGGAGAAATTAAAAGTGCCCATCAATCTTGCCGGCAAGGCGCTGGAAAAACTCACCTTTAAAAAAGCGGGCAGATTGCTCGGCGTGCGCAGCCGGATCGCGCCCAGAATGTATGATGTGCGCCTTTGCGATTTTCTGATCACGCTTGTAAACAATGTTTACGGCGGCACGCGGAACTATGCCCCCGGCAGCGCGGAATATGATTCCTTTATGGCGCTTGCGGACCGGGCTTTCCGCCTGATCCCGTCAAAGAGCATACAGGCAAAGTACGCGGAGGAGTTCCGCCCCATACTTTCCGATATTCTGTTTAACGCAAACGGGATAGACAGCAATGATGCGGTTCTCCGCTGTTAAGCGTAAAAATTTAAATTGCGCAAAAAATTTTAAGGGAGAAAATTTATGAAAAATTATGTGCCCACAAAAGAGTGGATGGCATATGCAATCGGCGCGCTCGGGCAGGGCATGGTCTATGCCATCATGAGTTCGTACATATCGGATTTTTATCTGAACGTGCTGAAACTGACTCCGATCTTTGTTTTGCTGCTGGTGCTGCTTGCAAGGATCTGGGATGCCGCTATTGATCCGATCCTCGGTTATTATATGGACAGAGCCAACCCCAAACACGGCAAGCTGAAAAGTTATATCATCTATACGCCCATTCCCATCGCCGTTCTCACGATCCTTTTGTTTTACTCTCCGGATCTTTCCGGCGGCGCGCTTATGGCATACTGCGTGATCACCTATCTGCTGTGGTCCACGGTTTATTCTGTCAGCGATGTGCCGTTTTGGAGTCTGCCGAATCTGATGACCCCGAATCCGGATGAGCGCGGCGCAATCGTCAGCAGGGCGCGCACGTCAAACGGCGTCGGCTCGGCAATACCCATGGCGTTCTTTATGCTGCTCGGCTTTATTCTGCCAGGTTTCGGCCTCAGCGGCACGCAGCTGGAAGAGACCAAGTATATGACGATCACCCTGTTCTGCGCAATCGTGGGCAATATTCTGTTTATTCCCGTTTACTTTAAAACCAAAGAACGTGTAAAGATCGCACCGCCGCCCAAGAAAAAGAAGGGCGAAAAAGGCGTGCTGAAAATCATATTCAGCTGCAAACCGCTGCTTTTAACGGCGCTTATGGGTATTCTTTCCGCCGCCCGTTATCTGTATCAGGCAGGCGCCGTTCACGTTGCAAGATATGCGTTTTATATCGGCAAGGATCCCAGCCTGCTTTCCGGCGCGGAGCGAGAGGCAGCGTTGCAGTCCAACATCAGTTTGGTATCCACTGTGTTTCAGGTTGCCGCGGCTGCCGGCATGTTCGTAACCATGCTCGTTATGCCGCTTGCGTTCAAAAAGTTCAGTTATAAGCAAATTATAATCAGCACTTCCATTTTAGGTTCCGTTTCCAGTTTCATCATCTATTTTCTTGGCTACGACAATTTCTGGGCGTGCGTTCCGTTCTTCGTAATCTCGTGCATTCCGCTCGGTGCAATCAATGTTTGCGCTTTTGCCATGATTGGGGACTGCCTCGATTATATGGAGTGGAAAACCGGCGTGCGCCTTGCCGGAACCGGCCAGGCGATACAGAGCTTCGTAACCTCGTTCAGCAATGCGCTTGCAACGGGCTTTATCGTTGTTATGTATATGATAGTAAATCTGGATGTGGCGTCAATTAACGCAAACGTAACCGCAAATCCGCTGGAGATGACCCACGCCGTGCGCCAGGGCATGTTCAGCCTGATCTCCATTGTGCCGGCAATCAGCCTTCTGCTCTGCACCGTGCCCATGTTCTTCTATGATCTTGTGGGCGAAAAGAAAGCGCGCATCACGCGCGAACTGGAGGAAAGAAGAAAAGCCGCAGGCACACTGAGCGAGTAATCGTATTCAAACGAATAGCAGATAACAGAACGCCGCCGTTTTCGCGAAAACGGCGGCGTGATTTATGTATGGCGGGCAAACTCCCCCCGGCAACTGCTTTTTGGGGCCCGCCAAAGGGGAGCCGAAGTATGAAAAACCCGCCTCCCTTGCGCAAAGAGAGGCGGGTTGATTATCCAAGCCTGAATTATTTAATTCTTTTTATCTTATTGCCGCGCACAAGATATGCGGATTTTGCGATCTCCACCATGGGCATATCGCTTATGTTGTCCGTATAAAATTCGTCTATTTCGGTATCGCCGAACATTTCCATGAATTTATCTTTTTTATTTTTGCTGAAATTCAGGTATTCCACCTCAAGCGTTTCCCGATTGATCACAGAGCAGACGCAGTGCGTGATGCCCAGCCTTTTGCATATTTCATCCATGATTACGTTGAAAGAAGCGGTCATTATAATATCGTCTTGCTGCGGAGCATACCATTTTTTAATCTTTTTCATATGGCTGTTCCAAAAGGAAACCACCATTTTTTCGGGATCGGGAAAAGAGGCGATATAATCATGCGCGTATTTGGCACAGCCGGTTTTCAGCTGTTCTATGGTCATTCTGCCTGTTTTGTATTTCAAAACATAGCTGAGCACGGTAAAGATCAGCTTTGCCGCGCGCGGGTTATAGCGCAGGCTGAACAGATAAAAATCAAATACGCTTTCACCGCGGTAAATGGTGTTGTCAAAATCAAAAACACGCATGGGTTTACTCCGTTTTGTGCGGCATCACGCCGCTTTTATCTTGCGCGGGCAAAATGGGAATGCGCCTATCGGATCAGTTCGTTTATGTTCTTTTCAAGCAGGTCAAAGAAACGCTCAACGGTCTTTTGGTCCTCCGCATTGCCGCGCACACACATGGAAAAGGTGATCTCTTTGCGCAGCGTGGTAACGGATAGCAGCGCATAAGGCTTGTATTTTACCGCGCCGCTCATAAAGCCGTCAACCGGCTCGTGCCCGGCAAGGGAAAGTTTTTTAACATCCAGCACGCCGATATTGCTCATTGCCATAAGCGGGTTGGAATAACCGATCTTCACGATCTCCTCAGACGCCGCATGCGGCAGAATCTTGTACCCGAGCGAGAGCAGGGGCAGGCCGTGCAGGCCGATAAACCGGTCGCTCTTGAATTTGTTTACGCTTTCTATTGTGAACTGCAGCGTTTCAAACACATCTTTTCCGCAGCGCGGCACGCGGCACTGCATCCATGCCGTGTGGTTGGTAACGCCGGTGTCTGAACTATCCTTAATATGCCGGCGCAGGTCAATAGCGCAGGAAATGGAAACGGATTCGTTTTTGTCAAACCCGGCAAGCTCGTAAACGCTGTGGAAATACGCCGCGGTCAGCATATCGTTTATCGTTGCGCCGTGTGCCTTTCCGGCGGCTTTTATAGGGTCAAACATTTCCGCGGGCAAAGTCCTGCGGGCTATGAATGAACGGTCGCGGATATTATCCGGCGTAAGGGGGAAAGCGTGGTCATCTTTCGCGTTAATATTGCGAAACAGATTTTTTGCCATGTGTTTTTCGTCGGGGGAAAGATCTTCGTATACGGATTCGTAGGAACGCGTGCCCGTCTTTAAATCGATCGGGCTGGCAATGCCGCTGATATAGTTGTTGTAATTTTTGCACAGGGCGTTTAAAAAGTATTTAAAATCGCCGCCGTCCATGCACATATGGTTCTCCACAATGCAAAGCACGCTTCCGCCGCCGCAGTTAAAAACGGCAGCTTTCATCTGCACTTTTGCCTCCGGCGGTATGCACTGGGTCAGAAATTCGTTTGTTTTATTGTCCAGTTCTTCCGCGTTTACGGTTTCCACCGTTAAGATATCGTCAATCGTATAATCGTTTACCGTCCAGTAAGGGCGCACATGATTGTCCGTAAACGAGGCGTGCAGAACGGGCGCTTTTTCAAAAAAGCAGAGCAGCACGGTCTTGAGCGCCTCAATATTGATCTCAAAATCATATCTAAGTTCCACATGCACCATTCTGTCGTTAAAATCGCGAAACAGATAGTGCATCTTATCCCAAAGCTCGGCGTTTAATCTTCGTTCCAATGTTTAGCCACCTCCCGGGCGATCTTTTTGTTGCGCAGGATAAGCGCGGCGATGATCGCAGCGTCTATCAGCAGTGAAAGCGGTATCATGATCCAGCCGGGCGCCCAGGAAATGATGCCGGGCGCACCCAAAAGAATATAAACCATAGCGGCAGCCGCCGGAATATAAGCAAGGTAAAAGATAACCGCCAGTTTCTGCCGGGTAACGGAGATATAAATACTGTCCGCCGCGAAAACGGCGGCGATCCCCGCAATGATGATCAGCCAGCTGTAAGGCATGTGCAGCACCGCCATGCAAACTAAAAATACGGCAACCGCGGCAACCATAACAGCAATCCCTAAAAGAATTCTTGCAAAAATGTGAAAAACGCGGCGCATAGAGGTGATTTTAACAACGCCGAGCATAAGCAGGTAATCGATCCAAAGCAAAATGCCGTCCACCATGATCACCCAGGTGCGCTCCCAGGCGTCCGTAGCAAAACTGATGCCCAAAAACGCAACAAGCAGCAGCAGTATATATGCCGCAGAACCAACGGCGTTGGCAATAAAATTACGTTTTGTGCGCTGCTTTTCCGTCTTTTTGTCATAGTAAGCGGCGTATCTGCCCGGCAGATCCGGATATTCGCTGATGATCAGATCTTCCCGCACTTTTTCGTCGCGCAGCCCGCGTTTTTCCACGGTTTTATCCATCGCTGTCATTTCATCCAGCATTTCCCGTTTAAACTGAAACAGGATTTTATCCCCCGGTCTGTCCGGCAGGGATCGTTCAATGTACGTAATAAATCTTTCTTTCATATCTGTTCCTTTTTTGTGTGAATTTTGCAGTGCCTGCGTTTTCCGTTTACCCGGTTTGCGCGCAGGTATTTTTACGTTTTTTATATTTTGTGATTATAACATTAAATGGAACTATAGCAAGAAGGCGCTGTTTCCTTTTGCCAATAGGATTTTGATTTGGAGCCGGCTATTTAAAGCAGGCGGAATAGCGCTTTGCCCAGCGCAGCACGGTGCGTTCCTCCCAGCGGTGCGGAATTGCCGCGCTTGCCGCCATTGCCCCGGCAATTTTCGGCACGCCGGAAAGCAGTTTTTTCATGGCGTCTTTGTTTTTGCACAGATTTCTGCCTTTTTTCATCAGATCCGCCGGGTCAAACCGGATCAGGTCAAACAGGCTGTGAAAATCGGCGGTCATCGTAATGTTGTCCTCGTTCAATGTGCCGGATTCAAAAAAGTAATCAATGTCCTGCGGCGCCATGTTCAGCAGCAGGCGTTTTGCCGCGGCAAGCGGCGCCAGACCCTGCCCGAGTTCTCGGAAATACCGTACTTCGTATTGCCACAGCGTTTCGCAGTCATATCTGCCGTTGGCGTCCGCCATAACCGTGTCCGCCAGATACCGCGCGGCGCGCAAAGCGTTTGCAATGCCGGATCCGATCAGCGGCACCGTCATAAACGCGCTGTCTCCGATCGCGGCGTAACCGTCCCAAACCATAATGCTCAGCGGCTGGCGAACGGGTATCTGCACAAACTGGCCGCCCCGCATCACTTTTGTGCCGAGCTGGGGATGGCTTTTTCTGAGGCTGTTTGCAACGCGTGATACCTCTTTTTCGTCAAGATCCGCAAACCTGCCGATCAAAAGATCCGTGTGCTCCTCTTCGGTTGCGATCCAGGTTATACCGCAAATGCCCTCTGCAAATAAGATCACTTTAAATTTATCCTGCACTTCGTTTCTGTCGGCGCGGTCAAAAAACGCGCGGTAAATGGAGATCCTGTCTTTTCTGCCCACGGCTTTTTCAATGGGCATCCCGGCAGGCAGGTTCATCCTTACGGGCGATTCCATACCGCAGGCGTCTATGATCAGATCGCCGTAGATATCGCCCTTCTCCGTTGCAATGCCAACCACTCTGCTCCCCGCAGTGATCGGGCGCCGCACTTTGCAGTCATAAACGAGTTTTGCGCCGTTTTTTTCCGCGTTTCGGATCAGAAGATCGTAAATATCGCGCCGTTCCATTTTGATCTCGCGCTGATCAGCCGGCACGTGCTGGCGCAGCCCCACCGTCATGGCGGGGTTAAAGAATGTCATATCTTCTTTGTATGTATAAAGATTTTCGGGCGGCATCGGCAGTTCGGCGGCGGCAAGCGCTTTCGGGTCAAAAATATCTGTCCAGTCGTAACCCAGCGTTCCCTCGCTCTTTTTTTCGTAAACGGTAACGTCATATCCGTTTTTTGCAAGAATTCCCGCGGCTGCAAGGCCGCCGTGCCCCATCCCGGCAACGATGATCTTGCCTTTCATTCTGTTCCCTCCGATATGCATTTGGTGGTTCCGGCGTGTTTTACCGGCGGAAGATAAATTATGCCTATATTATTATAACATATCCGGCAGGAAAATTACCATAAAAACTTTGCCCGGCATCACACGTCGCAGGGTCTGCACTGCTGTTTTCATCAGGGTGCTGAAACAAAAAGAAAAAGGAACCGTTTTACGGTTCCTTTCTTTTTGCTTTCCAAACTGAACTCAAATGAGCCATCGTTGCCGCGAGCGGTATATTGCTTGCAATGCTTTTTCATGTTTCTGCAATCAAAAATCATCTCCCGCGCATTTTGCCGCGGTTTTCTGCCGAAACGCTTTTCTCGTCAACGGTCAAGCGCTGCGCTGCCGTTCTTATCAGGGCGCTGAAACAAAAAGAAAAAGGAACCGTTTTACGGTTCCTTTCTTTTGGCTCCCCAAGTTGGACTCGAACCAACGACCCTGCGGTTAACAGCCGCATGCTCTCGTTAGTGTCGAAGTAAACACCAGAAAACATCGTGTTTAATATATATATATATATATAATATGTATATTAACTTGCATGTATATTAACTTGCTACTTTAAGTTCAGTCGGTATATTGCCTTCTTCTTCGCATTCAAGGAATTGCTTGTAGTTCATATCCATTACTATGTCAATATTATAGCCTTTGCCTATACGCACTTCTTTAATGAGCTTGCAGGCAATCATCTTTTTCTGCTCTTTGGTTGCAAACTGATATTCGTCTGCCCAGCTTCTGAAGTCATCATAGTAATGGTCAAGGTTGTTGATAGCTGCCTGCTGATTACCGATTTGCAATTCGTATTTAGATATTGAATCGGTATTATCAGAAATTTTCTTCTTTGTAGATTCGATAGCATTTGAAAGCATTTCAGGTGTAAATTTACTATTACCCATAAGGGCATTTGCAATTTCATCTGATAATTGAACAAGCTGCTTTTTGAGATTATCATTGTCTGCTTTAAGTCCATTGACTTTCTTTCGCATCGCTTGAAGTCCTGCTTGGTATCTCTTTTCTACAGCAATAGATTTTGGAGTTTGCTTTATTTTTTCGAGATACTCTAAGATGACAGATTCAACAGCTTTATCAACCTTTTCTGCTGAATACACAGATTGTGCATCTTTACAGGTTTTTGAATGGGTTCGATTCAGACACATATATCGTGTTCTTCTAGATTCACGAATAGAACCGTCAGCACAAACATATTTATCAATATGACTTGTTGATATCATGTGACCACCGCAATGGGCACAATAGATATTGCCTGACAGCAGTGCGTGACCTCTTGTGGTCTTGGCTATCTGTTGCTTTTCATCATTCTTCCTTGAGCGCTGTTTAAGAATTTTTTGTACTTCATTAAACTCGTGCTCATCAATTATCTGTAGATAAGGAAGATGAGGAGAGGTTGTTCCACCGGATATTAAATATCCGCAATACATTCGGTTCTTTAGAATACGGTTTATTGTATTGCACTGAAATTTACTTCCGTTGTGTGACCTAATACCTCTATTGTTAAGCAGGGTAGCTAACTGATGCGAACCTAATCCTTCTTTTAAAGTTTTGCTGAATATTAGTTTTACAATCTCCGCTTCATCTTCATCGATGACAATCTGCTTGAGTTCTTTTCCTCTTTTGTTGGTTTTGCCACTCGGAATAAGTTTATAACCGTGAGGAACATTGCCACCGGTATAGACACCCTCAGCAGTTAATTGGCTAAGTCTCGTTTTAACACGAGTTGAAGTTTTACGGCTTTCGCCGTTAGCCTGCCAATAACGCATGAAGTTTATAAGATAGTCAGCTTCATTTTCGAATCTCTGCTGTCCTTCTTGTGTGCTCCATACTTCTATGCCCTGCTGATTGAACCATTCAACAACGAATGGTGTTTCGTTCTGCCTTCTGCCGAGTCTGTCAAACATAAATACAAGAAGAATATCAAATTCGCCATGCTCTGCAGCAGATTTGATGTCTTGAATAGCGTCTCTGTCTTCGGCTGATACCTTATAGCCAGAGACACCCTTTTCGTAAAACTCCTTTACGATTACCCATTCGTTCTGCTTTTCAGCAAACTCATGACATGCCTGTCTTTGCATCGGTATGTCATCTTTATCAACCTGTCCTTTGGTTGATACCCTGTATAAGCAATATACTCGTTTCATTTTATCATCCTCACATTTTCTGTTGTTTTAGTAATGTGGGACTATACTATTTAATTTTCAAGGAACCAGGACTTTTGCTAGTCCTATACCTATTATACATTAAATAGTTTTGTGCGTCCAGCTAAAAACTGGTTACATAGTGTAATTCCCACTGATGTTGTTTCTTTTTTCAAAG
>ERZ1090881.955-NODE-963-length-12902-cov-7.198957_pt1 | contig 12902 bp, 5 predicted proteins | sample MGYA00478470_ERZ1090881 | MGnify/ENA primary metagenome ERZ1090881 (study PRJEB33644, sample SAMEA5815736) | chicken gut metagenome | biome: Chicken; feature: Gastrointestinal Tract; material: Caecum | place: Ireland | collected 2019-01-01 | study: A study of the...
CAGGTTTGCCCGATCCACCCGCAATTTTGTCAACCGTTTTGACGAAAATTTGAAATTTCTTTCAAATTTTTAACTATTTGCCAAAATTGCGCTTAATTTTTTACCGCATAAAACAAGCGAAGGACAACGGCTGTTGTTCGAGCGTTCTGCGAAAAAGCGTTACCTTTGAGCAATAAAACCGCATGTAACAAACGATAGTTTCCTAAAACAAAAAAAGTGCACTTCAATAAGCTTTTGGCTTTTATGGTGCACTTTTTTGTTATTTTAATTTTTGTCAATATTATTTTTGATTTAGCATTTTTTTGAGATATTTGCCTGTATATGACCTGTCACACTCTGCGACCTGCTCAGGTGTACCGACTACAACAATTTGTCCGCCACCAGACCCCCCTTCTGGGCCGAGATCAATGATGTAGTCAGCCGATTTGATCACATCAAGGTTGTGCTCAATAACCACAACGGTGTTGCCACCTTCGACAAGTCGGTTGAGTATAGAAATCAGTTTTTTCACATCAAATGAGTGCAAGCCAGTCGTCGGCTCATCAAGCAGATATATGGTTTTGCCTGTTGATTTCTTTGAAAGCTCGGCAGCAAGCTTGACGCGTTGAGCTTCACCGCCCGACAATGTTGTTGCCGACTGCCCCAATGTGATGTAGCCAAGACCAACATCATACAAAGCCTGAATCTTGCTTTTGATTGACGGAATGTTCTCGAAGAATGAAAGTGCTTCTTCAACTGTCATTGCAAGCACGTCAGAAATCGTTTTGCCTTTATAGTGAACTTCCAGTGTCTCGCGATTATATCGCTGGCCTTTGCAGACTTCGCATGGCACTGTGATGTCTGGCAGGAAATACATTTCGATTTCTTTTACGCCTGCGCCTTCACAAGCCTCGCATCGCCCGCCTTTCACGTTGAAACTGAATCTGCCTGGCCCATAGCCTTTCGCTTTTGAATCTGGCGTAGCCGCGAACAGCTCTCGAATATATGAAAACAGTCCAACATATGTCGCAGGATTCGAACGAGGCGTTCTGCCGATTGGCGACTGGTCGATATTGATTACCTTATCAAGCTGCCCCACATTGTCAATCTTTTTGAACTTGCCAAGTGGCAGTCTGCTGTTGTTGAGGGTATTTGAAAGATAAGGAAAAACTATTTCATTGAGTAGTGAGGATTTTCCACTTCCCGACACGCCTGTAATGCAGGTGAACACGCCAAGCGGTATGTCTACGTCAAGGTTTTTGAGGTTATTTTCGCTTGCACCACGCACTTTCAGCATGCGCGTACTTGTGCGTCTTTCTTTCGGTACTTCTATTTTTTCCTCACCCGTCAAGAACTTGGCAGTAATTGACCTTGGTGATTTTATCACGTCTTCAAGGGTTCCGTTTGCCACGATTTCGCCGCCATGCACGCCGGCATATGGGCCAACGTCAACAATCCAGTCTGCCGCACGCATGGTGTCTTCGTCATGTTCGACAACCACAAGTGTGTTGCCAAGGTCGCGCAGGTTGCGCAATGTTTGAATCAATCTGTCATTGTCGCGCTGATGAAGTCCAATCGATGGCTCGTCAAGGATGTACAGTACGCCAGAAAGGCCGCTGCCTATCTGAGTTGCAAGGCGTATTCGTTGCGATTCGCCACCAGATAACGTTTCGGCAGCGCGCGAAAGAGTCAGATATTCAAGCCCGACATCAGACAGGAATTTAATGCGCGCTTTGACTTCTTTGAGTATTGGTGCGGCAATCTCCTGCTTTTCCTTGGAAAGTGAAAGGTCGTCAAAATATGACAGCAGCTCACCAACTGACATGTCGCAAATCTCGGCTATATTTTTGCCCTTGATTTTTACCGATAGCGCGCTTTCATTCAGTCTGTCGCCATGGCATGTTGGACAGGTAATCTCGCGAACAAATTTGCCTATTTCAAAGCGCACGAACTCGCTTTTGCTTTCAACAAGGCGGCGCTTCAAATTGTTGATTATGCCTTCAAAGGCCAGTGCCTTCTTGCCGTTAAAGTGCTCGAAAGTCTTGTTTCGCGCTTCGTTTTCATAAAGGTCAAGCGCTTCGCCATTGTTGCCGTAAAGAAGTATGTCAAGGTGCTTGCGTGGCAGCTTGTTGACAGGGCTGTCAAGGTCAATACCATATTTTTTCGACAATGCAAGAAAGTATCGCTCAGCAATTCCTCCGCCATCAATGCGCCAGCCAGTTGCGTTGAACGCGCCCTGCCTGATTGAAAGATCGCTGTCTTTGAGAATTAAGTTTTCAGACACGTCTGAGTATACGCCAAGTCCTGAGCATGTTGGGCATGCGCCAAAAGGCGCGTTGAATGAAAACAGTCTTGGGGTGACTTCTTCAAGCGTCCAACCGCAGTACGGGCATGAGTAGTTTGTTGAAAACAGCTGTTCCTCACCGTCATGGTCAATGATTACAAGTCCTTCGGCAAGCTTGATTGCTGTTTCAATGCTGTCTGTAAGGCGAGAATTTATTCCCTCTTTGAGCACAAGCCTGTCGACTACGACACGAATGTTGTGCTTGATGTTTTTGTCAAGCGTAATATCCTCATCAAGCATGTAAATGCTGCCATCAACCTGCACTCTTGTAAAACCTGACTTTTTCAAGCTTTCAAACTGTTTTACGAAAGCGCCCTTCTGCCCTCGCACAATCGGCGAAAGCACTGTCAGGCGGCTGCCAGGATTGTATTCGAGAACGGCGTCTACAATTTGGTCAACAGTCTGCTGTGAAATTGGCTTGTTGCAGTGGGGGCAATATGGCGTGCCGACGCGGGCAAACAGCAGCCTGAGATAGTCATAGATTTCAGTCACGGTGCCTACCGTTGACCTTGGGTTGTGGTTGGTTGTCTTTTGGTCAATACTGATTGCAGGGCTGAGTCCATCAATAGACTCCACGTCTGGCTTTTGGACTTGTCCCAAAAATTGGCGAGCGTATGAGGACAGGCTTTCAATATAGCGGCGTTGCCCTTCGGCAAAGATAGTGCCAAATGCAAGGCTGGACTTGCCCGAGCCGCTGACACCGGTAAATACAATCAATTTGTTTTTAGGTATTTCAAGAGAAATGTCTTTAAGGTTGTGCTCTTTTGCACCTTGGATTTTTATACTGTCTTTCATATTGATATTATACCACTTTTACCCCAGCCGCACAATGAAAATTTTTAATTTGCCTAGCGCAATTTGTCAAGCCGCTTGCGAAGCTGCTGAATTTGATTGCGCAGTTCAATAGCGCGTTCGAAATCAAGCGCGCCTGATGCGACTTTCATCATTGCGGTAAGCTTTTCAATCTCGGCTGGTATTTCCTCCTTCTTCAAATTTTTACTGTCTACTTTTTTGGTTATTTCAAGAGTGTTTTTAACCTCTTTAATGATTGTTTTTGGTGTGATGTTGTGCTCTTTATTGTACTCCTCTTGCAGCTGACGGCGCTTTCTTGTAACATCGACAGCGCGTTGCATTGAATCGGTCATGGTATCGGCGTACATGATTACTCTGCCGTTTGCGTTTCGTGCCGCTCTGCCTATGGTCTGAATGAGCGCGCCTTCGCTTCGCAGAAAGCCCTCTTTATCGGCGTCAAGTATGCAGACAAGTTCGACTTCTGGCATGTCCAAGCCTTCACGCAAGAGGTTGATGCCCACAAGCACGTCAAACTCGCCCGAGCGCAAGCCGTTGATTATGTCTACGCGCTCCATAGTGTCTATTTCAGAATGCATATATTTTGTTTTGAAGTTGTGCTCTTGCAAGAATGTGGTCAGCGACTCTGCCATCTTTTTGGTCAGTGTTGTCACCAGAACGCGAGCGCCGTTTGCAACAACCTTGTTTATTTCCTGCATCAGGTCTTCAATCTGATTTTTAATAGGTCGGATTTCAATCAGCGGGTCAAGAAGTCCAGTTGGGCGCAAAATCTGCTCCACAACCTGGCCTGCCCGTGAAAGCTCGTACTGGGAAGGAGTTGCCGACACGTACATTACCTGGCCAAGCTTGCTGTTGAACTCCTCAAACGTGAGTGGCCTGTTATCCTTTGCCGCGCTCAGGCGAAATCCATACTCGACAAGCGAAGTCTTACGGGCTTTGTCACCATTGTACATTGCCCTTATCTGTGGCAGCGTCATATGGCTTTCGTCAATGATAGTCAGAAAATCTTTTGGGAAATAATCAATTAGAGTGTATGGCGGCTCGCCAGGCTGGCGTCCGTCAAAATATCGTGAGTAGTTTTCAATGCCGCTGCAATAGCCAACTTCGCGCATCATTTCGATGTCATATGCCACACGCTGACCAATTCGTTCGGCCTCTATCAGCTTGCCCTGGTCTTTAAAATCTTGAACAGCAGCAAGCCTGTCCTGCTCAATCTGCGCGATTGCGCTTTCAAGTCTGTTTCGACCTACTGCATAGTGCGTTGCAGGATAAATCGCTGCGTATTTGAGCTCGTTTATCAAATTGCCTGTCACTGGGTCAAATTCATTTATTTTTTCAATTTCATCTCCGAAAAAGCTCACCCTGATTGCCATCTCCGACTGGTTGGCTGGGAAGATGTCAACTGTGTCGCCCTTGACACGAAAGGTTGAGCGTTTGAAATCAATATCATTGCGCATATATTGAATGTCAATAAGCCGCGAAATAAGCTGGTCGCGGTCAATCATGTCGCCTTCACGAAGAGATATGTGCAGATTGTAATACTCGTCTGGGTTGCCAAGGCCATAAATACATGACACAGAGGCAACGATGATTACGTCACTACGCTCCAAGATTGATGACGTGGCCGAAGAGCGCAGCTTATCAATCTCATCATTGACTGCCATATCCTTTTCAATGTATGTGTCAGACGATACAATGTACGCCTCTGGCTGATAGTAATCATAGTACGACACAAAATATTCCACACGATTATGCGGAAAAAACTCGCGAAACTCGTTGCAAAGTTGTGCAGCAAGCGTTTTGTTGTGCGCGATGACAAGGGTTGGCTTTTGCATCTTTTGAATTATGTTTGCCATAGTAAAGGTCTTACCGCTGCCGGTTACGCCCAAAAGCACCTGCTCTTTCAGTCCGTCCGAGAAGCCCTCGGCAAGCTTTTCAATGGCCTGCGGCTGGTCGCCCGATGGACTGTAATGTGAAACCAGTTCAAATTTCATGTCTACCTCGATTTCAATATAGGATTTTTTTCGAGCATTGTCAAGCGTTTATTTTGCCGCAAGACTTTTTACTATTCTAGCATTTTTTTATAAAAATCACAACAAAAGCACTCAGCTTTTGAAAATAGCCTTTAAAATCAAGCCAAAGACAAAGCTGACAGTGGCCAAAAACATGCTTCGAAAAACCAGCATCAGCATTGCCTTCTTTTGCTTTTTTGAATCTGCGAGATAGGTTTGTCCTTTTTTCTTTAATTTTACGCAATAGTAATAGCCGTTCTTGCTGTCACTGACGACAAAGTCGATGTAGTTTTGAAGTGACAGGCTTGCCATGACCTCGTCAATTTCGTTCACCGACAGCACCATTTTGTTGCATATTTCTTTTGCAATATCATGCGGCGAAACAAGACATGTTCTTTTCCCAGAACATATCCTGCACAAATATTTCAAAATCAATTTTTCCTTTCGATCTGGCATATTCCCTCAATATATCTTTCACAATTTTTGAAAAATTATTACTTCGCCTTGCTCTTTAAAAAGGAAATGAAAAAATAAAGACTAAACCAATCCATAGCGGTCAAAAATTGTATTATGCTTGACATGAAGTCAAATCTGGTCCTGAAAATCTTGCAGCGCGAATGCCCTAACGGCTCTTATCATATCGTTGAGTCAAAGGACATTATTTCTGCGCTGCCCAACAAATACCGCGTTGACGCTGACGGACTGGACAATATTCTTACCTATCTTGAACGGCAAGAGCTGATTTCAATCAAATATGACGATGACGGCGTGTACTGCCTGTGCCTGCTGCCATATGGAAGCGAGCTGCTTGAAAATGAACGACAACAAAAAAGAGAAGGCAAAAAGCCCTCTCCTTTGTGGATTTTTATCCTGATAGGTTTTCTTTCTTCGCTTGTAGGAAGCTTTATTGGAGCAATTCTCGCAAGCACTCTTGGCTGAACACTCGCAGGCATGCAGACTTGTCCATGCTGTACATACCATCTTTGCCCACGATTATCAGGTCAATCAGCTTGCAGCCTGAAAACTTGAAAAGCCCTCTCAGTCTGTCAAAAGATTCAGTGTCCTGCTCGGAAGGATGACAGAAGCCTTGTGGGTGGTTGTGCACAAGAAAAACGGCTGGCAACTTTGATGTCGACACATAAAGCGCAACATCGCCCATTTCAATAGACACCCAGTTGCAGCTTCCTGTTGCAAGGCAACGACTATCCATAATCTTGCCCATAACGTTCACGCCAAAAATGTAAAGACCTTCATCATTTTTGTGACGAGTAAAAACTTCAAGGAAATCGAAAAATTCACCAATAGTGGTAATGCCATCAGTTGACAACTTTTCTTGAAGATAGTAATCATAGTATCCCATCAAAGAGTGCAACTTTTGCGCAGATGTCAACCCCATGCCTTTGACAGCCATGAGGTCTTCAACAGAAGCATCAAGAATGGTATGAAAGTTTCCAAAACGATCCAGCAGGCGATGAGCGAGAGGATTTACATCCCCTCGCGGAAAGACGAAGAAGAGCAAGCTTTCAACAACTTGAATGTCGCTCAGCCCGTCAAGACCTGCCTTGTTGATTGTGTTAATAAGCCTTTTTCTGTGACCATCATGAATACATTTTTCATTAGTTTTGTCCATGCCTTTCTCCTGTTATGTATCTGCAGACGATGTGATTAGTTCCCACTCGTAATATGATGATGGAAATGAACAAGTAGCATCTTGAGTAAGGCGAGCTAAAAAGCTAGGAATGTTATTATTTCCAGGAGTTTTCAAAGCATACACTTGTGCGTATGTATACCATAAACCACCACACGTAACCAATACAGCATCATCTATCTCTATGTTATTCTCATTATTAATGAAGATATTTCTGCCAGCAGTTACAGGAGCCAATCCGCCACGGCCAGTCATTCCATTATAGCCTGTATCACCCGCTGTTGCTAGTGCACTGTTACTATCGGAATCTGGGCTCATTTTCCACGCACCAGCAGCACCGCCAGTGCCGCCATCCCCACCATCACTACCAGTGCGAACAGATGTAGTAAAGTCTTGTGCTCGATAACCGCTGCCGCCGCTGCCACCGCTGCCGCCATCACCTGCTTTTATAATGCCTTTGTTGAAGAAATATGATGTTTTTATCCCCAAACCATCAGCGAATATCACATTTCGGCCAGCTTCGCCCTTTTTGCCAGCAGCCCCATCAGATTCATATCTAGTCGAAGACGCGCCGTTAGCGCCGTCACGTCCATTTGCTGATGAAATAAAGCCATACGATGTAACAGATATGCTATGTGTTCCGCTATTGTTGCCAGAGATAAGGGTCAAATTGTTATAGCTAGTGCTCGGATTATATGTTAATGGAGCGTTTATGCTTGCGTATGTGGTCAATTCTATAACGTATTTTCCTGTTCTACCTAATATATTGATGATAGCCCCAGTTGATTTATAGAAATTGCTTGATGATCCATACAATGAAATATTAATTAATTTAGCATTGAGCTGGCTGCCTTCAAACAACAGTGCCCCTTGGTAATTTTCTCCAAGGAATTTAACATCACGAACAAATGAATTATTTCCTCGCAAACCGCTAAACATAGGTCCGCCATAGTACGAAATATAGTGCCCATTGCCAATTATGTTGACACTTCTTCCCTTTACAAAACCGTTTTCGCTCAGGCTTATATCGTTTTCAAGTATAATATTTTGCGCTGTCTTTGTCAGAGAATTTACAAATTCGCTGCCACTTTTGCTGGCTTCAAGCTTTGCAGTTATTGTAACTGTTTCACCATTGTTGTCATTATAATTAAGGTAAAGTTTAACAGTGCTGCCATCTATGTTGTAATGAGAACCATCGGTAAGCGCAGCATCACCCTTTTTTACGGTTACACTAAATGTGCCCATTTGATCACTGCTAATATCAAGTTCGACTTCATTTATTGCATACTCAGGCATTCGTACATTTTCTGACCAATCATAGTCAATGGCTTCGATAGCCGAAATACCGCTGTTCATGCTCATTTCAAGCCATGACGTCGAACCAAGTGTATTTCTAGTATTGTAATATTTGAAGCCTTTGTTGAGATAAATATAATCCTTTCCGCTTATGTTTGTGAAATGTACAAGGTCAGCTGCGTCATCGTAGCTCACAAACGGTTCAAGCTGATTGTTTGCATATATATATGTGCCGAACAAACCACTCGAATATTCTGTGCCATTTAAGTAAACTTCCACTGGTAATGTTGTGCGTGTTACACTGTTGCCATCATCATTATAGTATGCATAATTTGAACTGCTGCCAGTTTTGGATACAGACAAAATAACATCATCGTCAACAAAATAATTGTAAATATATGCGCCAGCTTCATAACTCATTGTGTAATAGATATTCTCATTATTGTCATTAGGAATATAAATCCTGACAGTGTCCATATCAAGTGTATTCAAATATCCTACTACCATTAGATTGCCGTCTTCGTCTTCTTCTGTTTGAGTTTCTCGGTAGCCATTGATTACGTAATAGCCAGAGTCAGCAGATGCTGATGCATGATTGAAGGCAACCTTAATCGCTGCATCACCTTGTACTTCAACAGTGTTGTATGTATTTGTTGCATACATCACAGCTTCGAGAGTAATATTTCCGCTAACATTCGTCAGATCGGCCACGGTTAAGCTCGACGAAGCGCTTTGCAGAACATCAAATTTTGGATTGCCGGCAATGCCATAGCTTACAACAATATCATTGCCACTGCGTATCACTTCATTGTTGATTGAAATGGTACTGTCAACAAAGTTTGAGGTGTATGAAACGCTGTATGTAAAGCCCAGTGTACCATAGTACACAGTAACACCATTTGCTGTGTATGATGTTAAGCCTGTACGTGACGATGTAAATGATACTTGGTTGCCATTTATTTGCAAGTTCTGAGTGCCTGATGTCAAGACGTAGCTCTTGTTGTATGTCTGAGTTGTTGTGAAAGTTCCGATTGGGTCACTGCTGCCATTTTGAAGAATATCTATTGTATAGTTTTGCTCCTTCAAATCTGTCAATAGGTCATCATTAATTGTAACATTACCAAAATTATTCATGATTGCTTTGAATTGGCGAAGCTTGTTGCTTACATCTTGCGCGTCAACATCAATGCTTGCCACAAGGTCTGTGTTTGTAAACCTCAGGCTGTTGCCACTTAATTTTGTTACACTGAAATCATACCCGTTGATTGTGACTGAATTAAAACCATTTGCAATTGCCCAAGTTCCATTAGAATAGCTCATGATGACATTGTTGTTTTCATCAAGCAGCAAGCCGTTATTTTGCATACTGTTCAGCGTTATAGTAAATGAACGTGTTGCTCTTGTTATTGTAGTATCACCAGCAGTTGAGACTCTCAAATAATTGTCAAATTCACCATTTGTAACACCAGTTGCATTGATTGTAAAGCTGTTGCGAACTTCATTTGCAAGCTGCTGTCGGTGTGCCTCGGCCGATACTGCATCAGTAAGTGAATTTTCAAACACAAGTTTCAAAATTTCTGTTTGTCCTTGTAATGAGAACTGATATGCTCCAAGGAATTGCGAATTGCCTGAAACATTTGTCCAACCTGTACCCATACTGTACTGAGCCAACCTCTGCCCATCAAACATAAGCTCAAAGCTTGTGAAGCCTTCATCAAAATCATAGTTTGGACTAATATCAAGCTCGATTTCAGAATCGTAAGATACTGAATTTGAAGAATCTATTGTTGTTCCGAACCAGTCAGCGACAGTAAGTCCATAATTGATGGTGCTGCCACTTGCACTTGATGAGCTGCCACTTGCAATAATATCTTTCTGACCATACCCTGAACCTGTAAATTTAATTTGCTTTGCTCGGGTTTCAGAACCTGTTATAGTAAAGTGAAGAATTTTGTTTGAGAGTTTGTCTGAAATAACTGTTTGAACATTATTAACAAAGTTTTCGCTGAAATCTCCTTCATCTCCTTCATTTCCTTCAAAAGCATTTACTGTAACAGTTTCATAAGGAGTTGTGAGTGTCGCATTTGGCAGGTATACAAGAAGGCCATCATCATTTACGCCAAAATACAAGAAATTTCCTGCAACAGCTGCTTCTGAATTTGGAATTACATCAGGCTGATTTAAAGCGCCGTCTTCATAGGCTTTAATAACTTTGTCATACACAGTGCCACCTTGACTTGTCAGAGAATAGCCATTAATTGGCGCATAAACATTGATGTCACCTATATCAATACCTATTGAATTTTTATCAATATAGTAATATTTCAGGTTATCAAGACTTGTGTCAATGGTTTGCTCATAATTAAGATTGATTGTGTAAAACACAGTACCACTAAATGCAGAGTCTGAATAGCAGGTAAAGCGTATTTCGTAATTGCCGTCATCATTTTGGGTGATTGCGTCTACTTTTGTCTGCAACGACGTGCTGCCACAGCGAGCGGTAACCGTATACGCGCTTATATCATTAACGTAAGCCAAATCGCCAAGTTCGGTGGTAATAGATGCAGTGTACAATCCTGCATTGAAGATTGCATCGATATTGTTTGTTTCTGCTATATAATAACTTCTTCCGCCTATGTTTACAGAGTTGTCAATACCCTCTTCTTGGCTTCGGCATGCTTGCCGCAAAGATTCGCCAGTCGATAATTTTGCTGAAACAGCTTCTGTACCAACAATTCCTTCAAAGCCATCTCTGTTCAAGTACATGTCCTCATATATCGAATACACGTCAAGGTCATCTATTGTCACAAAATCATCAATTTCAATTGAAGTAGAGTTTGCTTTTTGCGGATTCCTATAAGAGACACTGAATATGCGATCTAGAAGTATAGTCTTGCCCTCATTCCTATATGTAGATACACTTAATTCCGTTTTTACCTTTGCTTTTATAATAAGGCTGCTTGGGAAACCAAAACTGTCTTTCGACATGACGAACAATTCACTCGGGTCAATAGAATTTGTTTGCGATGCTTCAATACGAATACCACGATTTTGGTATACTGTTTTGTCCCAGAAAATCAACACATCTTCTTCGGTTTCTTGCCATGCTGTGCCCATCATATTCAAAGATCGTAACTGAATGCTTTCAAGAAGATCAGTTGAATCCCATTCTTTTAATTTACGTGCACCGTTTGCAAGTGGCAAATATGTGCCGTTAGCAAAGACTGAATATCCACGAACGTTTGAACTTTCTGAGTTACTGTCCATCGTGCCAGAATTAATTTTGCCAATTGAGTACGCAAATACATTTCGATCATTTATCTGATTTAAAACTAGCGTATAAAAGCCTTTTGTAGCAGCTTCTTCCACGCTATTAGCAACCCACTCAAACTGAGTAACAGGGCTTGCTGCAAGGGCTTCGATGCCGCCTTCATTGTGACAGTTTGCGACATTTGCATTAGCGCCGTAGGCAATGATTCCTGCCGCATATGATACACCATCGTCGACGCCATTGCTCTTATTTCCTGATCTGATAGCACCAGAATTGTAGCAGCTGTCAATAGTCAATGTTTTAACATTCGAATGCCCTACAACACCACCAACGTAATAATTACCTGGCGCTGTGGACAGTGCTGAGTGTTCTTCTGAGTCATCAGATGTACCAGCAGTATCAACATATCCAGCCAATACAGATGTAGCGTTGTAACTGTATGAAATACTATTCTTAATATTATTAACAGCAGAGATGGCCCCTACAATACCACCTACGCTATATGAGTAGGTGCTTGATACCTCCCCAACAGCTACATTGACTGGTCCATAGTTTGAACTATACGCAATCTGTGAATTGCTCGAATAACCAACGATGCCGCCAACATCTACAATTCGATCTGTATTGACATTTATTATTGCAAGATTTGTAATTGTACTTATTTCTGTTTTAAAAGCCCTCCCAGCGAGTGCACCGATATCATTAGAGGCGCCGGCAGTGACTGTCACGCTGAGGTTTCCTTCAAGAGTGATGTTTGATGCACTTCCGCCGTTTATTACTGGTGTCAGTATTCCTTTTGCAGCGCCACCTTTGTCTTTAATCGTGGTATTTATTTTCACTTCTGTAAGGCGCAAGTTGAGCACTTCAGCCTGCTGCAAATTTGCAAACAATGCACTTGTCAAGCCTGAGATTGTATGCTCTTGACCATCAAAGTATGTAATTAGGATATTTTTTGCATCAAATTTCAAACTTGTCCAATCTTCATTATACTGTGTATTTGCAAGGTCAATGTCATATTCGAGAACAAATCTTGTTCCGCGTGGTTGTTTGCCATCAACTTTGTCATCAATCATTGCCAAAATACCTGCATTTGGCACAAGATATTCAACTGTTTCGTTACCTGCTGGCACAGCATTGTTTGCCAGTCTGTTGTATGACATCTGTTTGACAAAGCTGTCATAGTTGCCGCTTGTCAGTTTGTTTTTAAAACTGTCATAGTAACCCAAAGATTTCCCATCTTGAAGTTTTGAAATTTCCTCGTCAATCCTGACGTAGGACGATGTCTTCATAAAGCCGAATTTCAATGTTGGATAGCCATAGTTGAAGTTCAAATTGCTTTCATCAAAGTATTTTGAACTCAGACCATTAGCGCCCACTATGCGAATAAGCTCGTCTGTGATCTTTGTCTTGGTCTTGTCCGTTGCTTCGGTAACTTTTGCATTGATTGCGTTTGTGTCGTAAAATACATTAGAGTAATTGGCATTGTTGCCAAATACACTGAGAATTGTGCCCGTTTGCATTGCGCCAGTTTCTGTTGTGTGA
>ERZ1090881.957-NODE-965-length-12878-cov-10.380254_pt1 | contig 12878 bp, 10 predicted proteins | sample MGYA00478470_ERZ1090881 | MGnify/ENA primary metagenome ERZ1090881 (study PRJEB33644, sample SAMEA5815736) | chicken gut metagenome | biome: Chicken; feature: Gastrointestinal Tract; material: Caecum | place: Ireland | collected 2019-01-01 | study: A study of the...
ATTTCAAGGTGGGAGTTCGTGGACTGTTCGGCGCAATCGGCGCAAACGGCGTAGTTAAGAACGTATCGTTTATCGGCGTCAGTACTGCGGCGGGTGATGGCGGTATCATCGCATATTTTAATAACGGAACAATGCAAGATATATTCGTGTCTGCTTCTCTTCCTAATGATATCAATCCTTATGGCAACGGACCTGGTGTCTTGGCACATGTTGTTTCTGCCCAAACAAAGTTTACGCGTTGCGTGATCGAAATGACGGCTACGCCGGGCGCAGGTAAAACCGATTGGGGCGTAATCGGACATCACACGGATATGTCCCAAAAACTGCTCGAAGGCACGTATTCGGATATTATCGTGATTGGCGGCACGCAGGTTATCCCCGCAGGTTACACGTGCAGCGGTTTGGACAGCGATACGGTGAAAGGATACGCTACGCTTGCGGATTATTGGGCGGACCCCAATCGCAACGACGTAAATTCGTGGGAAGGCGGAATGTGGCAAGCGACGAACGGTGAGATGCCCGCACTGAAATAGTTTGAAAGAGGAGGAAGAAAAATGAAAAGGATTTTAACCGTTCTTTTGGCAGTATTGTTGGCACTGTCTATGGTTGCTTGTAGCGGGAGTACCACAGGTGGGAATCCAGCCAACCCAGGCGGAAATACGGAGAATCCGGGTGGAAATACGGAGAATCCGGGTGGAAATACGGAGAATCCGGGCGGAAATACGGATAATCCGGGCGGCGACGATGAAGTTCAAGGTGAGGTGCAATGGGATAAACTAAATGAAGTACTCGACTTTGTGCTCGAAGTGGAGGATGGACGCGACGTCGTGGTGTTACAGCTCACCGACATCCAAATTATAGATTCGTCGCAAGCACGTTCCCCGGATAGGTTGACCGCAGCTGATGCCGCAATGTGGGTTCCCGGCAACATGGAAATACTTGCTTGGAGCGTTATGCGGCAAATCGTAGAACGCGTAAATCCCGATTTGATTGTACTGTCGGGCGACAACGTGTACGGCGAATTCGACGATAATGGCACTGTGCTTACGGCGCTGATTGCCGAAATGGAAAGCTATAAAATCCCTTGGACGCTTACGTTCGGAAATCATGATAACGAGACGAAAAAGGGTATGGAATGGACATGCTCACAGTACGAGAACGCCGAACATTGCCTGTTTAAGCGCGGCCCCATAGACAAATTGCACGGCAATGGCAATTTCACCATTGGCGTTAAGCAAGGCGACAAACTCAGCGAAGTGATATGGCTGATGGATTCTAACGGGCACACCGAGCAAGACGAAAGCCAAAACATGTATTCGAGCGAAGGACTTTTTGAGGATCAAATACAATGGTTCGAAGATACCTGCCTGAAACTCAAAGAGTATAACGGCGGCGTTATGCCCGCGAGCATCGGATTCTTTCATCATCCCATGCAAGCCATATGCAGCGGCATGCAAAAGTACGGCTATGTGGCGACGCCCAATTTCAGTCGGTTTCTCATTCCCGAAAATACGGTTGGCGACAGCGGTTGCATGAACTCGGATGGGAAGTACGTAGACAAGAGTTTTACCTTCCACAAGCTGTTGAAAAAATACAAGTGCGAGGGGTGGTTTTTTGGTCATGAGCACAGAAATAATACCAGCGTAACGTATGAAGGCGTGCGTTATACGTTCGGGCTAAAAGCGTCGTATTACGATTCGTACGAGAACTTTTCCCAATCGCTTCTTGAGCGCGATGAAGTAGGCGGTACAAAGATTTTGTTGGGCGAAAGCGGATTGCGCGTATCGCATGAATATTACGATACCGAGGCATAAATTCGGATTTGCGACTTGGTTTTTTGACGTTTATGTTTTAAAGGCATGGCATTTAAGCCATGCCTTTAATGTTGTTGCAAAATTTTATGGAATGAGGTATAATAATAAGGGGTTATATTTTGGAAAAGTTTTTGATAAATGAATTTTTTAAGGAGTCGGACGAATTCGACGTTACCGGTTTACCGCAAACTACGGTAGAGCCTTTGCATACGCACGAATTTATTGAAATCGTCTATATTTTGGACGGTAGCGGACTACACAGTATCGATGGCAATGAGTACGAGGTAAAAAAAGGGAATCTGCTTTTGATAAATATCGGACAGACTCATTCGTTTATACCTAAGCCTACGATCAATTATGTAAATATTTTATTAAAGCCGGAATTCTTTGAGAATAGCTCTTTGTTAAGCGACAGTCTTTTACAAATGCTTTCGCTATTCGTTTATCAAGATGAGACCGGAATTTATAAAACCAAACCGCTCGTAGAGTTTTCGGGTGTCGACCTTATTGAAACGGAACAGATTGCCCGCACGATATTAAATGAGTTTAAGAAAAAAAAGACGGACTATATTTTAATTATTCATTTGAACATCGAATTGCTGATTGCGAAAGCAATTCGTTGGTTAAAAGAAAACCGTGAGAAAGAGGACGAACTCGACTTTGAAAGTATAGCGTCGGAAGTTATCGAATTTATCGGTCACGCTTATAGCGAAAAATTGTCTTTGGCGGAACTGTCTAAAAAATATTTTTATAATCCGTCCTATTTTTCCCGTGCTCTAAAAAAACATTGCGGCAAAAGTTTCAGCGAGTTGGTTCATGATAAGCGAATAGAGAAAGCGACGGAACTTTTGCGCGAAACGGATATGTCGATTGAAGAAATCGCCTATCATGTTGGTTATAATGATAAAAAAAATTTTTATAAATTATTTAAGGATATTCTGGGCGAGACGCCGAATAAGTATCGTTGCAAGCATAAAGACAAACCGCAACCAAAGTAAAAATCGTCAACCGTAAATGTCATAATCAGCACTTGAAAAACCTCTTTTACTTCTTTATAATTATTTATAAAGAAGTATTATTTTATAAAGGGGTATTATTGAGGGAATTATGATTACATATACGCAATTAAAAGAAAAACTTTTAGGCTGTTGGAACGGTAAAAATATCGGTGGAGCATTGGGCGCTCCGTTCGAGGCCCAAAGAGGCGTTTTCGACATAACCTATTACACAAAAGAAACCTTGGAAAATCCGCCGCCTAATGATGATTTGGATTTGCAACTCGTGTGGTTGAATGCGGTGGAGAAGTTCGGAAAATTTGTTAATTCCGAAATTTTGGGCGAGTATTGGCTTACCTATATTATTCCTGATTGGGTAGAATATGGTTCAGGCAAAGCAAACCTTAGATCGGGGCTTTTGCCGCCTTTGTCAGGATATATGGATAATGCATACCGTAATAGTTGCGGCGCATTTATCCGCAGTGAGATTTGGGCATGTCTTGCACCGGGACATCCGGAGATTGCTACCGTTTACGCATATCGTGATGCGGTTGTCGATCATGCCGACGAGGGGCTGTACGGCGAAATTTTTCTTGCCGCCGTACAAAGTGCCGCATTTTTCGAAAGCGATGTTAATGTCCTTTTGGATATAGGATTGAGCTACATTCCCAAAGACTGTCTGATTGCAAAAACTGTTGCGCTTATACGCAAATTGCATAAAAGCGGCGTAAGCTGGCAAGAGGCAAGGGAATCATTAATGCATGAAATTCCCGGAAACTTTGGTATTCAGTATGCTTGTCGAAAAGATGTCGATTCCAATTATCCGTTAGCCGAACCGGGTATGGATGCCCCCAATAATATCGGTATTATGTTGATCGGTTGGTTGTACGGTAACAATGATTTCGGCAAAAGCATTTGTATTGCCGTAGGTTGCGGAGAAGATGCCGATTGTTCCGCCGCATCGTTAGGTGCTCTTTTGGGTATTATCAATGGCAACGATTATATTCCGAAGGAGTGGGCGGAACCTATCAATGGAAAAATTACAACGGTTTGTATCAATATCTTGGATATGCTTATCATTCCCAAGACTGTTGACGAACTGGTGCAAAGGATATTAAACGTAATTCCGTCGTTTATCAATCACCATAATTATCATTCCGAACCGCTCGATTTAAGCTATCCGGATGACAAGTTTTGTATTTATGCCAAAGGAGAGCAGTTTGAGGATAATAGTTTAACCGGCAAAATCGACTTGTTCCGTGAAGACGACGTTACGGGGATACGTCAGCTTATCCATTTGGAAGGCGAATTATATCCGCGTATCAACGAATTGGTAAAAGCGGGACCTTTTACGGTTGTAAAAGAGTTCCCGACGTTTAACGCATTTGTCGACTATGGCGGCGTACCCGAGATAGTGGAAAACGAAACAAAACACGTTAAACTGACTCTTTACGGCTACAAAATCAGTAGGCGTCAGCGTCGTTTCGGTATTACCGTGTACGGAAGCGACGGCGTGGAATTTCCTGCCGGGAGATTTCGCAGCTGCATATTGCAAACAAAATACAAAGACCAAGCAACAATAGAATTCGATATCGCCGTTTCGGAATTGAAATCCGACCATATCGACGTCTTGGTGGATATAGCGGCAGACGGCAGGCACACCGACGAAATCATAAAGCTGAGATTTTTCGCAAAAAATATGTAGTGGATATCGACCTATGAACAAACAAATTACCGAATATCTTTTACCGAAACGAATAGCGGACGTTTCGCAAAACGTGTTAAATTCCGCTACGCTTCTATATGAAAAGTCCGCACAAATCGCACTGGACGAAACCGACGTTTGCATCGCAACCGGCGGTTTTGTACTACTCGACTTCGGACGCGAAATCAGCGGCGGCGTGCGCATACTTTGCCATAAAACGGGGAGCGGCAGTACGGTCGTGCGTATTCGCTTCGGGGAATCGTACGGCGAGGCAAACGCCGAACTCGGCTATATGGGCGCGTGCAACGATCATTCGCCGCGTGATTTTTCGGCGACGCTCGTAAACTATTCCGACCTTACGTTCGGGCAGACGGGTTTTCGTTTCGTGCGCATCGATTTTCCCGAGGGCGAGGCGGTGAAAATCAAATCGGTATACGCGGCGTTTACGCATTACGGCGGCGAGCCTATCGGCGATTTTGCGTGCAACGACGAGCTTATAAACAAAATTTACGATACGGCGCGCTATACGGTTATGCTCAATATGCAAAACGGCGTTATATGGGACGGCATAAAGCGCGACCGACTTGTTTGGGTGGGCGACATGTACCCCGAAGTCAAAGCAATTCTATATACGTACGGCGGCGAAGACTGCATAAAAAATTCGCTGCGATTTGCCATGCAAACCAATCCGCAACCCGGTTGGATAAGCCGTATGCCGTCCTACACGATATGGTTTGTCGCTATATTACACGAATACTTTTACTATACCGGCGACGATGCGTTTTTACGCGAGTGTGCCGAATACTTATATGCGCTCGGCGAATTGTTCGACGACCGTGTGGACGAATTCGGCAGACTTTTGTTTAACGACGAACGCCTGACGGGTAAACCCGTGTTTTTGGATTGGCAGACGGCGGATTTGCCCGAGACCGAGCAAGGTGTGAGTGCGCTTTTGCGCATTGCCGTGCATAGCGGCATAACGCTTTGCGAGCGTTTGGGAATAAGCGCAAAGGCGTATAAAAGCGTGCTTGAAAAACTGAATAGACGCGTTGCGGCCGATACCGAGTATAAGCAAATAACGGCGCTTCAAATTCTTTCGGGCGAACGCGACGCGAAAAGCGGAGCGCAAATGTTGGCGCGCGGCGGGGCGAAGGGACTGTCTTCGTTTATGAGCGGATTCATTTTGTCGGCATTGGCAAAGGGCGGAAAAATGCGTGCGGCGCAAGAAATTTTGCGTCGGTATTACGGCGGAATGCTTTCGCGCGGTGCAACGTCCTTTTGGGAAGATTTCGATATTGATTGGCTCAATGGCAGCGGACGCATCGACGAACCCACGCCGCAAGGGTTAAAAGATTTGCACGGCGATTTCGGCGCATATTGTTACACGGGTTTTCGGCATAGTTTGTGTCACGGTTGGGCTTGCGGGCCGGTGAATTTTCTTACCGAGTGCGTGCTCGGCATATGCGTAGAGGAAGCGAGCTGTCGCAAAATAAGCGTGCGCCCCGACTTGGGTGACCTTACTTTTGCGCGCGGCAGTATCGCCACGCCGTACGGTAAAGTAACCGTTATGGCACAAAAGGACGAAAACGGCAAAGTGAATGTGCACGTAGACGCACCGAAGGATGTGGAAATTCTGTATGGCGACATTTACGGTTAAAGACGAAAAGTTTTATCTAAACGGGAGAAGAACAACTTTCGACGAGTGGAGAAATATCTTACGGGCAAGCCGAAAATGTGCGTCGAATTTTGGTGCGGCTGGTTCGATGCTTGGGGCGAAGAACATCACACACGCACGGCAGCGAGTATTATCAAGGATATCGAGCCGTTTTTCGAAAACGGTTGGAATTTCAACTTTTATATGTTTCACGGCGGCACGAATTTCGGGTTTATGAAGGGCGCCAACTGTGACAGTGCATATAGCCCCACGATAACGAGCTATGATTACGGTGCGCTTTTGACCGAAGCGGGCGATCGTACAGAAGCGTACTACAAAGTATGGGAACTGTTTTAGCGTTACCGATCGTTTGGTTCGACGGCGTGAAAACGGCGACAATCGAGCGAGCCAAGCAAGAAGACACTTTTCCCGTGAGAACAGTCGACAAGGAAGAAACGGAAATTCGGCTATTGGTGGAGAATATGGGGCGCGTCAATTACGGATCGCATATTTACGATAAAAAAGGAATAACGGGCGTGGCTTTGGTAAATATGCAACACCTTTTCGGTTGGGAAATGCACTGCTTACCTATGGACGATTTGGATAAACTCGCATTTACCGAAAAAAGCACGCTTTGTACCGACAATCCGACGTTCCTTTGCGGAGAATTTTCCGTAGGCGAGCCGTGCGACACGTTTGTGGAAATCGTCGGCGGAAAGAAAGGGTTCGTAACGGTCAACGGCTTTAATCTCGGACGGTATTTTAATATGTCTACGCCGCAAAAAACGCTGTATGTGCCCTCTGCCATACTCAAAAAAGGCGTGAATGAAATCGTTATTTTCGAATCGGATGGCACGAACGACGCCGTATATGCGGAATTTTCGGACGTGCCTAAACTGTCGTAACGGGGCGTGGAGATATTATGATAAAGTATTTTTCGGAAAATAAAGCGTTTATGATAAGCGGACGATCGTACAGCTATTGTATGTACGTCAATCAAAGCGGATATTTGCAACACTTATACTACGGTAAAAAGATAGAGGAAAGCGATATCGCTTTTTTGATTAAGACGCACGGTAAGAGTTTGGAACCGTGCGCGCACGATATAAATGCTGATATGTCGACGGATAGAATGCCGACGGAAATAGGTAGTTTCGGCAAGGGCGATTTTCACTCGGCAACGGTAATCGTAAGGCGTTCCGAAGGCGACGCAATGAGCGCTTTCAAGTATGTATCGCATCGGATAACGGAAGACGCTATAAAACTTAACAGACTGCCTTGCGTCAGAAAAGCCGACGAAACGCTGATAATAACCGTAAAGGATGAATACTCGGAAACGGAAATAGATCTGCGTTATTCGATCTTGAACGACAGCGACGTTCTTGTGCGCAATTTAATAGTACGCAATAATGGTACTACAGATATTGATATAAAGAAAGCGTTTTCGTTTTGTATGCAGTTGCCGGATAACAATAAGCAATATTCTGCGCTTAGGCTTGCGGGAGCTTGGGCAAATGAAATGAATCCCGTTGTCACACCGCTTGCCGAGGGAACTTTGCGGATAGAGTCTACACGTGGATATTCTTCGCACGAAATGAATCCTTTTATGGCAATTCTGCAAGATAGTTGCGACGAATGCAGTGGAGAATGTTACGGGTTTAATTTGCTGTATAGTGGAAATTTTGCAATTACGGCGGAAACGCATCATAATAAAACCGTGCGCGTACAGGGCGGCATAAACGATTACATGTTCGATTGGCATCTGAGTGTTGGGGAGGAGTTTGTTACACCACAATCGGCATTGTGTTATTCCAATGCAGGCTTAGGCGGTATGTCGCGGGCGTATCACGATTTTTTTCGAGAATGTATCATCAATCCCACTTATGTGTATAAAAGCAGGCCGATACTTTTGAATAATTGGGAAGCTACATATTTCGATTTTACCGATGAGAAATTATACCCGATTATAGATGAAGCCGGTAAACTCGGCATGGATATGTTTGTATTGGATGACGGGTGGTTCGGTAAGCGGAACAATGATAAATCTAGCTTGGGCGATTGGTATGTCAACGACAAGAAACTGAACGGAGGATTGAATTCCATCATAGCGCGCTGTAAAAAGAACAACTTGAAATTCGGTTTATGGTTTGAGCCGGAAATGGTATCCGAGGACAGCGACTTATATCGTGCCCACCCCGATTGGGCGATAGCAATGAAGAGTATTACGCCGAGCCGCGCGAGAAATCAGTTGATCTTAGATCTTTCCAAAAAGGAAGTGGTCGATTATGTGTTCGGCGCAATTAGTAAAGTATTGCAAGAAAATGAAATAGCTTATGTTAAATGGGATAGGAATCGGGACATGACGGAATTTTATTCAAACAGCCTTTTACCGGATAGGCAAGGCGAATTTGCGCATCGTTACGTGCTCGGTTTTTATGATTTGGCACAAAGACTTACGACAGCATTTCCAAAGGTGCTGTTTGAAGGGTGCTCTGGTGGCGGCGGAAGGTTTGACGGCGGTGCGTTGTACTATTTTCCGCAGATATGGACGAGCGACAACACGGACGGATTGGAACGGGCGAAAATACAGTGGGGTGCATCTATTTGTTATCCTCTAAGCGCTATGAGCTGTCATGTTTCGGTTTGTCCCAACCATCAGACGCAGAGGACAGTACCGTTGGAGACGCGCGGGGCAATCGCTTCCTTGGGGATATTGGGGTATGAATTGGACATTGCAAAGCTGACGGAAGAAGAAAAAGACAAAATAAAAGAACAAATATCAAGATACAAACAAATCAATAATATGATTTTGCAAGGTGATTTGTATAGATTATCCGATCCCTTTATATCCGATTATTTTTGTGTATTGTGCGTTTCTCATGATAAAACAAAAGCTTATATAGTAGGCGAAAGGTTTCACAGCAGTGTGAGTATACAAAACCCTATCTTGAAATTGGTCGGTTTGGACGAAAATACAAATTACAGGATCGAGGAACTTGATATAATTGCAAGCGGGAAAGCATTGATGAATGTAGGCGTACCGTATCCATGGCTTCATGAATGTGAAAGTTGGATTTGGCATGTGTATGAGTATACGGCAAAATGGAGAAATTGAGCCATGAGATACAACAGTATTCGTCCGGGAAAAACGTGGTTGGATACCGACGGAAAGAGAATACAGGCGCACGGCGGATCGGTGTTCTATGAAAACGGTATTTATTATTGGTATGGCGAAAACAAAGAAAAAACGGTAGGCGACGGTAAGCTGTGGCACTACGGCGTTCGGTGCTATTCGTCGGCGGATTTGTATAATTGGACGGATTTGGGATTGATCATTCCGCCCGAAACGGAGAACGAAAACTCGTCTTTGCACCCGAAATCTTATGCGGACAGGCCGCATATTTTGTATAACGCAAAAACAAAAAAATATGTTTGCTGGATAAAAGTCATGCATATGGACGGACGTCAAACGCAAACGGTTTTGGTTGCGGATGCTTTCACAGGACCATATACGAAAGTTCGGGAGAATTTGCAACCGCTTGGCATGAACGGTGGCGATTTCGATTTAGCGAAAGACATCGACGGAAAAGCATATTATTATTTTGAGAAAGTACATTCCATGACAGTATGCGCGGAACTGAGTGACGATTATATGGATGTGAACGGAAAATATTCCACGCATTTCCCGCACATCGGTCCTCCTTATGTGAGAGAAGCAACGGCGCATTTTTTTCGTAATGGAAAGCATTATCTTATTACGTCCGGAACGACAGGTTATTTCCCGAATCCCTCGGAGGTTGCCGTTTCGGATAATTGGCACGGACCGTTCACGATTCTCGGCGACCCACACAGAAACGATGACAGCCAAACCTCGTTTCATTCGCAGATATCTTCCGTATTCAAGGTGCAGGGGAAGAAAGATTTGTATATAGCCGTAGCGGACAGGTGGTTGCCGACAAAACAGGATCTTGTATATGAAGATTACCGTAGGGCTTTTGACAGGCTGTTTTGTCAGGAAGTTGCCATGGAACAAATGTCCGAAGCGGAAAAGAAATATTTGGACGGCACGGTAGAAAACACGTCCATAGCGGATTATGTATGGTTGCCGCTTGTTTTCGAAAACGACAAGGTTTTTATTGATTGGCATGACGAATGGCGAATCGAAGATTACGAATAAGAGTTGCATGATAGTCAATAGGCAAATCATTATGAAAGCAAAATGGATATGGAATAACGAGGCGTTCGAAATTGTGAGTTTTACGAACAATTTTATGCGAATAACAGACAATCCGTTTTGTTGCGCGTTGCGTGCGACGGAATTTATGTGACGTATGTGAACGGCGAGCTTGTCATTTTTTCATAGTGCACGGATTTTCCCGCATATAAATGTACGACGAGATCGACGTTACAAAATATTGTGCGAACGGAGAAAACGAACTGTGCGTGCAAGTTTGGCATCTCGGCGAAGATACGCAAACGTATATTGACGACACTGCCGGGGTGTGGTTCGAGGCGGAAAGCTGCGGAAAAGTTCTCGCATATAGCGGTGAAAACACACAATCGCGCGTGATGAACGAATACCGCAACGGATATTGCAAAGTCGTCACCAGTCAGCTCGAATACAGCTTTTTGTACAATAATACCGTCGTCAAAGGCGAATACAATAAGAGCAAAATTATCGAAAAAAAAGTGCCGAAAAAGCGCACCGTAAAACCGCTGTGTTTGGACGGGCGTCTGCCCGTTTCCTATTCTACGCAGAACGGCGTTTTACGCGCGGATATGGGAAAAGAGGTCGCGGGGTTTGCGGACTTGCATTTTTTCTCGCCCGTGCGGCAAAAGATAACATTCACTTACGGCGAGCATATACAAGACGGTTGCGTTCGTGCCAAATCGTCAACAGAGATTTTTCCTTCGAGTTTATAGCCGAAAAGGGCGAGAACTTATATGAATCCGTTTCGCCGCATTGCCGGAAGATACATGGAAGCACATTGTAAGCAACCGATCGAAGTGCAATATATCGGCATACGTCCCGTATATTACCCGGTAGCGGAAATCCTGTTTTCGGCGGGAGATGCGGAACTGCAAAAAATATACGATACGGCGGTGTATACGCTGCGGTGTTGTATGCACGAGCATTACGAGGATTGTCCGTGGCGCGAGCAGGCACTGTACATAATGGACAGCCGAAACCAAATGCTGTGCGGCTACTATGCGTTCGAGGACGGCAATCAAGCATATGCGCGGCATAATCTGGAGCTTATAAGCAAAAGTTTGCGTCCCGACGGATTGCTTGCCATATGTGCGCCGTCGGGCAAGGACGTACCTATACCGTTGTTCTCGCTCGTATACGTTTTGCAAGTGTACGAGTATATCTGGCATACCTGCGACGGCTCCGTGCTCGACGAAGTGGGCGCTACCGTAGATGCGATCATGCGCACGTTTGCGAGCAGAGCGGAGGCTGAACTGCCGAATGCTTATTTCAAGGTTGCAACATCGTATATTTTTCATCAAAAACATATTTCATAATAATTTGTCTATTTTTGTCCGCATTCAGTACCCCTCCGAATTTTGCTTTTTCGGGGCGGCTATGGTAGCATAGTTCCTCGCGGAAGTCAACGGTCGCAAAATCGTCGCTGAAAACACCTATATAAACGAATTGAGAGCCGAGTAAGGTTTGTTTCCTTGCTCGGCTCTTTTGCTGTGATTCTATGATTTTGCCTGCTATCCACGCAACGATTTTGGCTTTGTCCCGTTGACTTCCGCAAATTGTATTTTTAATATATCGACATTTACCGTTCTATGCTCCTTTGCCTCTTGCCCGAAAAAGGCAAAATCAAATTCGGAGGTGTATCGAAAATGGAAATGTTGGTAACAAAGTTCTCGAAAGGAAAGTACAAAAATGAGCTGGAATTGTTTGAAGAGCCTATCTCAAAGGACAACGTAAAGCTCATGGGTGAGATGATAGCGTTGCAGGCATTACGTACCGTGAAAAAGTATGATCTGAAAATCGCAGATAAACTGTATATCGGTCTAATAAAAGACTTGCATCATGTAAACGAGATAGATTATACCGTATCGGACGGTTACGATTGCGCCCAGACCGCCATATGCTTCCTGTATCAATTCATGGGCAGGAACGTATATGATACCTATGGGAAAGACCGAATCGGAAAAGAAATCACAATAAAACACGCCTGTTACCGTGAAATAGACAGGTTCATCGACGGCTTGCGCAACAGGCCGGACAGGCATAAGCAGGTTGAATACATAGACTTTACAAATTACAAAGCATTGCCAATGGATCCGGTAAACTGCTTTGAGAAAGAACAGGACGATTACAGCAAAGCGGACGCGCTAATGGACGCCATGCACCTGACAGAGAAAGAGAGGGAAATGCTGGAATATTACATGAGCGGCTGGAAACGCTCCGAAATCGCAAAAATCCTCTGTGTGACGAAATCGTGCATGGATTACCGTAAACTCCGTATCCGTTACAAATACCGCACCTATATCGGGCAATACTGATATGCCGCTTAACTTCATACAAACTGAAAGGCAGCCGCTTATATAGCGACTGTCTTTTTTTCATGTTACTTCCCGCATAAAACAAAATATACTTCCGAACTACATTGAACTCAAATTAAAGTAGGTGGCAGTTAGGCGTGAGCTTGTCATAGACGAGTGCGGGGGGGGGGGGGGGGCCCCCCCCC
>ERZ1090881.959-NODE-967-length-12863-cov-76.835806_pt1 | contig 12863 bp, 11 predicted proteins | sample MGYA00478470_ERZ1090881 | MGnify/ENA primary metagenome ERZ1090881 (study PRJEB33644, sample SAMEA5815736) | chicken gut metagenome | biome: Chicken; feature: Gastrointestinal Tract; material: Caecum | place: Ireland | collected 2019-01-01 | study: A study of the...
TGATATAATTTGTATTATTTGCACAATTGCCGTTCTTGTATATTTCTCAAAACAGAAGTCATTTAGCATGGAATGAAATATATAAAAAGATTGTTGAGGAAGATTGAATTTGAAAAAGGAAGGTTATGCCCTTCCTTTTTTCTTGTTGAAATCAAGTTTATATCAGTACATGTTCAGCTTATAGCTGTTACCCCAGTCGGCCATGGCGTCGATTATCGGCATCAGCGACTGCCCTATGTTGGTGAGCGAATATACCACCCTCGGCGGAACCTCGGCAAACACCTCGCGCGCGATTATTCCGTCGCTCTCAAGCGAGCGCAGGTTGTCGGTGAGAACCTTTTGTGAGATGCCGGGCACGCCCTTCTTCAGCTGTGAAAAGCGTTGCGGCTCCTTTAACAGATTGCGTATTATCAAAAGCTTCCATTTGTTGCCTATCAGTTGAACGGTGGTCGCCACCGGGCATTCCGGCAGTTCGGCCTTGGTGAGCATATATTGCCTCCGTGAGTGATTTTTCTATATTTTAATTTAAATGCCGTGGACTGTCAAGCACATTAGTATCAAAAAGATACTTGGTTACAAAACTATTAGTCAATAATTAAAAGGTAACAGTTAAGACGGCGCCGGTAAAATGCGCTATAATGCGGGTAGCAAATAATTCAGGAGGTAATAGTATTATGGCAAATTTCAGCAAGGCCGTGGCAGGCGGCGCGCGCACGGAACTGCACGATAAGCTCGGCCTCACGGGCGCAGAGATAAGTATCAACGAGCTCCCCGCAGGCGCGGGCGTGCCTTTCGTTCATTCGCACAGGCAGAACGAGGAGATATACGGCATTCTGGCGGGCAAGGGCCGCGCCGTTATCGACGGCGAAGAGGTTGAGCTCGCCGCGGGCGACTGGCTGCGCGTTGCTCCCGCCGCGAAGAGGCAGTTTTCCGCCGCGGCAGATTCGGGCATTAAGTATGTGTGCATACAGGTAAAACAGAACTCGCTCGAGAGCTACACCGCCGACGACGCAGTTATGTAATTGTGCATTGCGCGGTCAAAAAATTATTGATAGCAAAACAGCGGGCGGCTGAATTTTCAGCCGCCCGCTGTTTTCGCAAGTTTATATCTGTGCAGAAACTTTATTTGTCCCCGTGCTCCTTTTTCCACTTCTTGATTTCTTCGAGCCGCGCCTTGTAGCGCGCCTCTATGCCCTCCTCGGTGGGGCGGTAGTATTCGCGGCCCAAGAGTGAGTCTGGCAGGCACTGCATGGCGGTCAGCTTGTCCTCTTCGTTGTGTGCGTATTTATACCCCTTGCCGTACTCCAGCTCCTTCATGAGCTTTGTGGGCGCGTTGCGTATGATCAGCGGCACCGGCTCGGCAAGCATGGTGAGCGCGTCCTTCTTTGCGCTCTCATACGCCATATACATGGCGTTTGATTTGGGCGCCATGGACATATACACCACGGCCTGCGTTAAGTGCACGCTGCACTCGGGCATACCTATAAAGTGGCAGGCATGGTAGGCGGCTATGGCCTGCTCCAGCGCGCGCGGGTCGGCAAGGCCGATGTCCTCGCAGGCAAAGCGCGTCACCCTGCGCGCTATATACAGCGGGTCCTCGCCCGCCTCAAGCATACGCGCAAGCCAGTATACGGCTGCATCCGGGTCGGAGTTGCGCATGGACTTGTGCAGTGCGGAGATAAGGTTGTAGTGCTCCTCGCCCGTCTTGTCGTATAAAAGCGACTTTTTTAAGGTGATATTTTCAACTGTCTCTTTAGTGACTGTTATTTTACCTTTTTCGTCCACGTCGCCGTTAAGCACTGCCATCTCCAGCGTGGAGAGCGCGCTGCGCGCGTCGCCGTTGGCAAATTCGGCTATCATGGTGATTATCTCGGGAGATATGTCCACGTCCTGCCCGCCGAAGCCGCGCCCGTCCTTCATGGCGCGGCTCAAAAGGCCGGCAAGCTCCTCCGTCTTTAACGCCTGCAGCACGAATACCTTGCAGCGGGAGAGGAGCGCCCCGTTCACCTCGAACGAGGGGTTCTCGGTTGTGGCGCCTATGAGTATTATGCTGCCCTTTTCCACAAACGGCAGAAAGGCGTCCTGCTGCGCCTTGTTGAAGCGGTGTATCTCGTCCACAAAGAGTATGGTCTTTGCGCCGAACCTTCGGCCCTTTTCGGCCTGCTCCATCACCTGCTTTATCTCCTTTATGCCGCTCGTCACGGCGGAAAAGTCGATAAAGTTGGCTTTAGTGCGGTTGGCTATTATGCGCGCCAGCGTGGTCTTGCCCACGCCCGGCGGACCCCAGAATATCATGGAGCCTATCTTGTCGCTTTCTATTATCCTGCGCAGCACCTTGCCCTCGCCCAAGAGGTGCTTCTGCCCGACAAATTCATCGAGCGTCCTCGGCCGCAGCCGCGCCGCAAGCGGCAGGTTGCCGTCGTCTTCAAAAAATGTAGGCTGTTCGTACATAAATTCTTGTCCCGCCTGGGGTGCGTAAATCGGCCGCCTTATTGGTATGCTATATCGCAGCACGCGCCCATGGCAAACTTTTGTTTATTTTTTTGTATATATTATACCACACGCCGCAAAAATATCAAGCGCAATTTTGCATTTTGTTTAAAAACACAAGTTTACGAAAGACATGTAATTACTCGTTGTCATCTTGAGCGTAGCCGAAGGCGAAGTCGAAAGATCTCAGGCGCTTATACAGGGGGGGCTTTAAGATTTCTCCGTGTGCCGCCGCGATTTTTAATCGCGGCGGCTTAGTCGAAATGACAGCTGAACAGAAATTATGCCTATCTAGAACACCTAAAGTAATTATATGTATTGCAATTTGCACAAAAGGTGTTGTATAATTATGTTGATGATTGCAGGTAATGGCAGGGCAGGCGGCGTTTTTTATGAAATATTTTATAAATCGCGTCTTTCCCCCTTGAAATTTGCGCCCGCTTGTGCTAAAATCAAAATGCGACACAAACTGAATATTGCCCCATTGAGGTACGAATCTGGCATTTTCGTATCTCTTTATCCTCATTGGGGTTAGTTTGTGTCGCAGCAATCGGAGATACTATTATGCAGGGCGTGTCTTCGGTTGAAGGCGCGCTTTTTTGTTTGCGAAATTTTCCCTGCCCTGCAAATGATTTTCGGAGGAAATTTTATGAAGAAAAAATTGCTTGCAATTTTGCTGGCAGTTGTTATGTCAATTGTCATGATGTCCAGTTTGGCTGCATGCAGCTTGTTTGGCGGCAGTGAGCAAGATGGTGATGAGCAGCATAAGCATACGTACTCTGGGGCTTGGTCTTTTGATAGCACACATCATTGGCATACAGCTACTTGCGAACATGACTATGAAGTTGCGGACTACGCTGAGCACAGCATTGTTGACGGTACTTGTTCTGTATGTAATGCTGTTATCGAAGGTACAGATGGACTAGAATATACACTCTCTAATGACAGAACATATTACATAGTTAGCGGTATTGGCACTGCGACCGCTACAGATATAATTATTCCTTCTGTGTATAATGACCAGCCTGTAAGAGAAATTGGAGATTGGGCATTCAATGATTGTACATCACTTACAAGTGTAAAAATTCCAAGCAGTATTATCTCTATTGATTGGAGTGCATTTTGGGGGTGTATAAATATTATTGAAATTGAAAATGGTGTTAGCTATGTGGATAAATGGGCTATCGATTGTGATGAATCTGTAACGTCGGTCTCTTTGCGCGAAGATACTGTAGCAATTGCAGAAAATGCTTTTCTTAGATGTGCATTGCTTACAAATATAGTTATTCCCGACAATGTTATAATCATTGGCGAAAGCGCATTTAGTGATTGCTCTTCAATTATAAACGCGACAATTGGTGACAATGTTAAAAGCATTGGTAGAGCGGCGTTCAATGATTGTTCCTCGCTTACAAGCATAGCAATTCCTGATAGTGTTACAAGTATTGATGAGTATGCATTCCAAGGTTGCACGTCACTTACAAGCGTCACTATTCCTGGTAGCGTTTCAATTATCAGTGATTTTATGTTCAGAGATTGCACATCGCTTGAAAAAGTATGCATTAGCAATGGGGTTTCAAGTATTTGTGGAGGTGTGTTTGATAATTGTACAGCGCTTATCGATATAGTAATAAGTGATAGTGTTACAAGCATTGAAGTAAATGCATTCAGTGGCACAGAAAATATTATCGAAGTTGAAAATGGTGTTAGCTATGTGGATAAGTGGGTTATCGGTTGTGACGACTCGGTAACTTCAGTTACTCTACGTGAAAATACAGTTGGTATTGCTGATAGCGCATTCAAGGGATGTACCATGCTTACAAAAATTTACATTCCAGACAATGTTAAAAGCATTGGAAATATGGCGTTTTGTGATTGTAGTGCACTTACAAGTATAGTTATTCCTGATAGTGTTACAAGCATTGGTGGTAGTACGTTTAATTCTTGTTATTCCCTTACAAATGTAACTATTCCAGATAGTGTTGTTAGTATTGGAAGTACTGCATTTAAAGGCTGCTTTTCGCTTACAAGTATCAGCATCCCCAATAGCGTTACAAATATAGGCAACGATGTTTTTGATGACTGCTCTTCACTTAGCTATAATGAAGATAGCAACGCTTATTATTTAGGTAATGTGGATAACCCATATTTAATACTTATGGCTATTAAAGATACAACTATTACAACATTCACATTTAACAGCAAAACAAAAATTATATATGATGAAGCGTTCAGAGCCTGTAGTTCCCTTGTGAATATAGTCATTCCTAACAGTATTATAGATATTGGACAAGGTGCATTTAGGGAATGTGTTTCACTTGTAAGTATAAAGATTCCTAATAGTGTTACAGACATTGAAACATGGGCATTTAATGGGTGCAACTCTCTTACAAATATTTCAGTAGACGCTGGCAATAAAGTTTATCATAGCGCAGGTAACTGCATAATTGAAACTGCAAGCAAAACCCTAATCGCAGGGTGTAATAATAGTGTCATTCCTGACGATGGTAGCGTTACTGGAATCCAAACATGGGCATTTGGTAGTTGTACATTGATTAAAAATATAACCATCCCAGATAGTATTACTTCTATTGGCTGGAGAGCATTTGATAATTGTACATCTCTTATGAGTGTGAATATTCCAGATAGCGTTACAGGTATTGCAATTTACACGTTCAGTGATTGTACTTCACTTAAAAGTGTTGTTATTGGCAATGGCGTTACAAGCATTGGTAGCGGTGCATTTGAAAACTGCTCATCTCTCACAAGTATTGTTATTCCAAGGAGTGTTACAAGTATTGGCAATAGAGCGTTTATCGGATGTACCGCACTCGATACAGTATATTATACTGGAAGTATCGATCAGTGGTATGAAATTGATGGCTTGAATAGTACTACTTATGGTAATAGTAATCTTACAAGCGCAAATAGAATTTACAACTATAACGGCTGAGTTTTAGGGGAAAAGCTGAAATTTTAAAGCGTGGCGGGCAAAAAATTTGCCCGCCACGCTTTTTTCACCACAATTGAGTTTCCTTGGCTAAAGGGGAGCGCCTCATACAACAATGGCTGTTGCATTTATCGCTTGCCTGTGATATAATTGGCTAAAATACTGCGGGGAATATCCCGCCGATAAGAGAGGGACATTTTATGATTTTTGAACCGACATTTTCAGACGGGGAACTTCCTCTTGCGGAATATCCCCGCCCTCAGTTCAAAAGGGAGAGCTATCTGCCTTTGAACGGGCTGTGGGACTATGCCTTCAGCGCGTCTTTCCAGCCGCCGACCGCATACGACGGCAAGATAGTCGTGCCCTATTCGCCCGAGAGCGAACTTTCGGGCGTGAACCGCCAATTGCGCCCCGACGAATATCTGCACTACCGCCGCACATTTGAACTGCCCGAAGGGTTCAACCGCGGCAGGGTGCTTATAAACTTCGGCGCGTGCGACCAGTGTTGCACCGTGCTGTGCAACGGAAGCCTTGCGGGGCGCCATGAGGGCGGCTATCTGCCATTTGCGCTGGATATAACCGACCTTTTAAGAGACGGGCTAAACGAGCTGAATGTTGTGGTCACTGACGACGCCTCCTCGCATATCTACGGCAGGGGCAAGCAGAGCTACAGCGCAGGCGGGATATGGTACACGGCGATAAGCGGCATCTGGCAGTCCGTCTGGCTGGAGAGCGTGCCGAAGGTATATCTTAAAGGGCTGAAGCTCGTCCCCGACAGCGCGTGCGGCACACTGACCGTTTCCTGCGGCACGCAGGGCGGCGAGGGTGAAATCGATTACGAGGTGTTCGATGGTGAAAAGCCGGTCGCGGCGGGCCGCTGCGTGCCCTCCGGGCAGGAGTGCGTTTTGGACGTTTCGGCGTGCAAAAAGTGGTCGCCCGATTGTCCGGAGCTCTATAAAATCGTGATAACATGCGGCGCTGACCGCGTTGAAAGTTATTTTGGTCTGCGCTCTTTCGGCGTAGGCGAAAGGGGAGGAATGCATTGCTTCACTTTGAACGGCGAGCCGATATTTCAAAGCGGGCTTTTGGACCAGGGCTATTGGGGGAAGGGAATTTACACGCCCGAAACGAACCGCGGGATGTATGACAGTTTAAGACAGGTAAAGGCGCTGGGCTTCAATATGCTGCGCAAGCATATAAAGGTGGAGCCGCTGCTTTGGTACTACTACTGCGATATCCTCGGTATAATCGTCTGGCAGGATATGCTCAACGGCGGCGAAAGGTATAAGCAGTACAGGATAAATCTCGGGCCGTTCATAAATTTGCGGCTCAACGATAAAAATTTTGAGAGTATGGGAAGGAGTGACCCCAAATCGCGCGCGCAGTATATGGCAGAGGCAGAGGGCACTATAGAGTGTCTGTTCAACTGTGTGAGCATCTGCCTGTGGACGCCCTTCAACGAGGGCTGGGGGCAGTTCGACAGCCTCGCCGTGTGCGAGCATTTGCGCGGGCTTGACCCCACGCGCCTTTACGACCATGCCAGCGGCTGGCAGGACATGGGCGGTGGCGACGTGTGCAGCCGCCACATATATTTCAAAAAGGTGAGATTGAAGAACGATAAGCGGCACGTGCTCGAGCTCACCGAGTTCGGCGGCTATTCTTTCTCCGATAAAAACAGCGGCAAAAAGGTGTTCAGCTACCGCAACTTCGCCTCGGCGCAGGACTACATGAAGGCGTTTGAAAGACTTTATATGCGCCAGGTGGTGCCCGCCATAAAAAAAGACGGGCTTGCCGCCGCCGTATACACCCAGCTTGCCGACGTGGAGGGTGAGATAAACGGCATATTTACAGCCGACTGGCGCTGCAAGGGGCCGGCGGAGGATTTCTGCCGCATAAACGCCGCGCTGTATGCCGCTTTCGATTTGGTCTTTAAAGTATAGATCGTTTTTTATATGATAAGGCGCGCGCCGCGGATAAATTTGTCCGCGGCGCGCGGTCTCAAGCGGCGCGGTCATGTAATTATATTGTGCGGTTATGCAATTATATTTTATATTTTTGCCGCGCGCGGCTATTTTCTTGACCTTTTGTCGCGCTTTGGGATATACTTTAGCAGTTGAATTTCTAATTGCAAGGTACTGTATGTTTTCCCTTCTTATAGCGGTAATCTATCTTAGTTTCATAAGCCTCGGCCTGCCTGATTCTCTCCTCGGCTCGGCGTGGCCGGTGATGAGCGAGGAGTTCGGTTCTCCGATAGGTCTTGCCGGTATCGTTTCGCTCATAATCAGCGCGGGCACCATAGTTTCCAGCCTGCTCAGCGACAGGCTGACAAAGCGTTTCGGCGCGGGGATTGTCACAGCGGCGAGTACTTTTCTCACCGCCGCGGCGCTGCTTCTGTTTTCGTTTGCCTCGGCGTTCTGGCAGCTTGTGCTGTTTGCCATACCTTACGGCCTGGGCGCGGGCGGAGTGGACGCTGCGCTCAACAATTATGTTGCGCTTCATTTAAAGAGCCGCCACATGAGCTGGCTGCATTGCATGTGGGGCGTGGGCGCCTCGGTCAGCCCGTATATCATGAGCTACGCGCTCTCCGGCGCGGGCGGGTGGAGCCGCGGTTATCTCATAGTTGCGGCGGTTCAGGGCGTCATAACGTTGCTGTTGTTTTTAAGTCTGCCGCTGTGGAAGCGAGCTGGCAGTCCGAAGGTCGCGCCACTTCCCGCAGACACCGCTCTGGCAGAGGGGAATGAGACCCGGATCGGGCAGGATGAGGGAGAGTATGCGCGGCGCCCTCTGCCCCTTAAGGAAGTGTTCCGAGTGCCGGGCGCGTTAATGTGCTTTTTGTGCTTCTTCTGTTACTGCGCGCTTGAATCGACTTCTTCGCTGTGGGCAAGCAGTTTCATGGTCGCGCGAAACGGCTTTTCGGAAGAGCGCGCGGCAATGTTTGCAAGTCTTTTTTTCATAGGTATAACTGCGGGCAGGGGCATAAACGGCTTTCTGACGTTCCGTTTTTCCGATAAAACTCTCATACGCGCAGGATGCGCGTTTATTGCCGTAGGCGTGGCGATAATAGCTATCCCCGGCTTAGACTGGCTTACAATTGCCGGCTTCATAGTGCTCGGACTGGGCTGCGCGCCCGTATATCCCAGTATTATCCACTCTACGCCCGCGCTGTTCGGCGCGGATAAGTCGCAGGCCATAATCGGCATGCAGATGGCGTTCGCATATATCGGCAGTCAGGCTTCGCCTCTGTTCGGCGTGATAGCGCAGTGGATATCACCCTCGGCGCTGCCTTTTTATCTAGCGTTCTTCCTCGTTCTCGTGATAGTATTTCATGAACTCATGGTGAAGGGCGCGGGGAATGGGAAACTGAAAAGCTCAGGCTGACATAAAAACGGTTGATCCGGTCTGAGTATGATGAATTGATAAAAAATCCCGCACTGTTTAAGCGCGGGATTTTTTATGCGCAACAAGCACCCATGCATAAAAAATAAGCAATTATAGGCATTTAGTGCGTGGCTTTTTTGGTAAAATAAGGTTAAAAATAGGTCTTGCAAATACAAAAAAGTGTGCTATGCTTTAAAAAAATTACGGGGCTTGACCGTCGGCGTAAATTTGCGGGAGCCGCGGCTGCCTTCGGAAATTATAGCGTAAGGGGGAATTATGATTAAAATCGCAATTGCTGAAGACGAGAAGAAAGAGGCTGAAAAACTCGAAAGTTATATCCGCCGCTATGGTGCGGAACACGGTGAAAACTATAATGTGAGCGTTTTTACAAACGGAATAGACTTTGTTTCATCGGCAGAGCCTTTTCATATTGTGTTTCTGGATATCGATATGCCGCTCATGGGAGGGTTGGATGCCGCAAAGAAGCTGAGAGAGGCAGATAAGTCGGCGTGCATTATCTTTGTGACCAACCTTGCGCAGTATGCCGTAAAGGGGTACGAGGTAGATGCCATGGATTTTGTGGTAAAGCCGATAGACTATCCCTCTTTCGAAAGCAAGTTCAAAAAGGCGCTTTATATGCAAGGGCAAATAATATCGACCGCTATGAAAACGGCGAAGTCGTTTCAACTCCCGTGGTATGGGATGATGTGGACTTAATTACTCCTACGCTTACGATAGATACTGAAAACGGCGTGACTGCCGAAGTCGACAATCACCTCGATCTGTACGCCGGTCTTGAATTTACATTTAACGTATATTCCGACGAAGCATGCACCGAGCTTGTCGCTACCAAGTCGGTAACCTACAGCATAAGCAGCAGCATGTTCGGCACCACGTATACAAACAGCGCATCTTTTACGGTAGTTGAAGAGGGACAGACGCCCGGCGCTGACGAACTTGCTCTCGGCGAAACGTATTACATGACCGTTACCGCCAGCGGAGATTCGGCGTTTTATAATAACTCTCCCGTCAGCACGGTAGTTGAATTTACCGCCGATCATGCGGGTACGGGCAGCAGCGGCGGTGGCGGCTTCCCCGGAGGTCCCGGTGGCGACGGCAATCCCGGAGGCGGCGGAGCAACGATAACGCTCACGCAGATAGAGGCCTTTGCCCAGGGCGCCGATACGGTCACAATTACTATCGACGCTATGGGTACGGCATGCACGCTTACAGGTACGCTTGAGGCTGTTCCCACCGACGGGTCTGCTTATACTTACAGTCTCTCCGACACGGGCGGCATGGGCGAGTCAATAACGGGTACGCTTGAAATAGTTGCCGATAATACCGTATCGTGCACTGTCGGCGCTTTCGGACCGTTCTCTGAGACTACATTCAATGGCTCGTGGACGCTTGAGGGCGGACAGATTACGGTTACAATGTCGGAATAATAATTTAATCTCAGCATTACCTCAGAATTGCCGACGCGCGCGGCGGGTAAGTGTCCTCCATCTTAAATGTCCGCCGCGCGCAATCGTCGGCCGAAAACGACACTATGAAAAAAGCTTGTTGAATTGATGTTTTAAATTCATGCAATTATCGCCCCGGCCAGGTCAGGCACCCGGTTGACGGGCAGTATACATTCGTTTCTCTCCTTATAATTTGAAGGGCCGCGGCAGGATTTTTCTGCCGCGGCCCTCTTCTGTATTTATGTAAGATCAGAAATGAAATATACTTTTATCGGCTGCGCTCTGCCCGGTCGCGCTTTACGGCGAAAATTATAAGATGCGTTGCGCACACCGCCGCGGCGACGGCCGTAAGTATCCAGAAGCATACGTCCTGGAACGGCCCTGTACCCAGATCGCTCACGATAAAGCCGCCTATATCAAATATAAAATGCAAAATTATCGCCGTAAAAATATTGTGTGTGCGTATTGTGACGCATGCGAACATCAGGCCGGTTAAAAAGGTGTAGCCTACCTGAAGCAACGTAGCGCCTGCCGCGGCGCCGTCGAGCAGGTTAAGAAGGTGAAAAAGTGCAAATACCGCCGAAGATATTATCGTGCATTTCAAAAATTTGTGACAGCTTTCTGAAAAAACTTCATCAAGCAACCTGAGCAGCACTCCGCGGAACAGAAGTTCCTCGCTCGTTGCTATAAACAGGCATTTTGAAATAAAAGCCGGCAGCAGGTCGGCGCGTTCGATGACGGCCGTCCCTGAAATAAGCGCCGAATATGGGAAGTTTGCCAGCGCAACGGCCAGACAGGGCAGGCACCATAGATAATCTGCGCCGCGCATGCGTGTGCCCCGCACAAAAAATATGTTGTAGTTGCACAGCGCCGCCACGCCTGCTATTGCGCCCGTAAGGGCCGCACGGGCAAGGGCATCCCGCCACAGTGCGTTTTCAAGTTCGTCGTTTGAAAGATTGACGGGGGCGAAATAAAATACCGCAAAAGCGGCGGCACAGAGCACAACGGCTGTTGCCGAAATAATTATTCTTGGCTTTTTTTTATAGAAAAATTATATAATCAAATCCCCGAAAATGTCAAATAAATGCCATGCGGAGTATGGCCGTATCGCGGCCGTGGCTAAAAAAATCGGCATTTTCAGGAGCGCATGCGAGGGGGAAAGGAGGGGGTGCGAAAATGGCAAAGCGGAGCAGGCCTGCATATAATGTTAATAGGCGCAGATGCGCCTGTTTTACAAGAGGTATGTATGAATTTTGATAATAATTGCCGCCCTGTTTGCGGGGCGGCCGATATAGTCGTGGAAAAGGTGGTCTACGACAGAACCGGTCCCACGGGTCCCACCGGGCCCAGGGGCGCAACGGGCCCCACAGGCGCAACGGGTGCTACCGGTACTGGTGCCACCGGAGCCACCGGAGCCACTGGTCCTACAGGCCCCACAGGCCCTACGGGTGCCACAGGCGCAACGGGTGCTACCGGTACTGGCGCAACAGGCGTAACCGGCGCTACTGGCGTAACCGGCCCGGCTGGTCCCACTGGCCCCACAGGCCCCACAGGTGCAACGGGTGCTACCGGTACTGGAGTTACTGGTGCCACCGGTGCAACTGGCCCCACAGGCCCTACAGGACCTACGGGTGCCACAGGTGCTGGCGCAACTGGGGCGACCGGCGCTACTGGCGTAACCGGCCCGACTGGTCCCACTGGTCCTACAGGCCCTACGGGTGCCACAGGTACTGGAGTTACTGGTGCCACCGGAGCCACTGGTCCTACAGGGCCCACGGGCGCGACTGGCGCAACAGGTGCTACCGGTACTGGAGTTACTGGTGCCACCGGTGCAACTGGCCCCACAGGCCCTACAGGACCTACGGGTGCCACAGGTACTGGCGCAACGGGCGTAACCGGCGCTACTGGCCCCACAGGGCCCACAGGGCCCACAGGCGCAACGGGTCCTACGGGCGCCACAGGCGAGCTTGATACTCAGGCGCTGAGCGCTTATTCAACTCCTGCGGCGGTTGCGGCCAGCGGCGGCGCGCTTGAATTCGATATGAATAACGCAATTGTCGGAACGGCTCTTTCTCACACCGCGGGCTCGGATACAGTAACCATAAGTCAGCCCGGCACATACTTTGTGCAGTACAATGGTACGACTTATCCTGCAAATATAACTTCGTTCCCTGCAGTGAATACGATCAACTTCACTTTAAACGGGGTGACGCAGAGTGCTGGCGCGGCGCAGACGAGATTTGACTCGGCTGCGCAGGCGGAGGCCATATCGGCGGCGGCTGTGTTCAATATAACCACTACGCCGACAACATTGCAGGTAATATCCGGCGGCGGCGTGTATGGTTATTCTGATGCCACATTAAATGTGTTCAAAGTATAATTACGATCCGGCAGGTTGCGGTTTTTTGAATTGAGCGGCAACGGGTCATAACGGCGCGGGGGGGGCCCCACATAGGCCCCCCCCGTTAATTTAAAGATTTTTTTATTAAAAAAAACCCCCGGGCGGCCCCAACCCCCCCCCCCCCCGGGCCGGGTTTCAATCTGTCAGACAACAATATTGCGGAGCAATCACGAAACCA
>ERZ1090881.964-NODE-973-length-12796-cov-5.748528_pt1 | contig 12796 bp, 13 predicted proteins | sample MGYA00478470_ERZ1090881 | MGnify/ENA primary metagenome ERZ1090881 (study PRJEB33644, sample SAMEA5815736) | chicken gut metagenome | biome: Chicken; feature: Gastrointestinal Tract; material: Caecum | place: Ireland | collected 2019-01-01 | study: A study of the...
CCCCGAAGAACTGCCGCCGCTTTCGGACGCGGAAGGTGACGAAACGGATAAAAACGGCGCAATAAGCGGCGAAGAAGGCGAAAAGAGCGCGGAAAAAACGGACAACGGATTAAATTAAGTTGACAACGGGGAGCGAATGCGCGTATAATTGAGTGCGAAAGGCGAAATACCTTATAAGATTTTCGTACAAGGAGATATACAAAATGGAACCCAGACTGTTTCATCAGGAAGACTGCGACCTTTCCGTTCTGAAAAAGAAGACGGTTGCCGTCATAGGTTACGGTTCTCAGGGCCACGCGCACGCCCTCAACCTCAAAGACAGCGGCGTGAACGTCATCGTCGGTCTGTATAACGGCAGCAAGAGCTGGAAGAAAGCGGAAGACGCCGGACTTAAAGTCATGACCGCGGCGGAAGCTGCCAAGAATGCTGACGTCATCATGATCCTCATCAACGACGAGAAGCAGGCGAAGATGTACAAGCAGGACATCGAGCCCAACCTTACCGAGGGCAAGGCGCTTGCGTTCGCTCACGGATTCAATATTCACTTCAAGCAGATCATCCCCCCGAAGAACGTGGACGTGTTCATGATCGCGCCCAAGGGACCGGGACACACGGTGCGTAGCGAGTACTGCGACGGCAAGGGCGTGCCCTGCCTCGTTGCCATCCATCAGGATTACACGGGCAAGGCTCTCGACATCGCGCTTGCATACGCGGCAGGCATCGGCGGCGCGAGAGCGGGCGTTCTCGAAACGACGTTCAAGTGCGAGACCGAGACCGACCTGTTCGGCGAGCAGTGCGTGCTTTGCGGCGGCGTTACCGCTCTTATGAAGGCGGGCTTTGAAACGCTCGTCGAGGCGGGCTACGATCCGAGAAACGCATACTTCGAGTGCATCCACGAGATGAAGCTCATCGTCGACCTTATTTATAAGGGCGGTTTCCACACGATGCGTTACTCCATATCCGATACCGCCGAATACGGCGACTACAAGATAGGCGAGAGACTCATCACTCCCGAAGTGAAGGCGGAGATGAAGAAAGTGCTCACCGAGATACAGGAAGGCAAGTTCGCTTCCGACTGGATCGCGGAGAACAACAACGGCAGAGCTTACTTCTATGCAAAGCGCGAGAAGGAAGCCAATCATCAGCTCGAAAAAGTGGGCGAAGAGATCCGTTCCATGTACAGCTGGTCCAAGAACACCGATATCGATAAGACCGTCTGATAAAAAGCAGCGGATAAGTCCGTTTGCCCGCCGCGTCGCTTGCAGCGACGCGGCGGGTTTTTGTCGCAAAAGCGAGCAGAAACGACGAAAAGCCTCTTTTTACGGTGCGAAAAACCGCGTGAGGCGGTAAAACGCTTGAAAAAACCGCGCGGTTATATTATACTGTTCATAACGATAACAGCGCCGTTAAAGCGGCGACGGGAGAGGTTATGACGGATTTCGACGATTACGTCGACGGGAGCGACGAGGCGGTATACGAGTTCTGCGACGCGTGCCGCGCTCTTCCCGACGTAAAATTCATAATTGCGGAGCGCAAGATAAGCGAGTTGCTCATCATGATAGCGACGTCTGACAAGTTGCAGGCGATAGTCGCAAGCGCATGCTCGGGATTCGATTTCGCGGACGCATTCGCAAAGTCACGCGTCAAAGCGGGAAAGAGATATTCTCTCATTCCGCCGTCGCGCCCGCGTGAGATGATAGCGTTCGCGGTCAATCTGCTTTACGAGTTCGACACGCGCGCCGTCTCGTTGCAGGACTTTCTCGGCGAATATTACTATTCGGGCAACGGGATCAGTTTCGCGTTCGCCACGTTCGCGCGGCACATAGTCGTACCGCTTGCCGATTGCGTGGCGGGCGAGCTAAGGGCGTTCAGCGCGAGCGCGCGAGAGGAGTTGCCCGCCGCGGAAGAGACGGTCACCGAGACCGAACCCGTTATTCCCGACGAGGCCGTCGGCGACATAGTGGAGCGCATAGCGGACATGTGCGACATAGCGGAAAAGACGGGCGCAGGCAGCCGCGAGCTGGACGAGCTTTACGCCGTGTGCGGCGGGCTGGAAGAGTGCGTCAACAAGCGCGATACCCGCATGATGCGTACGCTTCTCGTCGGACTGCGGGGAGTGGTGAGCGCGTCTCCGCTCCTGCGCGGCGCTCTCGCCGAAAAGACGGATGAGCTGGATGAAACTTTCGGACATTTCGGAGTGTGAAGGGGATGATAGAACTCGTAGGAAAAATAGGCTCGATGGCGCTCGTGGACGCAAAGCACGGCGACATAGACTATAACAAATTCGCAATGATAGGTCACTGGCTGTCGCCCGGAACCGTGTGGGTGACGAGCGGCGCGGTGGAGATAGGCAGACTGGACTATATGCGCCGCAGCGGCGGTCAGCTTACGGGCAGCGACGAGGACGTAAAGGCGGACTACTCCGCGCAGGGTCAGGCGATACTCATGGAGACGTACAGGAGATTCGTCGATCCGCGTTACTCCGTCCGTCAGGTGCTCGTCGAGCACGCGCATTTCAACAACGACGTTTCGCGCGCGCACATACTCTCCCTGCTCGTCAGGGCGAGCGAGCAGAACGCAGTGCCCATAGTAAACTATAACGACGCGGTCGCCGTCGAGGAGCTGCGCAAGACGGAGCTTTCCAACCTCGCGCGCGAGGGGAAAATGCCCGTCGAGCTGGTGGACAACGACGAGACCGCCGCGCAGATAGCTTGTCTTACGGGCGCAAAACGACTGCTCATACTATCCACTCTGGAAGGCGTGTATGCGGACATAAAGGATCCGGGATCGCTCATCCGCGAGATACGCGGCACGAAAGAGGAAGTGCTCGGAAAGATAGACGAGTACAAGAGCCGCTGTGTGGGCGCGAGCCGCAAGGGCGCGGGCGGTGCCGCCGCTAAGCTGGAATACATAAAACCCTGCGTACGCGCGGGCATAGACGTCATTATCGGGTCTGCTTTCCACGACGTGCGCAACGTCCTTTCGGGCGCGGTGCCGAGAACGCACATCTCCGTCACGAACGGATGACGCCCGCCCGTCTGCGGTAACTTTGTACGGCAGTCGGTCGAAACGAGAGTAACGGATAAGCCGCCTTCCCATGGCACTATCGCCGAAGGAAAGGGCGGCTTTTTATTTGGTGCGCTTGGCTCGATTTTGCGTTTTCAACGTCCGCGCCGCATTTCGTAACGCCCTTACATGCGCTTCGTTGTTTCCGAAAGCGCGTTTAGTAACGCCCCTATATGCGTTTCGTTGTTTCCGAAAGCGCGTTTTTATAACGCCCGAAAGCGCGTTTTTATAACGCCCGAAAGCGCGTTTTCATCAGTTTACGTTGTAAAAAGGGCATTTTGCGTCATTGCTATGGACAAACGGGCGCGGCTGTGGTAATATTACGGGGAAAGGAGAAAACGATGGCTAAATTAAAACGCATACTTGCTATACTGCTTATAATCATAGCGTTTCCCGTGGCGCTGTTTTTTGCCGCGTGCTCTAAGGGTAGCGAGCCGTCTCCCGACGGCGGCAACGTACTTCCCGACGAACAGAAGGGAGACGAAGAACCCGAACTTCTCGAAGGTTACGACATAAGCGGCGTAAGGCTGAGCGCGGAGGCGGGCAAGGCGGACATAGATTACGGCAACGTATCTTTCAAAGCCATGCAGTACACCGACGGCGACTTTTCCATGAAGTACCGCGTACACGTCCCCGAAGTGACGGAGAACGCGCCCGTGGTCATGTTCTTCCACGGAGCGGGCGAGCGCGGCAGTGACAACAGCGCGCAGATAACGACGTACAACGGGATAAAGACCGCGATAGAAAACAGCGATCGGCTTGAAGACGCGTTCATAATCGCGCCTCAGTGCCCCGGAACGGCGGGCAATTCCTCGCCCTCCGTCGGAATGAAGTGGGTGAACGTGGGTTCGTGGAGCGATTGCGAGTATTCGATGACGGAGATAGCGGAGTCCGAGCCTCTCGAAGCGGCTCTGAAACTGCTCAAAACGTACGACGGACTTTACGACATAGACAACGACCGCATATACGCGACGGGACTTTCCATGGGCGGCTATGCGACGTGGGACATCGCGGTGCGCCATCCCGAACTGCTTGCGGCGGCGGCTCCCATATGCGGCGGTTGCGACACGAGCAAGTGGGAGGAACTCACCGATACCGCGATATACGCGTTCCACGGGCTCAGCGACACCACCGTTCCACCGACGGGTACGCTGAAAATGTACTCGCAACTCTACTCTTACGGCAACATGGAATTCGTCGGATACGAGGGAGCGGGTCACGGCATATGGAACGACGCGCTTTCGTCCAAGGGACTGGAAGGCGGAAAGGATCTGTTCGACGACTGCCTGTTTGCGCACTCGCGCGATGAAAAAAATTGAATATCCGGATACGGACGTTTCCGCTCCGCGCATGTTATCCGCGCGGGGCGTTTTTTATCGGGGCGCAGACCGGGCTTCCGAGAAATGCGCGGGTATTCGTCTTTTACGTACCGCATAGGATGACGAGATGCGTGCGGAGACGCTGCCGCGCGCTGTCCGATAGCGGTCCGCCGGTCGAAAAAAAGACGTAAAGGTTCTGCTTCATGGAGGAAATTTATTTCGTTTTGTTTGCCGCAGAATAAAAAATCGCGTCAATGTCGCGCGAAATATGAGAAAATATGTGCAAAAAGATTGTAATTGCATGAAAAGTATGTTAAAATAGCGTTACCGCAAACGTGGGGGTATAATCTCCGTACACGATTGCGGACGGCGCGGGAGACGGGTACCCCGCGCACGATCTTTACCTAAGGAGATAAAAAATGAAGAAATTTTTAGCTGTTCTTCTTTCGGCTTGCGTGCTTGCCGGCTCGGCCATAGCGTTCTCCGCCTGCGGCGACGGCAGAGAAACGCTCACGGTGTATACCAATGCGGCGTTTGCCCCGTGGGAATATCTCAATGAATACGGAGAGGTCGCCGGAGTCGATGTCGATATAGCGCGCGAACTCGGGGATATCCTCGGATATAACGTCGAAATCCGCGATGTTAGTTTCGGATCGATCTTCACTAACGTTCAGAATGACGAAATGTCGATCGGCGCAGCCGGTATCACTATTACGGAGGACAGGCTTGCATCCGGCATATTCTCGATAGAATATGCGACGAGCACGCAGTATGCCATTATTCCCGAATCCATGAATACGGCGGAGAATAAAAACGGCGATAAGCTCAAAATGTCCGCGCTTGCCGGTAAGCGCATAGGTACGCAGGAGTCCACCACGGGCAACATTCTTATTTCCGACGCAGTCAACGGCACGGAAGACGAAGAAACGGGCGAACACGTTAAAGGCGAGCTTGAAGGTACGGGAGCCGCCGTTGTGGATTACAGGAACGGTATCCTTGCAGGAGATAATCTCGGAGGACAGATAGATGTTCTCGTTATTGACGAGTTGCCTGCAAAGTCCATAGGTGAGGGTAAGCAAGGTTATGTTGTGATCGAACTCGATGCGGAGCCCGAGTCTTACGGAATATATATGAACAAAAACGCTACCGAACTGAAAGAGAAGATCGATACGGCGCTGCAAGTCATGATAGATAACGGCGTAATCGATTATCTGATACTCAAACACAGCGGTGCGATAATCTGATAATTTTAATCGATAAAAACGCAGACCGCATGAGCGCGAAAGCCTCGTAAGGTCTGCGTTTTTCGAATGAGGAGTAGCAATGGGAAACAACGGCGGAGACAGAAACGTAATCGAACTGCTGTGGAGTTACCGAGGTATGTTCGGTAACGCATTATTAGTGACCCTTCTTATTGCCGTTGCGGCAATTGCGATCGGTCTCGTTATAGGCTTGATATGTGCGTCGGTGCGCGTTGCGCCAAAGACAAATATAGTAATTCGCATTGCGGATAAAATAGTCGGATTGTACATTATGATAATACGAGGCACGCCGACGCTTTTACAGCTTCTTATTATCGCTAATGTTATTATGCTTCCTATATATAACGCGGGGACGAATATACTTGTGCCTATGGTGGCTTTCGGCATAAACAGCGGAGCTTATATGGCGGAAATATTCAGAAGCGGTTTTAACTCGGTTGATCGCGGACAGCTCGAAGCGGGGCGTTCTCTCGGTCTCAGCTGGCTTACGACAACGACGCGGATAATAATACCGCAGGCGGTAAAAACAATTATTCCGACCATATTTAACGAGATAATAATTCTCGTTAAGGAGACGTCCGTCGTAAGCTATGTCGCTATATTCATCGGGGGAATTCAAGTCTACGATCTTCTCGGAATGGCAGACAAACAGGGACTTAGCACCGGTGAATATCTTGCATTTCTTGTCACTGCGGCGCTGATATATCTCGTCGTCGTATTGGTGCTTACGCTCATTCAGAAGATAATCGAGAGGAGGTTCGGAAGAAGTGACCGACGTTAGAGATTCATATAACAACTTCGGAAACGACGGAACTTTCGGCGCGGCGGCTTCCGCAGACGTTAAGACCGCCATTACCGGCAGTCCCGTAACGGGCAGTCCCGCGGGCGGCCACGGCGGATAGCTGATCGACATACGGAACTTATATAAGAATTTCGGAAAGGTCGAGGTTCTCAAAGCCGTGTCCGTCAGGATCGAAAAGGGCGAGAAAGTCGCCATAATCGGCCCGTCGGGCAGCGGCAAAAGCACGCTGCTGCGCTGCATGAACCTGCTCGAAGATCCGACTTACGGCGAAGTATGGATAAACGGCAGACTTATAACTCCCGTCGACCCGTATCTTCATCCGGATATAATCGTAAAGACGCGCACGTTCCGCCGTATATACGGACTGCGTTACGACGCGGTGACCCGCGGATACATGACGGCGGAGCAGCTGAAGGCGCAAGTCATTTTAGAGATAAAACGGTGCGATTATCTGCGCAGATTCGAGGGCAGGGAGTATAAGCGTTCGATGAAAGCGCTTGCGCGCAGGTTTGCAGAAAAGCCGGACAACGTGCGACGCGGTATAGGCATGGTTTTCCAGCATTTCAATCTTTTCAATAACAAGACTGTATTGCAGAATCTCACGCTTGCGCCCGTGCTGCTCAAACTCAAAACCAAGCAGCAGGCGACGGAGCAGGCGATGGCGTTGCTTCGCCGCATAGGACTTGCGGATAAGGCGCACGTCTACCCGTCCACGCTTTCGGGCGGGCAGAAACAGCGAATAGCCATTGTACGCGCGCTGTGCATGGACCCCGAATATATGCTGTTCGACGAGCCGACGAGCGCGCTCGACCCCGAAATGGTGGGCGAGGTATTGCAGCTTATGACGGAACTCGCAAAGGGCGGCATGACGATGGTCATCGTCACACACGAAATGGGCTTTGCCCGCGAAGTGGCGACGCGCGTCCTCTTCATGGATGACGGCAGAATTGCCGAGGACGGCACGCCCGAACAGGTGTTCGGCGCACCCAAAAACGCGCGGCTTAAAGACTTCCTTTCCAAGGTGCTTTAAGACGAGAAAACTATCAAAAGAAAAAACGGCGGAGCGCAAAGCTTCGCCGTTTGTTTTTTTGTAACGCGTTTCTTGCGACGTATTGTCTTACCGTTCTTTTGTTTGCCGCGGCGTATGACGTCGTTTTCGCCTATTCGTCGCGCGTTAAAGTCACGCATCCGTTTAAGCATAAACGGCATAAGCGGTTCTCGCTTTTTCCGCGTTACGTCAACGCTCCGTTTTAATCGCGTATAAAGGTCAGGCACTTTGCGCTGTCCGCCGCGCCGCCCATAACGGTGATGCCCGTCGCCGTACAGCCTCCGTCCGAATTGTAGATACAGTTCGCGTCGCACTTTACGAGAGTGTCCACGTTGTAATTGGCGGGGACAAAGTCGTTAGCGGCTTCAAATTCCACGCGGCGACGCCTGTCGTCGGGAGAGTACGTCGTGCAGTCAGTCCGTCCGCTCACGGTAATGGACTTACTGCAACAGCAGTAACCCTTGTTGTACTTGCATTCTCTCAGTCCGCATTTGAGATCTTTCATAAGCTCCTCCGTAATGCGCCGCTTTTTCGCAGCGTTATAGTACATGTTTATTATGTGCCGCGCGCGCGTTTAATATAACCCTCGTCGCAAAAATAGCGAACCTCTGAGCGCGTAAAAAAGCCGTAACGCGGTTTTGCGTTACGGCCCGTCGCTTTTAATGCGGCTTTATGCTTCTGACTTTATCGGCGTTTTTCCCGCTCGGCTCGATCGGCGTTCGCCGTCATGCGGACTTTCGCTTTTACGTTACCGCGTTTGCGTCCGAATGCTTGCGCCGCATTCGTGCGGAGACGTAACGCGCCGGTCATACGCGGCCCTGCGGAGCAAATGCCCGCGCGCGTCTGTCCCGTCAGCTGAGGATATTTCCGCCGTGGCAGTCTACCGCCACTAAAAGGGGGAGCTTGTCGAACACCAGCCGACGCACCGCCTCGCATCCGAGATCGGGGTAGGCGACTTCCTCGCACTCCGTTATGCGGCTCTTTATAAGGGCGGCGGCTCCGCCGACGGCTATGAGGTATGCCGCACCGTTACGACGTATCGCGTCTATGACGGCGGGAGAGCGCTTGCCCTTTCCTATCATGAATTTAAGTCCCATGTCGAGCAGGCGGGGGGTGTAGTCGTCCATGCGCGCGCTGGTGGTAGGCCCGCACGAGCCTATGATCTCGCCGTCTCTGGCGGGAGTGGGACCCGCGTAATATATCGCCGCGCCGCGAATGTCGACGGGCAGGGGTTCGCCGCCGTCCGCCGCCTCGACGAAACGCTTGTGCGCCGCGTCGCGCGCGGTGTAGGCGACTCCCGAAAACAGCACTTCTTCGCCCGCGGTGAGCGTCGCGGGGTCGGTATGTTCGTCTATTATCCTTGCCATCACTCGTCCTCCGTAAAAATAATGTGCGCATGCCGCGCGCTGTGGCACTGCACCGTAACGGCGACGGGCAGCATGCCTATATGCGCGGGGTACGTTTCGACTGCGCACGCGAGTGCGGTATGCGATCCGCCCAGACCCTGCGCGCCTATTCCGAGCGCGTTCACCGCGTCGAGAATGTCGCGTTCGAGCGCGGCGTCGCATACGACGGGCGAGGGCGCGCCCGCGCGGCGCAATAGAGCGCGTTTGGACAGCTCGCACGCGAGGTCCGTCGTTCCGCCTATCCCCACGCCGAGAAGAACGGGCGGGCAAGGGTTCGCGCCCGCTTCTCTGACTATGTCCGTCACCGCCGCGATGACGCCCTCACGCCCCTTGGACGGGGTGAGCATCCTCAGTCCGCTCATGTTCTCGCTTCCCGCGCCTTTTGCGAGGAAGAACACTTCGAGCCCGCTTCCCGCCGTGATCTCGTACCGCACGACGGGCGGGGTATTGTCCTTGGTATTGACGCGCATAAGCGGGTGCGCCACCATGGACTTGCGCGCGTCGCGGTAACCGCCGCGAACTCCGCGCACGAGCGCGTCGCCGAGGTCGCCGTCGAACTGCGCGTTGCAACCCATCCGCACGAAAAGCATGGCTATGCCCGTGTCCTGGCAGGGGTAGCAGTCGCCGCAGGCGGCTATGCGGGCGTTTTCGAGTATCTGTTCGAGCGCCCATGCCGCGCGCGGGTTCGTTTCTTCTTCCTTAGCCGCTTCAAGGAGCGCGACTACGTCGGGATCGATCTTTTTGAGTGCGCCGTCTATCTCGCGCGAGAGCGTGGCGGCTATTTTTTCACAACTGTACATATAAGCATTATACCACTGCGGGGCGGCTTTTGTCAACGAGCCCGCCCGCCGTCGATTGACAAAACGCGCGCGTAAGTGTATAATTAAGTCATGTCACTCAAAGTTTGCAGTCTTGCCAGCGGGAGCAAGGGAAATTGCATATTCGTGGGCAGCGAGAGAACGTCGCTTCTCATAGATGCGGGCGTGTCGCCGTCGCGCATAAAGGCGTCGCTTTGCAGTATAGGCGAGCAGATGCCGCGCGACATTCTCGTCACTCACTCGCACACCGATCATTACAGGTACGTTCCCGCGCTCTGCGAAAAGGGCGTGACTCTTCACTATCCCATGCTTGTGGGAAAATACATATCTCTCCCCGGCGACGCGGAGGCGTTTTCGGGCGACATATGCATAGGCGACATAACGGTGTCGCCCATACCCGTCAGTCACGACGTGCCCTGCTACGGCTACTCGTTTTACAGCGAGGGGAGCAAAGTCACCGTCGTCACCGACCTCGGCTTCATGCCCGCGCCCGTTTTGCAGAACATGGCGGATTCGGACGCGGTGCTCATCGAATCAAACTACGACGAGAATATGCTCGCGCACAATCCGCGCTATCCCGCATATCTTAAAGCGCGCATAAGCGGCAGGCGCGGGCATCTTTCCAACGACGAGTCGGCGGAGTGCGTCGCGTTTCTCGCGGGAAAGGGCGTGCGCCACATCATTCTCGGGCATCTGTCCGAACAGAACAACACGCCGCGTCTTGCGACGGACAGCGCTGAGAGCGCTCTCATAAAATACAATCTCAAAGGTACGGCAACGGTGTTTGCCGCATTGCAGAACGAAGTTTCGGAGGTCGTTGAAGTATGACCGATCGTATGGTGCGCCGCGGATCTGCGGTGGAAGGCGGTTTTTCTTACGGCGGCGCGGTCGTCGCCATGCTGATAATTTCCGTCGTAATGTCACTGCTCCCGTTTGAAAGAGGCAGTGCGGCGCGCGTCGCGGCGTCCTACATAGGAACGGTGCTCCTTCAACTGTGCTTTCTGCTCGCCGCGATCATCCCGTATAAAGGCACGCGCGCCCGCCCGAGGTACGGCTTTACCCGTCCGACTGCGCGCGCCGCGCTGGTAGCTCCCGCGGTCGCCGCAATAAGCATAGTCGCGTTTTACGGCATTGCCATGCTGTTCGGCGGCTTTTTATCCTATATCGGGTATAAGGGTAGCGGCGGCACGGACATGACTTCTCCCGTCGGTATAATAATGGCGATAGTCATTTCCGTAATTCTCGCGCCCGTGTGCGAGGAGAGTTTGTTCCGCAGCAGTCATCTGTCCTCTCTCGGCGTCATGCTGGGCAGGCGGAAACTTTTTTTCCGCACGCTCGCAATGACGGTCATCGGCGGAGCGGTGTTCGCTTTTATGCACTGCCGCCCCGAACAGACGGTATATCAGTTCTTTTTCGGCGGCGCGCTCGTTTACCTTACGATAAAGACGGGAACCGTGATCCCCGCCGTTTTAGCCCATGCGACCAATAATATAATAGGCATCATTCTTGCCATACCCGCGGTAAGCGGCGGTGTTTCGGCGGCGGAGACGGCGGCTCTCGGCAGTGCGGCAGGCATAGCCGTAACGGTTATAGCGTCCGTCGTGCTTTGCGTCGCGGGGGTATTCGTGATACGCGTTATCGTGCGGCGAGTCGGAAAGTGCGACGCCGCGCCCTCGTTCACCACCGTCGATCTTGACGGCGGCGCGGGCTATTCGGACGACGGCGGCACGGTCGCGGGAGTGGTGTTTACCGTGCTTTCGCTTGCCGTGTGCGTCGCGCTGTGGACGATAACTCTCGTCGCGGGGATAATCGAATGAAGAGGTTGGAGCTTCTCTGCGTGGGGAAGATAAAAGAGGACTACCTTAACGCGGGGATAGCCGAATACGTCAAGCGGCTGGGCAGGTACTGCGACGTCGTCGTTACCGCGCTTCCCGATATGCCCGACTCGCCGACGGAGGCGGAGGAGGAGAGCAAAGCCCTTTCGGCGCGCTTTGACGGGTTCGTGATACTCGCGGACATAGGCGGCAAGGCGGTGACGAGCGAGGAGTTTTCCGAGCTTATCGGGCGCGCGTATCTGACGCACCCCAAAGTACAGTTCGTCATAGGCGGTAGCCGCGGAGTTACGGACGAACTGCGGCGGCGGGCGGACGCGCGCGTGTCATTCGGGAAAGTGACGTATCCGCACAAGCTGATGCGCCTGATCGCCGCCGAGCAGCTTTACCGCGCGTTCACGATAGCGGAAGGACTGCCGTATCATAAGTAGAAATAAACGCGGAGCGCGTCGGCATATAATACGGTATGTACGATTATAACGATCTGCGCCGCGACTGCTGCGCGCTGTGCAAGAGCGGCACGGAGTGCGGCAGTATAGGCAAGACGGCGTTCGGCGCGCATATCATATGTTTTCACGTCGGTCCGCAGAGCGGCCCTCAGCTTATAGTCCAGGGCGGCATGCACGCGCGCGAGTGGGTGACGAGCGTGCTCGTCGCCGAGCAGGCAAAGGCGATGCTTAGGGAAAAACTGCCCGCGGGCATTTATTTTCTCCCCATGACCAATCCCGACGGAGTGACTCTCGCGCTCCACGGCGCGGAATGCTTTCCGAACCGCGACGAGCTTGTGCGCATAAACGGCGGCAGCCGCGACTTTTCCATGTGGAAAGCCAATGCGCGCGGAGTGGACGTAAACTGCAATTTCGACGCGCGTTGGGGCACGGGCAAGGGCAATCTGCGCTCGCCCGCACCCGCGTCATACATAGGCGCGTCGGCGGAGAGCGAGGCGGAGACGGCGGCTCTTGCGCGCTTTACCCGCAGAGTGCGCCCCGCGCTCACCGTCAGTTATCATGCCCTCGGGCGGGAGATATATTACGAATTTTCCCAGACGGGCGCGGCGCTTTCCCGCGACGAGGCGATAGCGCGCGCGGCGGGCAAGTTTCTCGGCTACCGAGTGGTGAGCGGGGATCTGGGCAGTGCGGGAGGCTATAAGGACTGGTGCGTGGATAAGCTGGGCATTACCGCGCTGACCGTGGAGATAGTGGGCGAGGATCACCGCCACCCGCTGACCGAAAAGGATCTGGAC